>Ga0070735_10001823_pt1 | contig 19876 bp, 19 predicted proteins | sample Coa_R1_FD_66443 | JGI IMG/M metagenome (GOLD analysis project Ga0070735, IMG submission 66443) | Surface soil microbial communities from Centralia Pennsylvania, which are recovering from an underground coalmine fire - Coalmine... | ecosystem: Environmental > Terrestrial > Soil > Unclassified ... | reverse complement strand
GAGGCGCGCAAGGCCTTCGCGGTCGCGTCCAAGAATGCGCCCAAGCCGGCCCTCGACGAGATCAAGGCGGAGCTGGCGAAAATGGAAGAGCGAGAGGCGCTGAAGAAGGCATATCAGGCGAAACTGGCCGCAAAGCCGGCCAAGCCGTAGCCCGATTCCAACCAACCGACAAGTACTGGATGCGTGCGGCCGCCCCACCGGAACCCGGTGGGGCGGCCGCGTCCTTGTGATCGACGCTAATCGCGCGGCGATCGTTCGCAATCTCCTGCCGCGTGCATTCATGACGCGGCAGGATAGGCGCTCCCCGGGATGGAATCTGTGCGCTGTAAAGGGCAGCGAGGTGTGAGGGAGGCACTTCAATGGCGAATCCGCAGAATGGACCGGCGTCACTTCGCGCGGGCCACTTGATCGAGACGGCGGAGCTGGCCGACCGCATCGCGGCGGGCGACGCCAGGCTGCGCGTCGTGGACGTGCGGGGCGCGGTGCGGACGCGCCAGATCGCGGAGGGCGTGCAGGCGGCCGACTACCTGGACGCGCGCGAGGAGTACGAGCGGGGCCATGTCCCCGGCGCGATCTACCTGGACTGGACGCGCGACATCGTGGACCTGGACGATCCGGTCCCGGCGCAGGCGGCCGGCCCGGCGCAGATTCAACGGCTGTTCGAGCGCGTCGGCATCGGCGACGAGAGCCAGATCGTGACCTACGACGCGCACCCGGCGTCGCAGTTCGCGACGCGCCTCTGGTGGCTCCTGCGATACTACGGCCACGAGAATGTCCGCGTCCTGAACGGCGGCTGGCCGAAGTGGATCGCGGAGGGCCGGCCGATCACCCCGGACGTGCCGTCTTACCCGTCGGCGTGCTTCACCCCTCAGCCCGACCCGGCCTGGCGCGTCACCGCCGAAGAGACGGCCGCCCGGATCGGCGCTGCAGACACGGCGATCGTGGACGCGCGGGACGAGGGCCAGTACACCGGTCGCGTTCAGCGCGGGGCGCGCGGCGGCCACATCCCCGGCGCGCTGCACCTGCCGCGCGAGGCGCTCTTTGCGCCGGACGGTCGCTTCAAGCCGCCGGTCGAGCTGACGGCCGCGATCGAGGCGGCCGGCGTACCGCCGGACAGGCGCGTCATCGCCTACTGTAACGGCGGCGTCGCGGCAACCTCCGTCCTGTTCGCGCTCTCCATGCTCGGCCGCGACCGGCTTGCCAACTACGACGGCTCCTGGAACGAATGGGCCGGACGTCCCAATCTCCCTGTGGAAATATGAACAGTGCGCACACGGCGCCGCGGCGCGGATTGTGTCCCGCAGGGACAAGTGGCCGAAGGCTGTAAAGCGAAGGAATTCATTCCGTCGCCCTCGCCCGAATGAGGAGGCAGCAATGCCGGAGACCGATAGCCGCCTGCGGGGCGTAATGACGGCGATCCTGACGCCGATGGACATGAGCGGCCGCCTTATGCTGGAGGCGATGCCGGCGCTCATCGACTTCCAGCGCGCGGCTGGCATCGACGGCATCGTGGTGTGCGGGACCAACGGCGAAGGCACGTCCCTCACGGTGGAGGAGCGCAAGCAGACGCTGGAGGCAGCAATGCGCCGCGCCGGCGGGCTGACCGTCGTTGCCGGCACCGGCGCCGCGAACGCGCCGGACACCATCGAGCTGACCTGCCACGCCGCCGCCCTGGGCGTAGACGCTGCGCTGGTCCTCCCGCCCTTCTTCTTCAAGAGTCCGGCGTCGGCCGGGCTGACCGCCTACTTCGAGTCGATCCTGGACGCGGTGGAGCTGCCCGTGCTGCTCTACAACATCCCGCAGATGACCTCCGTTCCGATCACGGACGCACTTTTGCGGAGCCTGGCCGGCCATCCGCGACTGGCGGGCGTGAAGGACAGCGCGGGCGACTGGCCGCGGACCGACGCGCTGATCCGGGCGTTTCCAGAGCTCGCGGTCTTCTCCGGCAGCGACTACCTCGCGGAGCGATGCCTGGGAGCGGGCGGAGCGGGCTGTATCTCCGGCGGCGCGAATCCGTTTCCAGAGACGGTTGTCGCGGTCCGAGACGCGTTCGTGCGCGGCGACACGCTGGACATCGAGGGCGCGCAGCAGCGGCTGGACCAGATGCTCGACATCCTGGTCCGCTACCCGTTCGTCGGAGCCAGCAAGAGCGTCCTCGCGAACCGCGGCCTGCCGCGAATGGGCGTTCGTCCGCCGCTGGTCAACCTCACTGCGGACGAGGAGTCGGCCATGCTGGAGGAGTTCCGGTCGGCCGGCTTCGCCGTCTGAGTTGTGCTATACTTCCGTATCGGAGATCGTTTCCCGGCGAGGGCCCTCCATGGCCGCCCGGCCAGGCCGGCAGCCGCTTCTGGCAGGCGGTCCGCGATCGATATAGAGCAATACTCAGGTGATAACTGAGGGCAGCGAAGTGAAAGGGGCAGCGTATTGAACTGTAGATTATTGGCTGCGTTCGGCGCGGCGTTGCTTTGGGCCTGCGTGGCGGCGGCGACCGCCCAGGCGCCGGTGATGGCGCCATTCTCCGCGCAGACCAAGATGACGTGCGCGATGGCGCTTAGCCAGGTCCCGATCTATGACAAGGATCTGACCAAGATGGCGAAAGACTACAACGCCCAGCAGGCCAAGCTGAAGAAGTCGCCGAAGGACGCAAAGGTCAAGAAAGAGTACGTCGATAACGCTGTCAAGTTCGAGCAGCGGATTTATATCGGCGCAAACAAGCTCAAGCCGGCGGTGAAGTACCGGGCCGCGCTCGCGCTCTGCCGCGAAGTGCTGAAGGTCGATCCGAAGAACGAGCAGTGCCGCAAGGACATGGACCAGATGGTCGCAATCTACAAGCAGATGAACCGGCCGGTGCCGCAATAGGCTGGGCGCGGCGTCACGCCGAGCGCTCGCCGGCGTATCCGAGAGTGAAGCGCGATTCGGACGGCCGCGCCGACTGCGGGCCGCCGTCCAGCTCCTGGATTCGCTGCCGGCCTGGCCCACGGGGCTGCCGAAATAACCGAAAGAGGCAGACATGTTGAACCTGACACGCGTCGTCGCGGCCGCCGCCGCCCTGGCGATCACTACCGCCGTGGCGGGCGCGCAGCCGCCCAAGGGGCAGCCCGGGCCGCCGACGCGCTCCGAGCCGTCGCTTACGGTATCGCTTCGCACCGACAAGAAGACCTATTCGACCAAGGATCCGATCAAGTTCACGCTTACCGCGAAGAACGATACGAAGTCCGCGATCAAGGTGATCTTCCCGTCGGGCATGCGGTACGACTTCGAAATCCACAAGGGCGCGCAGGCCTCCGGCGAAAAGCTGTGGCAATGGGCGCGCGGCCGGATGTTCGCACAACTCGTGACCCAGACAACTGTAGAGCCGGGCAAGCAGCTCGTCTATTCGGAGACGTTTACGCCCGGCGAAAAAGGGCCGGTCGGCAAGCCTGAGCCGACGCTTGCAGCAGGATCCTACACGGCGTTGGCCGTGCTGCACGCCGGCATCGGGCGCACCGCGCAGCCGACGGTCCAGACTCCATTCACGGTAAAGTAAGCAGCGCCCGCCTCATGAGCTCAACCTACTCCGTGCGCCCGCTGGCGCGCCCGCCCGATACCGAGGCGGCGATACCCGGCTCCAAGAGCATCACGAATCGCGCGCTGATTCTTGCCGCGCTCGCCGATGGACGATCTCGATTGACCGGCGTGCTCGATTCGCAGGACACGCGGGTGATGATTGAGTCGCTGCGGCGGCTCGGTTTCCGCATCGAGGGCGATCTGCAGCGCAGCGAGCTCGAAGTAACCGGCGCGGCAGGCGCGGTTCCGGCCCGCGGCGCCGACCTGTACCTGGAGAACTCCGGCACCTCGATCCGCTTCCTCACGGCGCTCTGCGGGCTTGGCTGCGGGCGATTCCGGCTGGACGGCAGCGCCCGCATGCGCCAGCGGCCGCAGGGCGACCTGATGCAGGCGCTATCGCAGTGCGGCGTAACGGTGCGCGCGGAGGCGGCCGAGGGCTGCCCGCCGCTGGTGGTGGACGCGCGCGGCGAGCTTTACGGGGGCAGGATCGAGATCGGGGCGGACGCAAGCAGCCAGTTCCTCACGGCGCTCTTGATGGTCGCGCCCTATGCCGCGTCCGACATGCGCCTCGCCGTGCGCGGCGAGCTTCGCCCGCACTACGTCGACCTCACGATTCGGATGATGGACCGCTGGGGCGTCCACGTCGAGAAGGGCACCGACCCCACCGACAGCAGCAAACCTGGCAACCAGGGACCCGCAACGAGGAACCAGGAACCAGGAACCAGGAACCAGCAACCCACGCCCCCGTCGGAGTTCCTCGTGCGTGCCGGACAGCGGTTCCGCGCCCAGGAGTACCGCATCGAGCCGGACGCCTCGAGCGCATCCTACTTTTTCGCGGCCGCCGCGCTCACGGGTGGGCGCGTTACGGTGCCCGGCCTCGGCTCGGACTCGCTGCAGGGCGACGTGCGGTTCGCTACGGAGGCGCTGGCGGAAATGGGCTGCGAGGTGACGCAGGATGCCGCCGGCCTGACCGTGCGCGGGCCGGCGGACGGGCGACTGCGGGGCATTTCGCGCGACATGAGCGCGATCTCAGACACGAGCCTGACGCTGGCGGCTCTCGCACCGTTCGCCGACGGCCCGACCACGATCTCGAACATCGCGCACACGCGCCTCCAGGAGTGCGACCGGATCGCCGCGATGTGCGCGGAGCTGACACGGCTCGGCGTCCGTGTTGACGAGCGGCCGGACGGCTGTACGATCTGCCCGGCGGACTCCATCCAGCCGGCGACCGTGCAGACTTACGGCGACCACCGCGTCGCGATGAGCTTCGCGCTCGTGGGCCTGCGCGCGCCGGGCATCGACATCGCGGACCCGGACTGCGTCGGCAAGACCTTCCCCGACTACTGGCAGCGGCTGGAAGCGCTCGCGTAGCCGGCCGGCATGTCGGAAGCGCCTGTACCGCCGCAAGACCCTGCTGCGTTGCCGCGCCCTTCGGCTCCATCGGCCGCCGAGCAGGTAGCGTCGCCGGAATCGTATCTCGACTTGGGCGTCGCACCGTCCGCTCCCGCCCCGTTAGCCAGCGAGCGTCCGCCCGACGAGCCACCGATAGCCGCCGAAGCTCCCCACGACCCCTACGCCGCGCTGCGCCTGCCCGACTTCCGCTTCTTCTCGCTCGGCCGCAACCTCTCCGCGCTGGGCGACAATATGCAGGGCGCCGCGGTGGCCTACGAGCTGTACGACCGCACGAGCGAGCCCCTGGCGCTGGCCTTCGTGGGCCTCGCGCAGGCGATTCCAATCTTCCTTTTCGCCCTGCTTGCCGGCCACGTCGCGGACAGCTTTTCGCGCCGCAAGGTGGCGGCACTCGCGCAGCTTGCGTTCTGCGTCTGCTCCTTCGCTCTCGCCCTGCTCTCCGCGCGGTCCGCGCCGACGTGGCTCTACTATGTCTGTCTCTTCTGCTCGGCCACGGCCCGCGCATTCGGCAATCCCGCGCGCGGCGCGCTGCTGCCTCAGATCGTGCCGCCGAAGCTGCTCGGAAGCGCCATATCGTGGGACTCGAGCATTCGGCGGGTCGCGGTCATGTCGGGCGCGGCCGCGGGCGGACTGGCGCTGGCGATCCTCCACCACGCCTATCTCGTCTACCTGCTGAACACGGCGCTCGGCGCGATCAGCGCGGGCACGCTGCTCTTTATTCGCGAGGCCGGCCGCGCATCCGACAGGCGCGAACCGCTTACGTGGGCGACGCTCGCCGCGGGAGTACACTATATCCTTCGCGCCGACATCATCCTCGCGACGATCTCTCTCGACCTATTCGCCGTGCTCCTTGGCGGCGCAACCACGCTGCTCCCCGTCTACGCCCGAGACATCCTCCACGTCGGCAAGGCCGAGTTCGGCTGGATGCGCGCCGCGCCCTCCGCCGGCGCGCTTGTGATGGCGCTCTCGCTAGCCCACGTGGCGCCCTTCCGCCGCCCCGGCCGCACGATGCTCTGGGCGGTTGCGGGCTTCGGCGTCGCCACGGTGGTTTTCGGTTTTTCGCGCAGTCTCTGGCTCTCGCTGGCCGCGCTCATCCTGACGGGCGCTCTGGATATGATCAGCGTGGTGGTCCGGCAGACGCTCATCCAGACACAGACGCCGAACGCGATGCGCGGCCGTGTGAACGCGGTGAACAGCGTCTTTATCAGCAGCTCAAACGAGATTGGGGGATTCGAGTCGGGAGTGGTGGCGCAGCTCTTCTCGCCGGTCGTCTCCGTGGTGAGCGGCGGGATCGGCTCGGTCCTCGTAGTGACCGCCGCGGCCTTGATCTGGCCGTCGCTGCGGAACTACGAGAGCACGGGAGATGGCAATCGTTTGCGGCGTTAAAGTACCGGTCTGAGTTTACGAGGCCCGTGGGGTTCCGCGTAGAACCCGACAAGAACGGAGTCCCACGTGAACGGGATTCGTGAACTCAGACCGGGATTTCAACCCTGCGGTCCGGCGGATAGTCTACTTATGCCGAATGACGCCCATCGTGTGCATGCGGCTCTTGGGCGTCATCTTGCCGTGGGGCTTGCCGGCCAGGTGGTACCCCGCGCGCCGGGCCTCTCCCTCGGAGCGGAAGTAGACGCGGTTCTTCATTTCGGGCATGTTGCCCGTGTCGCCCGGCAGGTGATAGACGTGCGTCCTCTTGTTGCCGACGTACTTGCCCTTGCCGAACAGGTGGAGTCCGCCACCCATGTGCCCGCCCATGTGGGACGTCGGCATTCCGTGCTTTGGCGGCTGCGCCATCGAGATCGATCCGGCGCAGAGCAGGACGGCGGCAGCGCCGATCGCTGTCCGAACGTGGTTAGTTCGCATTCGCGTTCTCTCTCCTTTGGTTCATGCTAACGATTCGGCCATCCTCAGGCCAGGTGCTGCGGAAGCTGTCTGGCGTCTTTCGCAGCAGCCCCGGGGATTGGCGGGCGGCGGCATCTGTCGCTTTCGCGCTCACCACCAGATACTCTTCGGGTTCTTGAACGCGTTCGAGACGTCCAGCCCGAAGACGCGGCCCGCCCCGGTGATCATGCAGGTCAGGGCGATCGCTATCAACGCCTGGTTCAGCCCCTGCCACTGAAAGCCCAGGTTCCACGTAAGAAACATGTAGTTCACGAGCATAACGATCGCGAGGAAGCTGGCGAGCCGCGTGTAGAGGCCGAACACCAGCATGATGCCGAGGATGATCTCGCCGAACACGACGAGCCAGGTGAAGAGGTGCGAGTGGCGGAGGACGCTGCTTTCGAGGAACGGCACGTACCAGTAGATCGGCGCTTTGTGGTGGATCCAGTCGCCGAGCTTCTCGCCCAGACCCGTCTGCGTGACCCAGCGCCACTTCTCGATGCCGGCGATCAGCAGCTTGACGCCGAGGAATATCCGAAGCAGGGCCAGGCACGAGCCCATCGTCCCGAAGTCCGGTGTAATCGTAACGGCCGCGCGCGGAAGTCCGCCGCGATCGGGACTAACCATTACCGACATAGTGGGCCTGCCTTTGCGCCAGGGCCACCATGATGCATGGCCCGCCGGAAACGACCTGCATGGAGAGGGAGCGAGCCAGGTTGTAGGCGGATACCGACTCGGAGCCGGGCTGCATCCACAGGAGATGTATGCGCAGATGTCCCGCGTCCATTACGATCTTCTCCGTGATCGGGGGCGGCGTCACGGTGACCACGCAGTCGATCGCCGCGGGCACGTTGTCCAGCGCAGGGTAGCACGGATCGTCGTCGATGCCGTCCGCGTTCGGATTGACCGCGTAGACCATGTATCCGGCCGCCTTGAGCTTCCGGTACACCAGGTATCCGTACTTGGACGGGTCGCGCGAGACGCCGGCGACCGCGAACGTCTTCTGCTCCAGGACCTGTTCAATCAGGGTGCGCAGTGACACGTAACTCGTATCCTTCCAAATATCCGTCCATGAGCCGGCGCAAATCCGCCGATCCCCCGCAATTCGGCGTGGCTCACCTAGTGTAGCGAAATAGCCCACCTATTGTCAACGCCGCGCGGACAACAATGCCGCTGGCGCGCGTTGACGGAAGGGCGCTTTTACCCATATAATAGTGGTATCCGACATCTATTAGATTGTCTACCGGTTTCCCACGCTTCAGCGGTCTGGTTCGCGGGCTGTCCCAGCGTGCCCGTCAGTTTCGGGAGGTCCTTCCTTGGCTTCTTCCAGCGCGGATAACGAGCTCGAAATGCTCATTCGGGCGAAGTACCCGATCATCTACATTGTCTCGTGGGAGGAGGGCCGGGTCGAGGCCGCCCTGCGCCGCATCGCGCAGGACCGCGGCAAGAAGATCCTCTTCTGGACCATTACGCAGGGCATGGTGCAGAACGCGAACCATCGCGACAACGCCACGCGCGCGCCGCTCAGCGCGCTCGACTTCGTCATGGACTCGCGGGAGCAAGCGCTCTTCGTCCTGAAGGACTTCCATGCCTTTATCGGCGATATCGAGATCACCCGGCGGCTGCGCGATCTTTTCGTGTCGCTGAAGATGACGTACAAGACGCTGATTATCCTGGCGCCCGTGCTCAAGCTGCCGAGCGAGTTGGAGAAGGAGATCACCGTCGTCGACTACGGCATGCCGGACCGCGACGACCTGGACGTACTGCTCGAAGGGATCATCCAGAAGGCCAAGGAGAATCCAAACCTGAACGTGGCCCTCTCCGACCTGGAGCGGGACCAGATCCTCAAGGCCGCGCAGGGCTTGACGGTGAACGAGGCCGAGAACGTCTTCGCGAAGTCGCTTGTCGAGAAGCACAAGTTCGACGTGGACGTGATCCTGAGCGAGAAGGAGCAGATTATCCGGAAGTCCGGCATCCTGGAGTACTACCCGTTCAGCGAGCAGGTGGGCGACGTGGGCGGCCTGGACAACCTGAAGGAGTGGATGGAGAAGCGCACGGTCTCCTTCACCGAGAAGGCGCGCGCTTTCGGCCTGCCGGAACCGCGCGGCGTGCTGCTGCTCGGCGTCCAGGGCTGCGGCAAGAGCCTCTCGGCAAAGGCGATCGGCTCGCTCTGGCGCCTCCCGCTGCTGCGGCTCGACGTGGGGCGCATCTTCGCGGGCATCGTCGGCTCGTCCGAAGAGAACATGCGCAAGGCGATCCGCGTGGCGGAATCGGTCTCGCCGGCCATCCTCTGGATCGACGAGCTCGAGAAGGGCTTTTCCGGCACGCAGAGCTCCGGCCAGTCGGACGGCGGCACCACTTCGCGCGTCTTCGGCACCTTCCTCACCTGGATGCAGGACAAGAAGGCCGCCACCTTCGTGGTCGCCACCTCGAACGACGTAACCGCGCTGCCGCCGGAGCTTCTGCGCAAGGGCCGCTTCGACGAGATCTTCTTCATCGACCTGCCGTCCGCCGAGGAGCGCGCGGACATCTTCGAGATCCACCTTAGAAAGAGAAAGCGCAATCCGGAGGAGTACGATCTGAAGCGACTCGCCGCCGCAACGCCCGGCTTCAGCGGCGCAGAGATCGAGGCCTGCGTGGTGGACGCGCTCTACGACGCATTCGACAACGAGGGCCAGGAGCTGACCACCGAGTCGATTGTCGACGCCGCCCGCCACACCGTCCCGCTGGCCATGACGATGCGAGAGCGCATCGAGGACCTGCGCGAGTGGGCCGCCACGCGCGCCCGCCTGGCCTCCAGCGCCCACTCCGAGAGCATGCAGGAGATCGAGGAGCAGCTTCTGGTAGCCAAACTGACGAAATCGTGCGAGCCAGTGGAAGGAAGCGGCGCGTAATCCGATGGACCGGTTCGATTTCCTGGAGCTGGATAGCGATGGGCCGAAGGCGCCGCGGACGCCTGCCGCCGAACCGGAGCCGGCGCCAACGGGCTGGAAGCCGATCCGCCTGCGCGCCGTGGAGGTGATCGGCGAGCCAGGCCCGGAAGCCGGCCAGTTCAACTGCCCGACCGGCCTTGCGGTGGATCGCGACGGCGCCGTATTCGTTGCCGATAGTCAGAACCAGCGCATCCAGCGCGTGGCGATGAACGGCGACCTGAAGCGGTACGGCCGCGCGGGCGATGCGCCCGGCGAGCTTTGGGGTCCGCAGGGCGTGGCCGTCGAGGCGTCCGGCCAGTTCTTCTTCGTCGCCGACCAGGGGAACAACCGCCTGCAGTGCTTCGGCTTCAACGGCCAGCATCGCGGCGTAATGAACGGATTTCGCGCCCCCGGCGGCCTGAGCTTCGATCTGTCCGGCCGGCTCTGGGTCGCAGACAGCGGGAACGGCCGGGTGATGTGCTTCGACATCCGGAGCGGCCAGTTCCTCGGCGGCTACGACCGCGCGGCCGGGCTCGTCCGGCCCACCTGGGTGATCTGCAACGCGATCGGCCAGGTGTTCGTTACAGACAGCGGCACTCAGGAGATCGTCTGCTTCACGAACGGCAAGCGGACGCACCAGCGCCGCCTGAACGAGCCGGCGCAGATCGCGCTGGACGGGCAGGGCCGGCTCTACGTGGCCGAGTCCGGCTACAACCGCCTCCACGTCTTCGACGCGCAGGGTAACTCGCTTATCACCTTCGACACGCCGAGCGCGCGGATCGGCTCGTTCCGCCAGCCCATGGGCGTCGCCATCGGCCCCGGCGGCGAGATCTACGTCTCGGACACGCAAAACCACCGCATCCTGCGCCTGGCGTGGGATTGAGATAACCGCCCGCCCGTACCGGTCTGCGACTTCGCACAGACACGGCGGCGCTCAGGCGTTCCGAGGAGCACTTGCTGATGGCGCCAGGCCGCCTGACCGTCCTGCTTGCGTGCGCGGCCTGCGGGGCCGCGATCTGTTTCAATCGCGTCCTCCTGATCTCGAATGGTATACCGCAGCCTGCTCTCAACATCGCTGGCCATGCAGCCGGGCTGGTTATGGGCTTGACAGCGGGCCTGGCGGTCGGCGCCGCGCTTGTCGGGCTGCACGCGCTCGCCGTAAGGTTGTTCGATTCGGCGGCGCGCTAGCTCGGCCCGGGGGACTGCGCGATCCCGCTCGGTCCGCGCCGATCGAGCGCGGGATCCACTGATCTAGCACCAGCCTCGATGACCGGGCTGCCACGATAGAAGGTCCCGGCCGGCGCCTATGAACCGTCTCGATCACTGCTGCTGGCGCTTCGCGAAAAGGACGGACGTCGCCGGAATCGATGTCCGCGTCTTCGCGCTATCGAAGGAGCAGACCTCCTCCGTGTTCGCAAAGATCACGCAGGCCCTTCGTCTGATCGAGCGGTAGGGATTCGCCTACTCATTGTGGGAGCGAGCCCCGTCAGTAGTTCCTTGGCACCACCAGCTCGGTTCCGCCTCGCGGGAGCTGGATGTACGAGAAGGCGCCGTGCACCACCACCCGGCCGCGGACGGTGCAGGTCCAACTGAATCGGCCCTTCTCCTCTATGTAGTTCGGAAAGTTCTCGGGAAACAGGACGTACTTGAACTCATCGCCCCGGACGTGCACGGTCTTGCGCGTATGCTCGCCGCGGGCACTGGTCACGGTAAACGTCGCGTCGTAGCCGCCGAGCGTGCCGAACTTGTCCCGAACCCCCATCTGCATCTGCGGCGCCTCCGAGAGCTGCCAGCTTACGCCGGTCGGCGCCTGCGACTCCTGCCCGGCATTGAGCCTTCCGGCGTGCGAGCGCGCGCCGGCCCGATTCGTAACAAGCAGCACGCCCGCCGCCGCGATCGCCAGGGCCGCCAACGCGAACGACGTGGATCGTATCTTCATGCCCTTCGCCTCCTCAAAGCGTATTCTCTTCCATAGGACTTCGTTCCGCGGCGACGGGGCGAATCCTGCCAATATGCGGATGCGGTCGCGCTCGGGGCAACCGTGGCGCGCGCACTCGCGCAGGTTCCCGGCCGACTTACCGGACAGGCCGGCATGCGATGATCTCGGGCGCGCCCATCGCGCGCCCTGCGGCGGTCCGGGGCCCGACGGGCTGCTTGAAACGCCCTTTCACGCGGCGGCGAGGCGTCCACGGTCATCACCGTGCCGATGTTGCCGATGAAACGCCCTTACGCGCGGGGGCGAGGCGATCCATTATCGGGAGCAGGGAAGATATCGGCGGGCGCCGCCGTCTAACAGTGTGACAGGACGTAATGGAGGGATCGCCATCCTGGATTTGCCGGCGAACGAGGAGATCCACGCGGACGCGGAGAGTTCCGCGACGGTCTGCGACGCGGACTGCATCGAGCGCTGCCGCATTGGCGACGGCGATGCGTTCCGACGGCTCTTCGACGCCTACAAGGACCGTGTCTACGGCTTCGCCCTCTACACCCTGAACGGCGACGCGGCCTCGGCGGAGGACGCGGCGCAGGAGGTATTCGTGCGCGTCTATCAGAACATCGGTCGGTTTCGCGGCGACTCGGAGCTGAAGACCTGGATATATCGCATCGCCGCGAACGTCTGCACCGACGAGCTGCGGCGGCGCAAGCGCGCGGCAGTCCCCTGCGCAGTAGTCGCCGGACCGGCCTCCGGCGGCGACCTGGGGCGGATCGAGCTGGAGACGGCTGTACGGACCGCGCTCGCGCAGCTTCCCTCCGAGCAGCGCGCCGCCATCCTCCTGAAATACTTCGAGGATCTCTCCTACGACGATATGGCCGAAGCCCTGGACTGCTCGAAAGGCACGATCGCGTCGCGCCTCAGCCGCGGTCTTCGCGCCCTCGCCACCAGGCTCGCCGGCTATGGCGACGGCAAAGCGGATCGCCGGACGGAGCACAACGGCACGGGGTCCGTCGCCTGCGGGCAACCAGGAACCAGCGACCAGGAACCCGCAACCAGCAACCACGCCTCACCGCGGAGGGCAGAATGACGCTCTGGCACGTAGACGACCTGCTGCCGGCCTATCTGCACGACGCCCTTTCGCCGTCGCAGCGGCAGCGCGTGAGGCGCCATCTGGCGCGATGCGCGCGCTGCCGCGCCGCTGGCGAGCGACTTCGGGCCGCGCACGTGGCGCTGCAGCAGCTTTCAACCGCCGCAGCGCCAGCCACACTATGGGCTCGCGTGGAGAGCCGCCTCGGGATCGAGTCGGCCGTGCGCTCCCATCGTGGCGGGGCGCCCTCCGGCGTCCTGGCGGGCCCGAAGATCGGCGCAAGCGGCCCCCGCATCGCCGCAGCGGCTGCCACGACGACCCGCGACCCGCGCGACGCAAGAGCCGGCGGGATTTCAGCGCAGGCGGGCCGCGCACGATCCCGAAATAGCAACCCTTTCGCGGTTTTCGTGTCTTTCGTGGACAACCTTCCCGCCCCCTGGCGCATAGCGACTGCGCTGGCCGTTGTAGGGGCCGTCCTCCTCGGCCTCGCGGTACGGCGGCAGAGCGCGCCGGGGTGGGGGGTGCGGACGCTGGCGGGCAGGCCGCGAGTCGGCTGGTTTGCCCTCGGCGGACGCGGCAAGCTGCGCGTCGGCGAGAGCCTGACGACGGACCGCGCATCCTCCGCGGAGATCGACGTGGCCGGGATCGGGACGGTCACGATTGCGCCGGACAGCCGGGTCCGGTTGGCGGCCACGAATGCGTCGCAGCACCGACTCGAGCTCCAGGAGGGCGCGCTGGAGGCACACGTGCTCGCGCCGCCACGCCTGTTCGTGGTCGATACCGGGGCTGGCCGCGCCGTCGATCTCGGATGCGCCTACCGGCTCCGCGCCGACGGTGGCCGATCGACCCATCTCACCGTGACCGTCGGAGAGGTGGCGCTGGAGGAGGGGGGCCGGTCCTCGCTGGTGCCAATGGGCTTCTCGTGCGAGTCGCGGCGGAGCGGCGGGCTGGGCGCTCCGGTGCGCGACGGCGCTTCAGAGCGGCTTCGGCTGGCGGTGGCGCGCTTCGACTACGAGGCGGGCGGGGACGGGGCTGCGGAGGCCGCGCGCGCCGCGGCGGGCAAGCTGGACCCGATAACGCTCTGGCACCTGCTGCGCCGGTGCTCCCCGGCGGAGCGCGGCCGGCTGTTCGACACCATGGCGGCGATCTCGCGGCCTCCGAGAACGGTGACGCGCGAGGGCATAGTCGCCGGAGATACGGCCATGCTGGACGACTGGAAGGATGCGATCCTGTACGATCTCGCGGAGGCGCAGGCCGGGAGCTGAGTCGCGCAACGAATTGGCGGCGGCAGACCAAGACCCGCGAGACATCATGCCACTAATTGGGAGAATTGCTATGTATCGCTCAAGATGGACACGACTCGCTCTCTTCACGTGCCTTTCGCTGCTGTTGGCAGCCGGCGCTACCGTCGCGAAGGCGCCGCGGGCCTTTACGGTCCACGAATGGGGTACCTTCCTCGCCATGAACGATTCGGACGGCGTTACGCTGGACGGCATGTACCACGAGGAGCACGCGCTGCCGGGCTTCGTGCATGCTCGCAGTAAGGATCAGCTCCGCGTGCCGACCGTCTCCGTCAAGGGCGAGACGCCGGTCATCTACTTCTACACGGACGAGCCGCTCGACGTGAGCGTTGAGGTCAAATTCCCGCAGGGGATCTGGACGCAGTGGTACCCGCAGGCGCGCTACAACGGTCCGAGCACCGCCGAGCTCGGGACCCCGCCCGCGCTGCGTCAGGGACATATCCGCTGGCAGGTTCACGTTACGCCGGCCGGCCGCGGCGCCGCTCCCGCGCTTCCGAAGACGCCGGCCGGCTCGCTGTGGGACTACGCGCGTAACGTCGACGCCGCCTACGTCCGGCCGGCTGACGGGCCCGCGCAGCCGGCAGGCGAGGCCGAGAGGTTTCTCTTCTACCGCGGCCTCGGAACCGCTCGGCTGCCGCTCCGAATGGTGACCACGGCCAGGGGCATCTTGACCTGCGATCGCGACGAAGCTGCGCCAATGCGCCACCTCTTCCTGATTCGCGTCGAGCACGGCCGCGCCACGTACCGTTACGAGCCGGCGATTCAGCCGGGCCAGAGTATCGACGACGCGATCCCCTCGCTGTCCGGCGCAATGCCGCAGGCAGAGTTCGAGCAGCGAATTTCGGACGATCTCGCCGGCCGGCTGGTGGAGGCCGGGCTGTTCCCGAAGGAGGCGCGCGCCATGGTGAACACCTGGCGCCAGAGCTACTTCGACACCGACGGCATCCGCGTGCTCACCATCCTCCCTCAGGAATGGACCGATCGCTTCATCCCGCTGACCATCGAGCCGAAGCCGGCGAGAACGGTCCGCGTCATAGTCGGCCGGCTGGAAGTGCTGACGCCGGAGCGCGAGGCGGCCGCGGCGTCCGCCATTCGCGATCTGGCCTCGGCCGACGCGGACCGGCGCGAGCGCGCGTTCACGTTCCTGCGCGACCAGGGTCGCTACCTGGAGCCGATCCTGCGCCGGGCGGCGCGCACGGCGCCGGCAGGCAGCGTTCGCTCCCTGTGCGAGCGGCTGCTGCTCACCGAGTTCGTCACCGAGCTGCAGTCGGCCGTGAACGGCAGGTCCGCTCCACAGGTATCACAGGTCTCGCAGATAAGGAGCGCACAGACTGTACGTTCGGAGGTGGCGAGCACGGCGGAGCTGGACGCGAGGGCGCAGTTGGCGGCGCTGCTGACTGAGGTGGGGCTGCGTGACCAGGCGGCGGAAGAGGCACGCCGGATTCAGCCGGAGGTGAAGAGGATGCAGGCTCCGGACATAACGAATTCGGCCTTCCGGCCGTACGTCCGCATCCGCGCGCGAACCGCGGAGGCGCTGGGCGACGAAGCCGGCGCGGCACGCTGGTACGGGGAGTTCGTCCGCTTCGGCAGCCAGTTGGAGCGATGCGGCCACTGCCACGGCGCGCAGGGCCCGCGCCAGATGGCTGACTATCGCGACTGGTGGGCCGGCCGCAGGTTCGCGCAGCTCACGGCGCGGACGGAGTCACTGGACGCGGAGATTGCGCGGCGCGCCGCCGAGCTGCGGACCAATCCCGGCGATACCGCGGCAAGGATGATGCTCGCATACCTGTACCAACAGAAGGGCGACGGCGCCGCGGCGGAGCGTCAGTGGTCCGCGATCGACTCGGCAGCCGCAAAGCGCATATCGCGGTCGAATCCGTGATCGTGCGCGCGATCGGTGGTGCCGCCCCGGGCACGGCCGTTCGCGCGAAGGCGTCGATGCGAAGGGCGCAAAGCCGCCGTGGCCTGCCGGCGAGTACGCGGCGGCACTTTCAGCGCTCAATGGAACCTTTTCAGTACCCCGCGCATATCTCAATATCGCCTATGTGCTTGCTTATTGGGAGGGCCGCCATGAACCGCCGCGAATGCATCACTGTGATATTGACTTCGGTCGCCGCGCCGCTGATGGCGGGCTGTGGTGGCGGCGGATCGACCGCCGGGAATATCGGCGGCGGCGTCACGAGGTTCGCCGGGCGATACGCCGGCGCCGCGACGCTGCAGTCCGGCCAGGTCGGCGTGATAGACTTCACGGCGGCGTCCAGCGGCCAGATATCCGGCACGATGACGGTGACGGACCCGACGCGCGCCGCGTCGCGCGCAGTGATCGGCGTTGCCGCGGTGACGGGCGCGATTACGAGCTCAAGCGGCGCGTTTCAGGTATCCGGATCGTACTCCGCGTCCGGCTCAGCGGTCCCGGTTTCGGCGTCCGGTGTGGTGCCGGCCTCCGGCAGATCGAGCGCGATTCAGGTCGTGGTCAATTCCAATACCTACACGGCATCGCTCGGCGCCGCGCCCGTCAGCTCGGTGCAGTTCTCCAGCGTGAGCGGCGCAAACGCCAACACAACCGACTTTGCGCTCGACACCGCGGTTACGCAGCCGAACGTCCCGACAGGCGACTTCATCGCGCTACAGGCCGTCGGCGAGGAGGCGGGCGCCGCGCAGGTCGCCGGACACCGGAGCGTAATACTTCAAATCATCGGCGCATCCGCGGTCCAGTCCGGGGAGTCGATCACGCTCTCCCATGGAGCGCCCGGACCCGCCGGCTCGGTCCACGACTTCACGTTCGAGCAGGCAACGGACAGCGGCACGCCGCGCTCCTGGTCGGCCAGCGGCGGCCAGGTCCTATTCGACATGGTCACGACGGGCGCGACAAACGCGCTGACCTTCCGGATCGTCAACGCCGCGATGCTGCCCAACGCGTCCACCGGCGCGCAGGGCACGTTCACCCTGAACGGAACATTTCACACCGTCTAGTTCCGTGGCCGCCCGTCAAGCGCTAGACCGGCCGAATCTCAGCCGTCGCGCCTGCCTTGAGCAGCCGGTCGCAAAAGTGGCGAGCGGCCAGCTCCGGCGTCGGGAAGCCGATCGGTCCCGGCGCGCGGTCGGCCGCCTGTTTCGCCTCGTACAACCCCCAGTGCGTCAGCTCCCGTATGGTCTTAATCACCTCGATCTTGTTCCGGCCGCAGTCTTGCAAGAAGACATCGTAATGGCCGGTGACCGACCGACCGTAGTCCGCGCCCGGCGCGGGCACGTCGCCGAACAGCAGCCGCGCGGCATCGGAGCCGTACTTCTCTTCGAGCGCCCGCCCCAGCTCGCGCAGGTCGCCCGTCGTTAGCGAGCACGCTGCGTCGATTATCTCCTGTCGTGTGTACATCGAATCCCCCAATCGGATCCATTTTACCTGCGGCGCAACCCGACGGCGCGGCCCGCCTACACTTGACATTGACCGGCCGCGCGTAGTTTCATTAGAGAGTCCGTGAAGTTGCAGCGTGGCGGATAGAGCACCCGAAGCAGGGAAGCGCTCGCGCACCGCCGAATAGAGTGGCGCAAATGGCCTCCATCCGCACTGTCAACCTGGTCTGGGACCGGAGGGTTCGCGGCTCCTACGCCGTCTCCCGCTTCGCCCTGGACGATTCCGGGACCGTCACCCTCGCGCTGCCCCGCCCGCTGGAGCCGCGGACTTACGATCTCACGCGCCTCGCCGTCGACGGCGCCGCTGAAGTCCGCTCTACGTTCGGCGTCGAGACGCTGCTCGAGCTGGAGGCCTCCGCGCAGTCCGACTCCGTCATTGGGATGACTTCGGACGATCTCTACCTGATCCACTCCGGAACCAAGACACGGTTTCTCCCCGAACGGCATATCCTGTTGGTCGATTCCGCGCTGGACGTGGAGGGCAATACGGTCGTCGCGGCCTTCTCGGACATGGCCGGCTCCAGCTTCGCCGTGGCGCTCGGCGAGATCACCGGCCGCGTGACCTGGCTCCTGGAGGCGGACGCTGCGCTCACGGCCGTCGCGATTTCGCCGGACGGCGCGCTTATCTGCCAGGCGGCGGAAACCGGCGCCGTCTGGCTCTTCGACGCGGCCCGGCGCGAGCGCTGGATGTTCGAGCAGGAGCAGCCGGTCCGCGCGCTCGCCGTCGCGGCGCGCGGCGCATTCACGGCTTACGGCACGGCGGCGGGCGCTATCGGCGTGATCGACACCGACGGTACGCGCGTATGGGAGGCCGAGCTGCCGGGCGAGATCGTTTCGCTTGCGCTGGCCGCGGATGCCGGCGTCTGCGCGGCCATGGTGCGGCCCGCCGGCGCGGCGACCACGCGCCTCTGCGTGCTCGATGCGGCCGGGCAGATCGGCTGGGAGCATGAGGCGGAGCAGCGACTCACCGGCCTGGCGCTCTCGCCGAGCGGCCGCTACCTGGCGGCCAGCGCGCGCGATGGAACGCACACACTGTATGAGGTGATTTTCGGCCAGGGAGCCGCCACCGCGGCCGGCGCCGGCATGGACGAGCTGCTGTGCCAGACGGAGACGACGAGCGACGCCCGCGAGCTGGCGGACGCCGTCGAGCGCCTGCGCGCGGCTCTCCAGGCGCGGCCCGCCGAGGTCGCCGCCTGCGAGCGACTGCTGGCAATTCAAGCGGAGCAGACGCGCCGACTCCTGGCGGAATCGCGCGCCAAACTGGAGTGCGACGACTGCGCCGGGGCGCTGGAGTCGCTGGAGCTGCTGAAGCGTATCGCGCCGGAGGAGCCGGAGCTGTACGCGGCGCTGCGCGAGGTCCGTGACCGCTGGACGGAGCGCGAGACCGTTGCCGCCGACGAGCGCATCGCCGCCTCCGACTTTGCGGGCGCCGAGGAGCGGCTGCGGGTGGTGCTCGCCTTTGCGCCGCACTCCCTCGAGGCGCGCCGCCGGCTCGCGAGCCTGGACGCGCGAGGGGCGCAGGAGGCCGATGCGGAGGCGGAGCGGCTCGTCGCCACCGATCCGGAGGGCAGCCTGGCCGCGCTGGAGCGCGCGCAGCGTATCGCGGCAAGCGCGGACCGCGCCGCGAAGATCCGGCAGGCGCAGATCGACATGGAGTACGCGCAGGGGATGAAGGCCTACGGTGCCAAGCGGTACCGCGAGGCGGTGTTCCAGTTCAAGAAGGTCCTCGCCCGCGATCCGGACCACGCCGACGCGAAGCGACAGTTGAAGTTCGCCCAGCGCTTCGAGCAGGACTCCAACGAAGCCCTGAACGACCGCTTTGGCCGCCTGGAGTAAAGCATTGAACCGACTTGGACTTGCCGTGGCGGCTTTGTACCTTTATGGAAGGGGCCGCATGTGGCCGAACGCGGGGCATGCAGCTTTTGGCTTCGTCTTTGCGGCTTTATACCTTTGTGTGAGGCAAGCATCCGCCGCCGACACGCCGGACCTGCCCAACTTCCACCCGGTGGCGCCCGGAATCTACCGTGGCGCCGCTCCCACCGTCACTGGGCTGAAGCGGCTGAAGGCGATGGGCGTTCGCACCGTGATCGACCTGCGGATCGCCCCGAAGACTGTGAGGGCCGAGAGGGCCGAGGTCGAGCGGCTTGGCATGAAGTGGATCAACCTGCCGATGAGCGAGGAGCCGCCGAAGCCGAAGCAGGTGGACATCCTGCTGGCGGCGCTTCGCAATGCCGGACGCGAGCCGGTATTCGTCCACTGCCAGCACGGCGCGGACCGGACCGGCTGCATGATCGGCATCTACCGGGAGACGCAGCAGGGCTGGGACTACGGCCGCACCTACGAGGAGATGCGTAAGTACGGCTTCAAGCCCTACTATCTCAAACTCGCCGCCGCG
>Ga0070735_10001821_pt1 | contig 19893 bp, 14 predicted proteins | sample Coa_R1_FD_66443 | JGI IMG/M metagenome (GOLD analysis project Ga0070735, IMG submission 66443) | Surface soil microbial communities from Centralia Pennsylvania, which are recovering from an underground coalmine fire - Coalmine... | ecosystem: Environmental > Terrestrial > Soil > Unclassified ... | reverse complement strand
CGCACCTAACTGCACCGTGTAATTACCCTTTGCGTCCGCCTCGACGTTCTGGGTCTCCATCCAGAGGGGTGAACCGTCGGACTGATCTTTGTAAATGGCAAACGTGACACCCTCGAGGCCAACAATCGGCTTCCCTTCTCCATCGATCAGCTTGCCGGAGTAGCTGACCAGCTGCGGTACGACAGTCGAAGGCGGCCCTGCCTGCGCCGCCGCCAGAGAACAGAGCAGTGAGACAAGCAAAAATAAGCAAAAACAATGCCTGAGTGATTTTTGTGCCATCGGTTCCCCCGGAGAAACGAAATCAAGCTTCAAGACCGTAGTCCCTGGCTCGGTCTTGATTAAGCAATCGGAAGTCAGAGGGAAAAGACGACAAGTGAAAGAAAGAACTCTGGGCGAGTCTAAGGGGGGCCATTGAAAGCCTAGACGCCAGAGCCACAGGAGGGCCTTAGGGTTGACTCCCTCCAGCCAGTTGTTTGGCTGCGCGGGATTCACTGTGATCGGATCCCAGTGTTTTCTCCAGATTTTCGGCTGCGGAGACGAAGGCGGCGTGTGCCTCGTCGGATTTGCCTTGAGATTGGAGGACGCGCGCAAGGGCAAGATAGGCTCGGCCACGATTTGCGGAAAGCATATCTGGCCCAAGTGCTGTATCAAGTAATTTCAGTGACTGCTCTGCATCAACCCGGGCCTTTTCGGTTTGCGCGAGAGCAAGTTCAACATCAGAGCGCCGATAGTACATGATAGGCAACCCAACCGCGCCGTAACTGCCCGCGTTCACCGATGACTCCGTAATTGAAATGGCCTGATCGGCGAACTGCAAAGCCTTCGGGAGATCTCCTTGAGCTTGCGCAAGGGTTGATTTTTCAGAAGCGATGGTTCCAAAGGCGAAGTACCCAGGCGGCAGGATGCGCTGTAACAGCGGCTCCAACTTCGACAACGTAGCGGCGGCCCGGCTGTAATCACGTTTGTCCAGGAAAATCCTCGTCTCATGGGTGAGACAAGTACCCATCCTGACACTTTCAGGTCGCGCTCGTTTCCCGAGTGCTTCGAGATAAGCGATTCCCTCATCTGGGCGCCCTAACTGGTCCACCGTGTCTGCGTAAAAAATAACTACTCCCGGCGGTGCCTCCTCGGGCTTGAGGGACAAAAGCTTCATCTCTTGGGAGAGTCTTCGCTCCGCTTCCAGCGGTCGTCCCGCATCCAGTAAGGCTCGCCCCCAACCAGTAAGCGCCCCGGCGGCCGAGGCAGTGTCGTCGTAACCAAGAACAGTTGTGAGTGCCCAACCCTGTTCGTATGCGGCTAGCGACTCGCGAAGCTGACCAGTCCCTTCGTAAGATGTCCCAAGGTCAATCAAGATGTTCATGCGGAGATAGTCCGAACTGTAAGGCGCGGTTTTTAGCGCTTGCTCGGCAGCGAGCCCTCTGGCTAGATCTCTTCGAGCATCGTTTTTGCCGTTTTGGCCGGCGCCGATCCTCAGACAGAAGATACGATCAAGAGCAAATTGTGGATCATTCGGAAGCTCTTGCAAGCCTTCCTGGAGCAGCGATTCGGAGCGATCGGATTCGCCAGCCTGATTGACGGGAATGGCCAGCTCGCAGGACGCTCTGGCGCGGGCCGAATGATCCTGTAGTTGCCGCGAAATCCTATAGGCCTCCTGAAGCACACGCGTCGCTTGCTCGCGTTCATCTTTCTCGAGGTATTGCGCACCGATCGAGACCAACATCTCGACGTGATCAACTGGATCATTCGAATAGTTTTCACGCTCGATGATGTGTTCCTCTCGCCCGATTAATTCATCGACGGTTATAGGTCTGCCCGTAGAACTCGCATCCGTGAGGAGGAATTCATTCAGATCACGAACCTTTTCTGCTCGCGCCAACTGCCGGTACGCGAAATCACGTTGGCGCCGTGCGGTACGGGCCTGAATCAGGGTTCCGGTGACCCCCGCGATTACGGCCGCGACGGCGAGTCCCGCCAATGCCACACCCGTGCGATTCCTCCGGACGAACTTCGCGGTGCGGTAAGCCAAGGTGTCGGGCCTGGCACTGATTGGTTCGTGATTGAGGTAACGGCGAAGATCGTCGGCAAACCCAGTGACCGACCCATACCTCTCCTGGGGGCTCTTTTTTAGAGCTTTGCCGACGATGGTGTCCAGATCGCCGCGAAGAACCCGTCGAAGATTTTCGGCTGTGGTGCCACGCTGTTCCGCCGTGTCTCTGCTCTTGGAAGATGCTATTGCGTTCGATGCCTGAAGGGGTTCTGTTTCAACAATCGCTTTTACTAATTCCGCTGTAGAGTGCGGTCCCGGACCCGTCGGGTGTTGGCCCACCAAAAGTAGATAAAGCAAAACACCCAACGCATAGACATCCGTCGCTGTGGTGACGGGATTGCCGCAAAGCTGCTCGGGAGCAGCGAACTGCGGCGTTAACGCTGCGCCACCCTCGCGCGTGAGTAGCGTCGCGGCAGCACTCTCGCCTTCACTTTCAAGCAGCTTGGCAATGCCGAAGTCAAGTAGCTTTACCTCACCATCTTTGCTAACCAGCACATTAGAAGGCTTGATATCGCGGTGCACGATCAGGTTCGCGTGCGCGTGCGCTACCGCTGCCAGCACATCCAGAAACAGGCGAATGCGTGCCTCGATTCCCAGCTTGCGCTCATCGCAATACTGATCGAGTGGTTTGCCATCGACGTATTCAAGAATTAAGTAAGGCCGCCCTCTCGGAGAGACTCCGGCATCGAGAAGTTCAGCGATATGTGGGTGAGTCAGCCGACCCAAAACGCTGCCTTCGCGTTTGAACCGTTCCTCCCCACTGCGGCCGGAAAGAGCAATGCTCACGAACTTGATTGCGGCATGCCTCTCGAACCGACCATCGCTGCGCCGCGCCAGCCAAACATCGCCCATTCCGCCTTGACCGATTTGTGACATGAGCGTATATGCGCCGATGCTCTGCCCAGCAAGGTCATCGGAAGGGCGCAACAGAGAATTCTCAAGAAAGCCCTCCTGCCGCACACGATGTTGATCCTGAAGGAACTGTTCGACCAGATCAGCAAGATGCGGATCCCTTTCACGAAGTGCCATCAGCCATGTCGCCCGCTGTTCCGGCGACAGCTCAAGGGCTTCGTCGATATAAGGATTCAAGATGCGCCATTGTTCGGGATTCAGGGTGGACATACGCCTCTCACACTGGTAGGTCTGTTTTCAGTGTGCGATAGAGATAAACGCGAGCCTTCTCCCACTTACGCTGCACGGTGCGTTCAGAAATGCCATTCATTCTAGCGATCTCGAGGAACGAAAATCCGCAGAAAAACTTCATATCGACAACCTGCGCCAGGGAACTATCTACCGCAGCGAGTTCGTCGAGGGCCTGACTGATACGGGTGAGTTCGTGATCGTCAGTGATTCGTTGTCCGATGTTGGTGGTGAGAGCTGTGATTTCGAAGCGGCCCCCTCGCTTGATCGCCATCCGGTTTCGAACGTGATCGATGATTACACCACGCATCACACGTGCGGCGTAAGCCATGAAGCGTCCCTGGTCGGGGAAAGAGTTCTCCCGAGCTGCCATGCCGAGATAAGTTTCGTGAATGAGCGTGGTTGGACTCAGAGTAACGAAACCCTGCCGCGCCAGTTGTGACTTAGCGAGTCGATGGAGTTGTGCGTACAGGCGATCAAAAAGCTCGTCGGCTGCTCCCGCATCTCCTCGTTCAGCCAGATCAATCAGGCCCGAAATAGTGGCACCCATCTCCCCCATGCTCCACCGCTTGGGCGAAAGGCTCTACTATTTCGAATCATTAGTCAAGACTTTGTCATAAAACGGGATGTCAAACTGAGAGCATTCAGGAAGGTCATGCGTAGGACTCTCTATCGCACGCAGGCAGGGTCAGCTAACAGCGTCGCACAATTCTCGCACACTCAAGCTGAGACCTATGGTGCGCGGAACCAAAGCGAAGATACGGAATATCATGAGCAGGATTTTCACTCATGCCTGCGTGATCGCTGGATCGGCCGCAACCCTATGAAGGAAGTCCGGCAGTCGGCAATAACAATGACGTGAAGACGGTGCACATGATGCGGCACGCCAACAGCAGGATCACTCTGGAGCTGTACACCGGAGCGATCGATCAGAGCCGCAAGGCACAGAGCGAGGTCAATTCAGCGGATTCTCATATTTGTCCCTTAAAAGGAAGTGACTGCCCTTTTCGGCGGATGTTCGACCAGCGTTCTTCGTTGGACCGCTGTCTAATCGCCCGTGCCCGTGACCTCGATAACCTGCGGGCTGCCGACCGTGCCAATGTAGTTCACCTGCACCGATGCGCTGAACGTCTTCTGAGAACTCGGAGTAAACGTGCCGGTGATGATGCAACTCAGCCCAGCGGCGAGATTGCCGCAGTTGCTCGTTCCCTTGAAATTCGTAGTGTCACCGGAGACCTGAATTGGGCCGATGTAGAGGTTCTTGTTGCCGATGTTGGTGAGAGTGACGGTTTGAGGGGCGCTGGTGGTGCCAACTTTGACGGTGCCGAAGTTGAGGAAGGTTGGGGAGATGTTTAGGGCGGTCTGTAGGAATATCTCTAACGTGAAAACTTGCTGAGAAAAACGACCACTAACAGTGTCAAGCCTGCCGTCATTGTTAAAATCTCCGACTCCCGGAGGCACGGCGCTGTTGAATCCCGTGTCCCAGATTTGCGGATTCTGGAAGATGCCGTCCCCGTCTCCAAGTAGAACCCCGATTCCGGCCGCCGCTGTGCCGTTGGGCAGGGTTGCGGCAATATCAGGTTTGTTGTCATTGTTCAAGTCCGCAAGTTGGACACCACTTGCGTTAATAGCCTCCACGGTAGGGCCGGTAAATGTTCCGTCGCCGTTTCCAAGGTAGACAATGCCACCGTCGGTTACCAGATCGAGTTTGCCGTCGTTGTTTAGGTCCGAAGCGCGAATGTCCCCCATAGCGCAGAGTTCGAATGAGGAGCACGAATTTGAGTTTATCTCCGAAAACGTCCCGTCACCGTTGCCCAAGTACACTGTGAGGTAGGTTTGGCCAATGCAGGCGGATGTGGCAGCCAAATCCAGCTTGCCATCTCTATTAAAGTCCCCAACTGTCGCTAACCCTCCACCACCTTGACATCCCAGCCCGACATTCCAGGATGGGGTGAAAGTGAAATCGCCGTTACCGAGGAACACCTGTAAGCTCCCGGTCGACCTAGAAAATAAACTCGCTATGAGGTCCAACTTGCCATCATGGTTGACATCCGCCAAAGCCGCTGGTATGAATCCTCCTACGCTGCCCGGTATTTGACTAAACGTACCATCGCCGTTTCCCTTACAAAATGTTGTAAACCCGTCAGGCACGTAAGAAACAAGGTCCAGGATTCCATCGCCATCAAGATCGCCAGCCAAGACCGGTGTTTGACAATTACTCATAAGTGGAGGCTGGAAGGTGCCGTCGCCGTTACCTAAGTATGTCAGCGTGCCCAAATTGCAGGGATTTGTACAGCCTTCGACCGCGACGTCGAGCTCACCATCATTGTTAAAATCGCCGATCACCGGGCCGCCCCCTCCATACGTTACCGCCATGTCGTATCGTGCAAACGCGACTGCCGATGAACTCGGGCCCACGGGAAAGTACGCGACCTTCGATGCGATTGAGCCCGGATTCACGACGGTAACGTTTCCCGTGTTGGCATGCGCGACGTCGGCAGCGGTGATTGCCGCCTGGAGGTGATCGGATGAAAGATAAGTTGTCGCCCGCGGCGAGCCGTTCCAGTTCACTACCACGCCCGAGGTGAAGTTCGCGCCGCTGATGTCCATGGTGAACGCGGCATGTCCGGGATAGGTGCTCGTGGGATAGAGCTGGCTGATGAATGGAATGGGATCGGTCTGGGCAAGTGCAGCGCTAGCCAGCATTACAAAGCAGACGAGCAACGGACGAAGGCGGGTCATACGGCCTCCAGCGTTGGGAGTCTACCGCAAGCAGGACGAGCGGACTAGAGGCGGATGGCCCACTTCCTCCGCTTGACAAGCGGGGCGGGCTCTTCCATGATCTTGCGGTCTTTCCCTGGCCAAATTCGCCCATAGCCAGGGTTTGATCCAAGCCCGCACTGGAGGCCCCCGTGAAAACTCTGACCGCCCTGTTCTTCAGCACAGTACTGCTTTGCACGCCCGTCCTTCCGCAGTCACAGAATCCTGTCCCCTTTCTCAATCAGCCGCTAATCCCCGCCAGTGTCGTTCCAGGCGGACCAGGGTTCACACTCACGGTGAATGGCACCGGGTTTGTGTCCGGCTCGACCGTCAACTGGAATGGGAGTGGCAGAGCGACGACATTTGTGACGAGCTCGCAGCTCACGGCGTCAATTTCCAGTTCGGATATTGCGACGGCAACGACGGCTTTGATCACGGTTTCGAATCCCGCGCCAGGCGGAGGCACATCGAATGTGGTGTTTCTTCCAGTGCGTGAGCCATCGACGTTTGTCTCGTTGAACAGATCAATGTTCAACCTTTCCACGGAATTGGGCACCGTCTACTTGACGGAAGGCGATTTCAATAAGGATGGGAATCAGGACATGGCGATAACTATAGGCGGGAACAACCCGACTATCTCCATTCTATTGGGCAATGGCGACGGCACGTTTCAGCAGGGCGCTGAATACGGTGTGAGCAACGCCAATAATATCTTCAGCACAGACGTTAACAACGATGGCAACTTGGACTTGCTCGTACCTGGCATAAACAGCAATGGTAGAGGGTTGGCCGTTTTCCTAGGGAATGGTGACGGCACCTTCCAGCCAGCCATAGTGACGTTGTCCAGCAATCAGCTTTGTTGCCAATATGCTCTCGCGGATGTGAACGGCGATGGCGCGATTGACCTAGTGGCTGTGGGATCCTACCTTTGCGTTCTTCTGGGCAATGGCGATGGATCGTTCAAACCGGCAACCTGTACCAGTTTCCCCGAGTCCTTCGACTTTGTAACTGTGGGCGACTTCAACCGAGATGGAAAGCTCGACCTCGCTATAACTGGATTCAATAATTCCGGTCCGCTGCTGGCAATTCTACTGGGCAATGGGGATGGTACCTTCCGAACATCGCAGATTTATATTACCAATGGATTACCCAGTGGCCTTACAACTGCGGACTTCGATGGAGATGGCAACCTAGATTTGGCGATTGTCGATAGTAAGAACAGCAGCGTCGTCATCGCTTATGGTATGGGCGATGGGACCTTTCGGCGAGGACCTACATATTCCACTGCCTTTAATCCTTTTTCCATCGGAACCGCCGACGTGAACGGAGACGGTAAGCTGGATCTTGTCATCGATGACAACGGTTACGGCATTGCCGACTTTTCTATCCTGCTGGGAAATGGTAACGGAACCTTTCAGCCCTCCACGGTTTACGATGCGGGGACGGTAGACGTGTTCGCCATCGCCGACTTCAATAACGATGGCCGGTTGGATGTAGGACTCACCACCAGCTCCGACACTATCGCTGTTTTAGTGCAGGACAACGGGACCGTCATGCACATGGCACCATCCCAACTCAACTTTGCGGCGCAACTGACTGGGTCCGTAAGTCCGGCCAAGGCCATTACGGTGAGCAACACTGGTAGCAGTCCTGTCGGAGTCAGCAACGTCGCAATCAGTGCCAACTTCTCTCAGTTAAACAACTGCACCGTCATTCAACCTGGCCATAGCTGCGAGGTTGGGGTCTACTTCACCCCAACCGTCACCGGCAACCTAACAGGCTACGTGGCGATAACCGACAACGGCGGCGGAAGCCCCCAAATCGTCCCGCTCTTTGGTATCGGTACCATCGTGTCGCTGTCACCCACTGAATTGAATTTCGGTAACTGGCCTGTAGGCTCGGTCAGCACGCCGTTATTTGTGACTCTGACCAACGAAGGGAATGTCACCCTGAATATCAGCCAGATCGGCATCGGAGGTGCAAACGGGGGAAACTTTTCCGAGGTGAATGCTTGCGGGAAACAATTGGTTGCCGGTGCCCACTGCACGATCAATGTCATCTTCCATCCGACTGCGCAGGGACAGAGGAACGGCGTACTCGGCGTATTCGATGACGGGGGCGGCAGCCCGCAGTTAGTGACGCTGACCGGAACTGGGACGTAGATTCAGATAGCAGCGGCCAGCGGTTCTCAGGGCCCCACGTTACCTATCGAAAGTCAGATTCAAGTTCGCGAGGGGTTTGCGTTCAGCTAGAACGTCTGCTTCATTTTTGCGGGTGCAATAAGAGCCCATGTTTTATGTTTTCATCGCGTTGATCATGGAATAGGTTTTGGAATCTGGTTCGGGACCAGGTGCTCTACCCTGAAATCCTCCTTGGAAGTACTTAAGATTCAGCACTGCGAAAATTGCGACTTATTGAGAGTTGTTGAAACGTGTGGAAGTGTGCGGCTCTTGCAGCTACAAATTCGTCTACAGTGCCGTAGCGTAGTTTTTTCTGAGCTATGCTTGGCAGTGATTGAGCATTAAGCGCACAGCATCGGAGTTCTAGGGTCGACCACCTGGGTTCGCTCCAGGGGTTCCTGAAAGAGGAAGAGCGCGTCCCGGTTGACTCTCACCGAAGCAGATGCCATAGTCTCTGACGCTATATTGCTGCGATATGCGGAGCGTCTCCCTCTCGCCGAGAGTTCTTGGGTTGACCGCCACGACAAGGTCGGCAATCTGGAAAATTCATCTCCTCTGCCTATTATTACTGGCGCTCCCCGCTCACGCCCTGGATCCTGACAAGCACGTCACTCAGTACATGCACACGTCCTGGCGCACGCAGGATGCCTCCTTGCCGGCCGGCATGTATCACATTACACAAACATCGGACGGCTTCTTATGGTTCTTATCTCTTCCAGCTGATATCTACAGGTTCGACGGTGTCCGCTTTCTGCCCTGGCATCTACCCTCAAGCCTGTCAATCGACAGATCGATGAACATTTTTGCCGACCATGCCGGGGGGCTCTGGGTACTAGGGACGCGGGATGTTGTTCGACTGAAAGGCACGACCGCGAGTTCTCGCTTTCAGTTGGAAACTGGAATGTTTCAAAGCGTCAGCGAAGCGGCGGACAATTCCTTGTGGGTAGCGCAACGCGATTCAGACGCGCCGCTCTGCCATCTTAGCGATGGGGCAAAGAAGTGTTTTGGAAAGCCGGATGGGATACCCATTTCCGACGTCCAGTCAGTTCTGGCAGACGGGAGCGGAGGTTTTTGGCTGGGAGGACGCAGCGGGGCCCTGATTCACTGGCATAGCGGCACCTCAGAGATGTACAGAGTCGGGGATGACATCCAGAGCTTAGCGCTCGGTCCTGACGGAACTTTATGGGTGGGCATACAGGCGGAAGGTCCGGGTCGAGGGCTCCAGCAATTGAAAGATGGCGCTGTGAAACCGTTCGTGACCCCTACGTTCAACGGTAGTAGTTGTGATGTTGGGGCATTGATGTTTGACCGTAACGGAAATCTTTGGGTCGGTAGTGTAGGAAAAGGGATCTTTCGTATTCACGGGAACACGGTAGAGCATTACGACCATACGAATGGGCTGTCGGGAGATTCGGTATGGGCTCTTTTTGAAGACCGAGAAGGCATTATCTGGGCTGGAAGTACCAGCGGAATAGACAGCTTTCGCGATCCTGCTGTCGTCACCTTCTCGCAAGTGGAAGGGCTGGGGAAGGACTTACCTGCCGGCATTCTGGCCAGCAGAGATGGCACGCTCTGGGTAGCAAACGAAGGATCCCTTGATCATATTGTTAACGGGCAGGTCTCATCGATTCGTGCGAATCATGGTCTTCCCGGTAACCAAGCCACCCGATTGCTGGAAGACCATGCTGGAAATCTCTGGGTTGGAGTGGACGACCGGTTGTATGTGTTCAAAGACGGGCGCTTTCGCCGCATTCCCGAACCGAATCATCAGCCACTGGGAATGGTGTATGGGCTGATTGAGGATACCGACGGGAACATCTGGGCAGCGTGTGCGAGCAGTCCGAAAAAACTTGCGCGCATTCGCGATTTCCAGGTGCGTGAACAGTTACTTGTGCCGCAGATTCCGGCTGCGTGGATGCTCGCTCCCGATCCGCGCGGAGGAATTTGGATCGCGACTCGAAAGGGGGATCTCGTGCGGTTTCGCCAGGGAGTGCAGCAAACATTTCAGCTGAACCCGAAGGCGAAGAATCCCGGACCTCACGAGATTTTCGGACTAGCGGACGGTTCTGTCCTTGCCGCCTTTGATGACGGGTTCATGGGGTTCCGCGAAGGTAAGGTGCAGCGGATGACGACGAAGAACGGTCTGCCTTGCGACTTCGTCATTTCCTTCGTTAAGGATCAAGAGAAGCGCTGGTGGCTCTACACGCGTTGCGGCGTCGTGGAGTTTTCGGATTCGGAGCTTCAAAGGTGGTGGTCCAACCCGGAGACAATTGTTCAGAGCCATTTCTACGACAGGTTTGATGGAGCTCAGCCCAACGTCCCGTCGTTTAAAGGGTCGGATGTCTCCCCGGATGGCCGGGTGTGGTTTACCAGCGGAATCGTTGTGCAGATGGTCGATCCTTCTATTTTGTCGCGCAAGGCGGCGTGGCCAGCAGACACATACATAGAGTCGCTTGTCGCTGACCGAAGAGAGTTTGAAGCACGGCAGGGGTTGAAAGTTCCGCCGAATCCGAGGGACTTGCAGATTGATTACACCTCACCCACGTTTACGATACCGCAGCAAGTAAATTTTCGTTACCGGCTCGAACCCTATGATCATGATTGGCACGATGCAGGTACGCGGCGGCAGGCATTCTACACGGATCTGGTTCCCAGAAAATATTCATTTCGTGTGATGGCCAGCAATAGTGACGGTCTTTGGAACGAGAACGCGGCGCAGCTGGACTTCTCGATCGCCCCTGCGTATTACCAGACAAACTGGTTTCGCGTTTTGTGCGCCGCCATTTTCCTGTCGTTGCTCTGGATGCTGTACTACTTGCGTATCCGGCGGCTGCAACATCAGTTCGAGTTGAGTCTGCATGCGCGGGTCAGCGAGCGCACCAGGATCGCACGGGATCTTCATGACACTCTTCTTCAAAGTTTCCACGGATTGTTGCTTCGGTTCCAAATTGTCTCCGAGTTGCTTCCGCACCGAGCCGTAGATGCCAAGGAGAAGTTGGACAGCGCGATAAACCAGGCTGCCGAAGCTATTACCGAAGGCAGAGATGCGGTACAAGCATTGCGGGATTCCACGGTGCAAAATAACGACCTCGCTCTCGCTATAAGTACTCTGGGTGAAGAACTGACGGCTGACTCAACAGAGCGGCGATCCACATTTCGAGTGGCAGTTGAAGGGGAATCACGGAATCTGCATCCCATTGTTCGTGACGAGATCTACAAGATTGCTGCCGAGTCGCTGCGTAACGCTATTCGTCACTCGCGGGCACGCCACATCGAGGTCGAGATCCGCTATGACAACGAACAATTCAGGTTGCGCGTGCGCGACGATGGAAGGGGTATCGATCCTGCGATTCTCTCTGGACAAAGCAGTGCGGGACACTACGGCATGCCCGGGATGCGTGAACGCGCGACGCTTGCTGGAGGTAAGCTAGTGGTGTGGAGCCAAGTGGATGCAGGCACAGAAGTCGAGCTGTGTATTCCTGCCAACAGCGCTTACGCGACAGCACGGAGACGGACTTGGTTATCTCGGAGCGTTAAGGCATAGAGTAAGCGGACCGGTCATGAGCGCCGGAACTACAATTCGAATTCTCGCGGTCGACGACCATCCTGTCGTACGCCAGGGCATCGCCGGGCTGGTAGGCATTCAGACTGATATGAGCTTAGTCGGTGAAGCGTCCAATGGGCGCGACGCGATCCAGCAGTTTCGTACGCACCGTCCCGATATCACGCTTATGGATTTGCAGATGCCGGAAATGAACGGCATCGACGCGCTCATTGCCATTCGCAATGAATTTTCCGACGCAAAAGTCATCGTGCTGACTACATACGCAGGCGACACGCAAATTCTGCGTGCACTCAAAGCTGGTGCTCAAGCCTATCTGCTGAAAAACACACTACACAGGGATTTACTGGATACGATCCGAGCCGTCCACAGTGGAAAAAAGACCCTTTCTCCAGAGGTCTCATACCAAATTGCTGAGCATGCGACAGATGACGCGCTGACCCCAGCAGAAATCCTCGTCTTGCGTTTGATCGCGGCTGGCAATGCGAACAAACAGATTGCGCATCAGCTCTCAATCACGGAGGAGACCGTTAAGAGTCGAGTCAAGTCCATCCTTTCCAAATTGGGTGCCAACGATCGAACTCATGCTGCCATGATTGGCTTGAAAAGAGGAATCATCGACCTGTAGTTTCTTACCTGCCTTTCTCCTCTCCAAAAGCACAACCCAAAAGAGTGAGAATCCCGACTCCAATTGGGGCTTCGAGTCACTGCGCTACCACGCAAACTGGTAACGTCTGAAAGGGTCTTTATTTGCGACGGTTATATTCCACATTCGCGGGCGGTTGGCCTGGTACTGGTTTGATTCTGATCCGTCTGGTGGTTGGCTCCGCATTGATTGTTCGTGCGAGTTTAAGGCTGGGCAGTGACCTAGCAGCAATGAATGTGACAATTCCGTCCGTCCTTTTGATCGGGGCGGGGGTGCTGCTAATTCTCGGCCTATGGACGCCCATCGCAGGCATCTTCGTAGCACTCATTGAAATCTGGCAGATGCTCACTATACACGGAGATAAATGGGTTTGGTTGCTGTTGGCAACCGCCTCTGCCGCTCTCGCAATGTTAGGACCGGGTCTATGGTCCATCGACGCTCGCCTTTTCGGCTGGAAGCTCATCGAAGCTCCACCCCGCAAAACGAATTCAAAGTCTCTGTAAGGTCCTATCCACATGGCAAATTTCTTGCCCCAGAAGAGTGTGAACTGCTCCTCCTAAGAGTTTGTGATTCCTCCCGATGTGGAGTCGTCGGCAAACAAATCTGGTTGCACAATGGCTCGCATGTTCAGCCAAAACGGTTGAACAACTCTACGGGGTGCATTGACAGCAATTCCCGATAGCAGGAGACGCCATGGGATTCACAGGGTTTGCGCTACGTTTTGTCCGATGTTTTCTGGTGATCTGCGGAGTCTTGCTTACCGCGCGGTGCGTTGCCCAGGAAGTAGACGCGCCCAGTGGGCGCGGAAGCGGCTCGGTATTTGCACCGACCGGATGGGCCGAGTTGATTGCTCCGGTGCAAGACCGGATCGATTTGAAGTTCTATGGCTTTTACATCGGCGACGTGAAAGCGCCGTCCGCTCAGCTCGACGCCACTTTTCGGGTAACGAAATTTCTTTCGATCACTCCCAGCTACCTCTACTACTCGATCCCTGTGAGCGGCCTCGATGAACTTGCGAATCGCTCGCCGGGGTTTACGAACACTTACCGGGAGCAGCAGTTCCGGATTGACGGCACAGCTGGGTTTTCGTTCCACAGCTTTGAGATCTCCGATCGCAACATGTATGTCAGCAGGTTTCTTCCAACATACGAGTATGCCGGAAGGTCCCTTCCAGCAAGAGAGATCAATCGCTATCGCAATCGGATCGCGATCGCGCACCCGCTGGTTGTAAAGGGCCAGATCTGGAAACCATTTGCGTCCTACGAAGCGTTTTACGACCAGGGTAGCGGCTGGACTAAAAACCGAGCCTGGACTGGCGTCACCCTACCCCTTCAGAAGTATGTCTCTTTTCAGCCTTCCTACATGTGGGAAGGCACGCATGGGACTAAAGACATGAACTACTTAATGTTTGGCCTGATCTTCCGAACGAAGGCGAGCTCGAGATAAGAACCTGATGTGCATTCACAAATCAAAAAAGGAGACTTATATGTCGAAAGTGCTACAACGGGGAACCGCAATTATTGCAGTGACCCTTACCGTTATCGCCTATCTGGCTTTTGCTACTGCCATGCAGGCGCAGATGCCAACATCGCCTTGGAGGAAAGCCGCACCATTTCCGTACCCGGATGAAGAACTCTATGGTACGGCCCTGAACGGCAAGATGTACGTCATTGGCGGATGGGATGATGGAAAGGCCGCGGGGCTCAACTACGAGTACGACCCGGGTACCGATAAATGGACTCAGAAGAAAGGAATGCCGCGGGCGGCCCATCATGCTGCGATAGCCGCTGCCAATGGCAAGCTTTACGTCATCGGCGGCTTCTTGCCTCCCAAGGACACTCAGATCCCGACCGGCGGCGCCTGGGAACCCATCGCCGATGTGTGGGAGTACGATCCGGCAGCTGATTCGTGGAAGTCGCTGGCTCCCCTGCCCACGAAACGCGGGGCTGCGGTAGCTGTTGAGGTCGCCGGCAAAATCTACGTGATCGGCGGCGCAACCACGGTCGCCAATTCCAAAGATCCATACTTCACCTTCTTTGGTCCATCTTTGGTTCTCACGACGAACGAAGTTTTTGATCCCGCTACCGACAAATGGGAGAGCCGCAAGCCCATGTCAGTGGCGCGGAATCATGCGTACGCCGCTGCGGTTGACGGCAAGATCTACGTCATCGGCGGCCGCACTGGCCACGCGTTCATTCTGTCCGCAACCAACACGGATGTGGTGGAGGAGTACAACCCAGTAAATGACATGTGGAGTGCTCCAAAAGACCGGATGCCCACGCCGCGTAGCGGTGGTGCCTGGGGCACAGATGGCCGGAGGATCTACGTAGCGGGTGGCGAAGTGACGACGAAAGAGCTCGTCGGCGCGTTCCGAGCCGTCGAGGCGTACGACCCGTCCACGAATTCCTGGATCTCGCTGCCACCCATGCCGATGCCACGGCATGGCATCGCCGGCGCGGTGATCGGGAACGAATTTCATCTCGTCAGCGGCATGATTCAATCCGCAGGCGCACTGACGTTCCTCGACCCGCGTCTCGAAGTCCACACGGGACAGCATGACGTACTGGAGCTGAACTTCTTCTTTCCAACTCCTGCAACGGGTGCGAAGAAGGAAGAGGCATCGCCTTCCACAGGTGCAAAGACTGTGGGAGCGGCTTCTTCTCCCAATGCGGCGAACAACGTAGTCGCAACGTCTTCTTCCGCTCCTGCTGCCGTTGCTGTGAACAAGCCGAGCGCGAGTTCTGCTTCAGCCCGTCTGAAGAACGTAAGCGCGGTTTCTTCAAATAACACGAATAGCGTCAGCACGGCTTCTTCCGGAGGGAAGAAGCCGTACATACGCTACAACGTCAATAGTCCCGAAGGCCAAGTGATGCTCGCGAAGTATGCGAGGGCGATCGAGATCATGAAGACCTTGCCGGAATACGACACTCATTCCTGGACCTGGTGGTGGTATACCCACTGGATCAAAGGGCCACCGGCGTTCCTATGGGATTACTCCAGGAAAAAGAAGACCGAGGTCATCGCCGCACTCCCCAAGGAGGTTCAAGCTGATGCCGAGGCGGTATGGGACGGCTGCCAAGCCCATGCCTACAATCCATCGAATCCTGAGCAATATCAACAGTGGTATTTCCTGCCCTGGCATCGGCTCATGCTCTACGAGTTCGAAGGAGTCATTCGCGAGGTGCTGCACGATGAGGACTTCACTCTTCCTTACTGGAACCCAGTCACCGGCAATCCCGCTGATCTAGTCGTGCCTGCCGTGTTCCGGGATCCCGGCACCACGCTCTACAACGGCACTCGCTGGCCGTGGGTCAATGGTGGAGAGCGGATCGATACGCTTTATAAGGACTGGATCAATCTCGACGCACTGAACGAGACGAGTTACATCGACTCACCCAACGGCAACATTGGGTTTAACCCGCGACTCGATCTCAATCCTCACTTCTTGACTCACGTCGCACTTGGGGGTGACATGGCCGACTTCGCAACGGTCGGCGGCGACCCACTGTTCTACCTCCATCATTCCAACATCGACCGCCTCTGGGAAAGCTGGAATCGGCTCGGCCATACGAATCCTACCGATCCCAGATATCTCAATCGCACGTTTGCGTACGGCGACAGAAGCGGCAAGCGCGTCGATCTACCAGTCAGCGCCGCCGATCGGACTGCGCAGCTCGGCTACGAATATGACAGCTATGAACAGGCACCCGAGCCGCAGCACCTGAGTCCGCAGGAGGTCGCCGCTAGAGAGCGGACATTTAAGACTCTCCACGAAAAGGCTATGGGTGGCACGCATAGTGCGCACCATGCCCAGGACACGATGAGTATGACTATGCCCGACCCGGCGCGATAACCGGGAAGGGTGGCAGCGACCGCGAGCCCCGAGCAACTGGGAATGCCTGGTCTACGGGGCTGATTTATCTGAACTCAGAAGCAACGCTGAGGCCGGTGTTAGCGGCGAAAGGAGTAAAGGATTATGAACGGCGCTTTTCTGATAGGAAGGGCCATCTTTGGCGGTTATTGGCTAATGGCCGCTGTCAACCACTTCAAGAACCTCGCTCATATAAGCGAGTACGCCAAGGCGAAGGGCACGCCGTTTCCGAAGTTGGCAGTGTCAGGATCGGGTGCGCTCTTGTTGGCAGGAGGGCTGAGCATGCTGCTCGGGGCGTACGTGCCGATCGGAATCGTCCTGCTCATCGTTTTCCTGGTAGGGGTGTCTGTCCAGATGCACAGCTTCTGGAAGGTGGAAGACGGGCAACTGAAGCAAACCGACATAATCAACTTCACCAAGAACATGGCGCTAATCGGGGCATTGTTAATGTTCTTGTTGCTGCCGCGACCGTGGCCGATGAGCTTGGGCATTGGCTAAAAGCTACATCGTGCGTCTGCAGACTCCAGGCAACGCGTAGCCAGCGCGCGTGACAGGTGTTGCAAGCACCGTAGACGCCAGTGTGTAGAGAGGCAACTTCAAAACCGGCTGACGTACTGTCGTCGGAGAAAAGACAAGAGCGACATGATTATCACTCTTCTAGCTGCAAAGATGCTCTTAGGCGGATACTGGCTGACGTTAGCTCCAGTTTTGTTCCTTCCACTGGGGAGTGTTTTTCTCAGCCCGCAGGTGCTGCGCGGAATCCTTGGACATGGGGTGGTCCTCCTATCAACCTTATTCACCGCGGCAGGAGTGATTTTTCTTTGCACTCTGACCCTTCCTGACGCAGTCACAGTGCTGGCTGGGAGCTTGGCAATCTGGATCTTGGCGGCTGCGAGCGCGCATCAGGTTCGGCGCAGGATAAACAAGCTAGCGCACGCAGAGAACAGGCGTGCTCGGCGTGTAGCTCGGACATTTATCTCTGATTCAACACGTGAAACAAACCCGGAACAAATATGAAACGAAAAACATCTGGATAAATGCCGCGATGTCCCATCTTTTTTGATCCCGCTTGTGCCTACCCCAGACCGCAAGGCCGACGGCAGCAGGATGATTTTGAGCAAGAGATCCTTGTTGTGCGCTCCGGAGACGTCAAACGATGCTACATGCACCTGCGAAGTCAGGATGCGATTGAGATGCTCATCGAGCGGCTGGCTTGCACTCTGCATGTCGAACCATTGCTGATGGAAAAAGAGCTTTCAGCCGTCGAACCGACGGATCTTGCGCGCGCTGCGTTGGAAGGTGTCGATTTGCAAAATCACGCTTGGAGCCATCTCAACCCAATTCTATTGTGCGAGCGCGAGCGCATCGCCGAGGTCCTAAGGAACGAGGAGTATCTGTCACAGTTCCGGAAAGCAACGATCCGCGTCTTTGCACCTCCGTTCGGACACCATGTCGGCCCTTGTGTTCATGCTCACTTTGTCCTGCTAGCCAATCGCAATCTGATTCTGGGACATCGCGATGGCAATCTGGTCAACCGCGTCGATTCTATGGCCGAACTAAGTTGGCGATAAACCCCCATGTCCTTCATTTACCCCGCCTGGTTACGCCAACTCACGAAGCTGCTGTAGACTTCCGCATGTGATGAATGAGGGGACGGTGTATGTCCGGCGTCTACGGGCTAAGTGCTTGAGAAGAATGGCGGGGACGACGGGACTCGAACCCGCGGCCTCTGCCGTGACAGGGCAGCGTTCTAACCAACTGAACTACGTCCCCGGTTTGCGACCGGAATGCCAATCTGGTGGGCAGTGCAGGACTCGAACCTGCGACCTCCTGCTTGTAAGGCAGGCGCTCTAACCAGCTGAGCTAACCGCCCCCCGCTCTCGAACGCGCAATTGCGGTGAGAGCTTTGCGAAGAATCAGAACGATCTACGCAGGGTCCACTGCAGTATACGTGAGCCGGAAGAAAGCGGCAAACACAACCGAGCAGTTAGCAGTTGGCACTTGACACCTAATCACCAAAAATAGAAAAGCCACGGGAAAACTCGTCTTGGACGAGTGCTAAGAACGAACTTGCATAACTGACTGCTGACAGCTGAATGCTATTCTGTCGCGTGCGGCGCCTGATCGTAAATGCCGACGATTTCGGTTTGACTCCCGGGGTCAATCGCGGAATCCTCGAGGGCCACGTTGATGGAATCGTAACTTCTTCAACCCTCATGGCTACCGGTATGGCGTTCGATGATGCGGCTGCGCTTTCCAGGTCCGTGCCGCGATTGAGCGTGGGATGTCACGTGGCACTGATCGATGGATTGCCGGTGTTGAGTTCGCATGAACTTCCTACCTTGGCAAATCATTCGGGACAATTCGATGGGAGCCTTGGCCCATTTGTCGCTCGCGTGGTCTGCGGAAAGATCAATTCCAGGGAGATCGAGGCGGAAGCGACAGCTCAGATTCGTAAGCTGCAATCCGCCGGAGTTGCGGTGTCGCACATCGATACTCATAAACATACTCATCTTTTTCCTGTGATTCTGACGTCTCTTCTGCAAGCGGCGAAAGCTTGTGACATTCGTGCTATGCGTAATCCGTTCGGACGAATTGCGTTTTCGCTAGTGGCTCGGCGTCCGAGTCTCTGGAAGAGATATGGTCAAATGGGACTTCTTAACACTCTGGCGGCTAGATTCAAACGAACCGTTCACGAAGCGGGCTTAATAACGACCGACGGGAGCTTGGGCGTGGTCGCGACGGGGGCAATCGACGAACGGCTATTCACACTGATTCTGGACAATCTGCCGGATGGGACGTGGGAACTCGTTACGCACCCGGGCTATAACGACTCGGACCTTGAAAAGGTCCCCACCCGCTTGCGGGAATCCCGGGAACAGGAATTGAAGATATTGACGGCCCAATCTACGCGTGAATTGCTGGAGCGAAACGGTATCCAACTTATTTCGTACCGCGACTTAGCCTGAGTCGCACCCCCGCCGGACACGACCTTTAGCTATGGCGATCACCTTACGTTAGTAACCACAAAAGGTCATGCGTCAACGATATGATGACCTTGTCTTGCAGATTTTTCTCTAGGGTATAGGAGTCCATGGATAACAGACCGGAAACCCGAGTCGAAGCTCGCATTCTGGTGCGCGTCTGGGGTATGGATGCAGACGGCCGCCCATTCTTTCAGAACGCGAACGCCACCAATATCAGCAGCGAAGGCGCACTTGTCTCAGGGATCAATCACCCTCTGAAAACTGGGGATGTAATCGGCATTCAGCATAACGAGAAAAAAGCGCGATTCAAGGTTATTTGGGTCATTGATGGCGGAGCCGCCCGTAAGATAGAGGCTGGAGTTCAGTTGTTGCCGAATCAACGCAGCCCGTGGCAGGATTTGGCTGCGTGGGAAAAACAGGACACTACGCCAGGCCAGAATAAGCGCCGATTCACCCGTCACAAGATTCTGTTTCCGATTGAAATCAGCTTTGACGATACGCGACGCACGCACATGCAGACCAGCGCTACCGACATCGGGGGCCGAGGATGTTATGTGGAGACTCTACTTCCCTTGCCTCTCGGCACGAAGGTCAACATCACATTCTGGATGGACGCTGAAAAGGTGAATACCACCGGCCTTGTGCGGGCGAGCGACCCGGGCGTTGGCATGGGCATCGAGTTTACTGCTCTGGATAACCT
>Ga0070735_10001820_pt1 | contig 19894 bp, 19 predicted proteins | sample Coa_R1_FD_66443 | JGI IMG/M metagenome (GOLD analysis project Ga0070735, IMG submission 66443) | Surface soil microbial communities from Centralia Pennsylvania, which are recovering from an underground coalmine fire - Coalmine... | ecosystem: Environmental > Terrestrial > Soil > Unclassified ... | reverse complement strand
CGCGAAGGCCCCTGGGATGATTTCAGCTCCTGCTGGTTCAACCGGTTGTACCTGCGGGTGCTGCCAGGCGATGCGATAGAGCTGACCGCCGCCTACCTCGATCTCGAGCTCTCGAATATCCTGGGCGCGCGCCGGCCCGGGGCGCGCTCCGCCGATATCCGCCACGTCGCTGCCATCGTGCACCTGTGCGGCGCGGGCGCCGCGGATGCCTACGTGCGCCGCGGACTGCGATTCACCGAAGGCGAGCGCTGCGGGGACCATGACCCTCGCGTGTACCTGCAGCGGCTCGATGCCATGTACGCAGTGTTCGTGCGTCTCGGCGCGGAGGATGCCGCTTCTCAGTGATGGTGGCCGCCGGCCCCGTGCACGTGCCCATGGGCGAGCTCCTCTTCGCTCGCCGGCCGCACCGCCGTGATCTCGACCTCGAACTTCAGGTTCCGCCCGGCGAGCGGATGATTGCCATCGAGCGTCACCATGTCGCCGGCGATGTGCGTGACGCTGACCACGCGCGGGCCGTGCTCGGTGCCCGCCTGCAGCCGCATGCCGACGCGCAGGCCGGCAATGCCCTTGAGCGAGCGCTTCGGAACCTGCTGCACGAGGGCGCGGTCGTACTCGCCGTAGCCCTGCGCGGCCGGAACCCGTACCGTCAGGCGCTCTCCGACATCATGTCCGGTGAGCGCCTGCTCGAGCCCCGGGATGATGTTCCCGTGGCCATGGAGATAGGCGAGGGGCTCGCGGCCGGACGAGCTGTCCAGTACCTTTTCGGTATCGTCCGTCAACGTGTAATGGATGCTGACGACGTCGTTTTGTGCGATGGGCATATCGGGGTCCGCGATGAAATGATGCGCAGTGCAGGGCGGCGAAGAATACCATTAGCACCCGTTTTGAAGCGCGGCGGCGCACGTGCCGCCACAGGAAGGACCTTATGAGACTGGTTCGACCGGTGTTGCTCGGCGCTGCCTCGGCCATGATCGCCCTCGCAGCGCTTGCGACAACGAAGGATGCAGGAAAATCCCCCATGACCGATAACCCCTTCGCCCGCCCCAGTACCCTGCCTTTCGAGCTGCCGCCCTTCGACAGGATCCACGACAGCGACTACCAGCCGGCGATCGAGGCTGGAATGCGCCAGCACCTCGAGGAAGTGCGCGGAATCGCGCACAACCCACAGCCTGCCACCTTCGACAACACCATTGTCGCGCTCGAGCGCTCCGGCCAGCTGCTCGACCGGGCGGCGACCGCGTTCTTCAACCTCAACTCCTGCAATACCGATCCGCAGATGCAGCAGGTGGAGCGGGAGATGGCGCCGAAGCTGACGGCGCACCAGGATGCGATCTACCTCGATCCGGCGCTGTGGGCGCGCGTGGATGCGCTTTATCAGAAGCGCGCAAGCCTCAAGCTGGACCCCGAGTCGCTGCAACTCCTTACCCGCTATCACACGCGCTTCGTGCGTGCCGGGGCGCGGCTTGCCCCGCAGGAAAAGGAGCGGCTGCGCGGCCTCAACACGCAGTTGTCATCGCTCACCACGACCTTCCGCCAGAACGTGCTCAAGGCCACCGCCGACGGCGCCGTCGTGGTCGACAACGTGGCCGAGCTCGACGGCCTGACGCCGGTGCAGATCGGGGCCGCGGCACAGGCGGCCGCGGCTCGGGGACTGAAGGACAAGTGGGTCATCGCGCTGCAGAACACCACCCAGCAGCCGCTGCTCGCGAACCTGACGAACCGGAAACTGCGCGAGCGCATCTACCGCGCCTCCGTGGACCGCGGGCTGAGCGGTGCGACCGACAACCGCGGGGTGATCACGCAGATCGTGCAGCTGCGGGCCGAGCGCGCGGCGCTCCTCGGCTATGCCGATCACGCCGCTTATGTTCTGGAAGACGAGTCCGCCGGCACTCCGCAAGCCGTCGCTGACATGATCCGGCAGGTAGCCCCCGCGGCGCTCAAGCGGGCGCACGAGGAGGCCGCCGACATCCAGAAGCTGATCGATGCGCAGGCGGCGGCGCGCGGCGTGCCTTCCTTCGCACTGCAGCCCTGGGACTGGACGTTCTACGCCGATCAGGTGCGCCAGCAGCGCTACGCCTTCGATCAGGCGCAGGTCGCCCCTTATTTCGAGCTCGAGCACGTGCTGCACGATGGCCTGTTCTACGCCGCGCACGAGCTCTACGGGCTGTCTTTCAAGGAGCGCAAGGACCTGCCCGTGTACCAGCCCGACGTGCGCGTGTTCGAAGTCGCGGACGCCGACGGCAAGCCGCTGGCGCTTTTCATCGCCGACTATTTTGCGCGCGATAACAAGGAAGGCGGCGCGTGGATGAACAGCTACGTCGACCAGTCGGAGCTCCTGGGGCGTCGGCCGGTGGTCGCCAACCATCTGAACATCCCCAAGCCTCAGGCCGGTCAGCCGGTGCTGCTCACCTTCGATGAGGTCACGGGCATGTTTCACGAGTTCGGCCATGCCATCCACGGCATGCTGTCGAACGTGCATTACCCCTCGCTGTCGGGTACCGCGGTGCCGAGGGACTTCGTCGAGTACCCCTCCCAGTACAACGAGATGTGGGCGCGGGAGCCAAAAGTCGTCGAGCACTATGCGCACGACTACCGCACCGGTGCGCCGATGCCGCCGGAGCTGCTGGCAAAGGTTCTGGCCGCGAGCAAGTTCAACCAGGGCTACGCCACGCTGGAATACATCGAGGCGGCCCAGGTCGATCTCGCCTGGCATCTGATCGACGCCGCGCACGCGCCACAACCGGTCCAGGTGGCGGGCTTCGAGGCCGCCGCGCTGAAACAGGCGGGCCTCGAGTATCCGCCGGTGCCGCCGCGTTATCACTCGGATTACTTCTCGCACATCTTTGCCGGCGGTTATTCGGCCGGCTATTACGCGTATCTCTGGAGCGAGGTGCTGGCGCGTGACACGGGCCAGTGGTTCCACACACACGGCGGCATGACGCGCGAGAACGGGCAGACGCTGCGCCGCATGGTGCTCTCGCGCGGGCGTACGGAGGATCCGCAGGTGCTGTTCCGCAATTTCTACGGGCGTGCACCCGACATCGAGCCGCTGCTCGAGTACCGGGGACTGGCAGGAGGCAGCTGAGGGCGCGCGGCCTTCCCTGCTGCACAGCCGGCAAAAACCGCGCTTTTTGCCGGCGGCAACCCAACTAACTAGGCGCGACGGGTTCGGTCGATGGCCGCGACCAGTGCCCGGAAGGCCTCCAGCAGCGGTAACTTCAATCCGAGCGCCAGCGCGCGCTCGTGCGCGTAGCCCAAAGTCTCGTGGACCTCGAGCGGGCGTCCCGCCAGCAGATCCTGGAGGGAGGACATGCGATGCTGCGGCACGCTGGTCCGGTACCCGCCCCCCGCCTCGAGAATGAGTCCCACCGCCGCACTTTCCGGCAGCGCGCACAGCCTCGCCGCCGGCAGCACTGCCTGATCGCTCAAGCGGATGCCGAGTGCGTGCGCCAGCGTGCCCATCTCGCGCACCAGCCGCACGAGCAGCAGCGCTGCGTCCGGGTCCGACAGGTACTTCCAGGTCTCGGCGCGTGTCGCGACCGACAGCGCCATGAGCCCCGTCCAGACGCAGAACTTCGACCACTCGAGCGTGACGATCTCGCGGGTAGCCGCGGCGCGCACGCCGGAGGCGTCGATGGTGCGCGCGAGCTCGCGGGCACGCGTCGAGTCGGTAGCGTCGAGCTCGCCGATCAGTATGTTCACGTTGCGCGTGAAGAGAACCTGGCCATCGGGCATCAGCTCGCCGCTGGTATCGGCGAGCGCTCCGAGCACCCGCTGCGCCCCGAAGGCGGCACTCAGCAGCTCGTTCTTCAATGGCCCGTTCTGGATCGAAAGGGTGACGCCGAAGCGGGCCTTGCTGAGAGTGGCGAGCGCCGCGGCAGTTCCGGGGGTCTTGGTTGCGACGATGAGAGCTGCGGCGCTCTCCAGGGTGGCGGGGTCGCGGATCGTGTGTACCGGGGTCGAGAACTCGGCCAGTCCGTGAATGCGCAGCCCGCGCCGCTCGAGCTCGCCCGCCCGCTCTCCGCGCGCCAGCATCGCGACGCGGTGGCCGGCGCGCGCGAGATGCGCGCCGACGATCGAGCCCATGGCGCCGGCTCCGAGGATCGCGAAGTCGAACTCGCTCATCGGGTGAGCTCTACAGCGCCTCGGCGATGTCCTGCATGAGGCCGCGGTCCTGCGGCCTGGTCTCGGGCGGATAGCGCTTCAGCACTCGCCCGTCGCGCCCGATCAGGAACTTCTCGAAGTTCCAGCTGATGTCGCCAGGCGTACCGGAGTCGGGCGAGGTGAGGAAGGCATAGAGCGGATGACGATTCGCGCCGTTGACGTCGAGCTTGGCGCTCAGTGGGAAAGTGACCTCGTAAGTGCTCTTGCAGAAGGCGGCAATCTCGGCCTCGCTTCCCGGCTCCTGGCTCGCGAACTGGTTGCAGGGAAAGCCGACGACCGTGAAGCCCTCGGGCGCGAGCTCGCGATGCAGCTCCTCGAGTCCGCTGTATTGCGGCGTCAGGCCGCAGCGGCTCGCCACGTTCACCGCCAGCGTCACCTTGCCGCGCAGCGCGCCGAGCAGGTCATCCGTGCCATCGATCTTCCTGACCGCGATGTCGTAGAAACCGCTCATGACTGCACTCCCGGAAGCCCGGCCCGGCTTCGCATGTACGATACACCACCGTCGGCTTACCATCGCCGTCAGCTCACTAAGCGGAGACTGTCATGGCATCCGACCTCAGCACAGCCGAGACCGGCAAGGTCGTCGAGACACTCAACAAAATCCTCGAGCTCGAGCTCGCGGGGCTGGTGCGGTACCTGCACTACAGCTTCATGATTTTCGGCCACAACCGCATCCCGATCGTCGGCTGGTTGCGGGGGCAGGCCGACGAGGCGCAGGCGCACGCCATACAGGCGGGCGAGCACATCACCAGCCTGGGCGGGCACCCCTCACTCCGTCTCGGGGCGCTGCTCGAGACTCACAAGCACAACGTCGATGAAATCCTGCGCGAGGCGCTCGAGCACGAGCAGGAAGGCCTTGCCGAGTACCGCAAGCTCCTCGCGCAGACCGCGGGGCGCAACATCATGCTCGAGGAGTACGCGCGCACCCAGATAGCCGCCGAGGAAGCGCACGTCGCCGACCTCGGCAAGATGCTGCGCAAGCCGGGCTCGATCACTTGATCGGCTCACGAGGTCCGTAGCGGCGCCGCCGAGGCCGTCGTGTGCACGTCGGTGCGCGCCACGGCCTCCACCGTGTAGCCGGCTTCAATCCAGGCTTCGAGCCCGCCCTTCAGCGGGCGCACGCGCCGAAAGCCGTGGTTCATCAGCAGCCGCGCCACCCTGGCAGCGGATGCCTCGTTCGGGCAGCTGCAATAGAGGATGATCTCGCGATCACGCGGCAGCTCGCTCAGGTGCTGAGCTGCGTCCTTTACCGGCACGTGCACCGCGCCCGGGATCCGGTGCCGCTCGATCGCCTGCGCAGTCGAGGAGCGCACGTCGACGATCACCGGCGCGGCTCCCTCCTCGATCTGCCGGCGCAGCTCCTCGACGCTGATGCGTGCCATGTCGAGCGCGGCGAGAAAGCGCCGCCGCTCCCACCAGCGGTATCCCACGTAGGCGGCGAGCAGCGCGAGCAGTGCGAGCGCAGCGCCCCCGCCGATCTGGGCGGCCTGCGGCAGGATCCGCTCGATCCAGCTGCGCAGCAGCGCCCCGGCGGCGAGCGCAGCTCCCACCCAGAGAGTTGCGCCGAGCAGGCTGAAGAGCAGGAATCGCCCGAAACCCATGCGGGTCGCTCCGGCGAGTGGCGGTGCGATGAGGGCGAGGCCCGGTACGAACTTGGCGACCAGCAGCGCTTTCGGCCCCCAGCGCTCGAAGGCACCCTGCGTGCGGCTGACGCAGGAATCCGGCGACAGCGAGACGCGGCACAGGAGGCTCATGACGCGGCCGCCATAGCGGCGGCCGGCGGTGTACCAGGTGCTGTCTGCGATGAGGCAGGCGGCGACCGCGAGCGCATAGATCGCCGATCCTGACATCTTGCCGCTGGCAGCCACGGCGCCGGCGACCAGCAGGGTAGGCACCACGGGAACGGGCAACCCGAGCTGCTGCGCGAGTACGTTGAGGAATACGAACCCAAGGCCGATGGGGCTGCGCACCGGCCGATCTTGCGCCGCGAGCCGGTCGAGCGACAAGAACACCGGCGGGGGAGCGCTCCGTCCCCCTAATGGCTCAGATCACCGGGAGCTGAGCTTCAGCCTGGGAACTTGGTGAAGAGGGCATCGACCGCGGCGTCGATGCGCTTTTCTGCTTCAGCGCCGGTCGCACCGTAGAGATCCTCATCGACCGAGGCATGCCAGAGCGGCTCCTTGGTCTTCGCATCGTAGAGATCGATGCCGACGGTTCCCTGACGGTATACGTAGGGCGTATCCCAACCCCAGGCGCCGTAGGGTCCCCATGGACCGCCCCAGCCCCAGCCCCAATAGCCGTATCCGTAGGGGCCATAAGGCCCGCCAGCCGGATACCAATCGACCGCCGTGTTCGAGCCAATACCGTAACCGACCAGACAATCGGAGTTGTTCGCGACGAGCGTAATACCGGCGGCCTGCATATGGGTCGTGATGGCGGCGCGCAGCCGGCTCTCGTTCACGGGGTTGGCGATGGTGCCCCGCATCGGGTTGTCGGTGCGGAAGGCGCCCGCCCACGCAAAGCTCTTGCACTGGCCCGGATGAAATGCGGCCCGGTTCACGTCCGATCGTACCTGCAGGGCACAACCGGCGAGAGCCCAGGTGGCCGCAGCGGCCAGGGCCACACCAAGGAGCCGTCTCTTCATAGTGCCTTCACCTCTGAGACCACATGCGGCGCCGTGCGGCGCGCAACTCCCCAACGCGGGGGTCGGATTTCGGTTGACACCCCTAACGGATTGATTCAGGTCGATAATGCCAGCGTGTCGAAGCCACCGAAAGCTTTCCTTTCCTGGAGCTCCGGGAAGGACAGCGCCTACGCCCTGTGCGAGGCGCGACGGCTCGGTCTCGCCGAGGTGGTCGGCGTGCTCACGACGCTGAGCGAGGCCTACGATCGGGTGGCGATGCACGGGGTGCGCTCGAGTCTCCTCGAGCGTCAGATCGGCGCCCTCGGGCTGCCGTCGCTGAAAGTGATGCTGCCGAGCCCGTGCTCGAACGAGGTCTACGAGGCCCGCCTGGCGAGTGCCTGTGACCGGCTCAAGGAAGAGGGCGTGCGGCACATCGTGTTCGGCGATCTCTACCTCGCGGACATCCGCGCTTACCGCGAGCGGCAACTCGCCGCGCTTGGCATGCATGCGATCTTTCCGCTCTGGCAGCGCGACACGGCGGCCCTGGCGCGCGAGATGATCGCGAGCGGCCTCGAGGCGCACCTCGTGTGCGTCGATCCGCGCCGTCTCGATCGCAGCTTTGCCGGTCGCCGCTTCGATTCCGCGCTGCTCGCCGCTCTCCCGCCGGATGTGGATCCGTGCGGCGAGAACGGCGAGTTTCACACCGTGGTGTCGGCGGGTCCGATGTTCTCGGCACCCATCGCGGTGCGCGTCGGGGAAGTCATCGAGCGCGAGGGCTTCGTGTTCGCGGACGTGCTCACTAAGGACGGGTAGAGGAGCAGCCGCGCGAGCAGCAGGCCGGCCAGCGCCAGCAGCGTGAGGCCGCCCAGCGTGCCGCCGCCGTGGCCGCCGCCGCCTCCAGTCGGCACAGCGGCCGAGACCGTCAACACCGCCGAATTCGCCACCGCCTGGGTGTTCTGCGCATTGCTGCAGCTCAGCGTGTAGGTCTGCGTTCCCGTCGCGGCCGGAGTGACATTCATGCTGCCGCTCGTGGCCGAGGTGCTCAGCGCTCCCGAGCCCGTGCAACTCGTGGCGTTGATGCCATCCCAGGTGAGGTTGGCCGACTGCCCGAGCGTGATCGAGGTGGGCGAAACGCTGATCATCGGCGGTCCCGCCGGCAATGCATCGAGTGCCATCCCCACCTGCAGGAAGCCGTAGCCGGTTGACGCATCGGGTGAGGGACTGTGCATCGCAGCGGCGGTCGTCTGCATCGCCCTGATGATCTCGGCTGGAGTCAGGGTGGGATTGGCCTGCACGATGAGCGCCGCAGCCCCGGCCGCGTGAGGTGTCGCGGCGGAGGTGCCGAAGTAGTTGGGGTAGCTCGCGTTGTTCGCGCAACCGGCGACACTCGAGTTGTCGGTCCAGAAGCCGTTGCTGTCTGCGATCGGGAAGCCGAAGAAGGTGGTGTTGGTTCCGTCCGGTCCGACGAAGTCCGGCTTTTGCCGGTTATCAGGCTGCGCGAGCCGATTGCCGTTCACGTCGAACAGAATGGGTAAGCCGCCGGCCGAGGTCCCTCCGAACGATGAGAAGTATTCGAGTGCGGCGGTGGCCACCACACCGCAGAGCGGTGTCTGCGGGAAAAACGCCGCGCCGAGCGCCGCCGCTCCGGTTGCCGACGGATGGCCCTGGATCGTTGCGGCGTTGGCCTGAGGAAAGTTCTGGATGGTGCTGCCCGCGCCGTTGTCTTCCCAAGCCACCTTGATCCGCCCGGGAGCGCTGCCCCCGGCGAGGCCGACCGTGATGCTGACCGTCCCCGCCGCGGTCAGGGACGCAGCGTTGGCGGGGTTACCGACGACCAATACCTGGACGGGGTCGGTGCCGAGCGCGTTGGGTCCGGTGCAGGTGACGGTCGACCCGGCGAGATTGAAGATCGAGTAGCTCACGGCCGAGGAGACGCACACGTCGATCTGGCTGATCGCTCCAGGCGTGCTTCCGGGAGTGCCCGGGTAGGCGCCCGTGAGATAGGGCTGGTCCCACTCGACGACGAGCGCCGCGAAGTTTCCCTGCGCGAGCTGGGGCACGTCGACGGTCAGCGCGGGTGCATTGGTGGCGAGCGTCTGGTCGAAGTTGAGCAGCATCTCGTTCACCTGCGAGCCCGTTCCCGCGATGGTGAAGTGCGTCGCCGAGCTCGCATCGTCATAGGCCAGGTTGCCGTTGTTGCCCGCCGCGGAAAAGTAGGTCACGCCAGCCGCCTGCACGGCATCGATGGCCTGCGCTACCAGGCCGTCCTGGAAGAAGGGCTCATCGAAATATCCGACGTCATCAGCGATGACCTTGGCGCCGGCGCTGGCGAGTGCGTGGATGCCGTTGGCGAAATCCGCCTCGCTGTTGGAGGCCGTATAGAAGGCGAGCTTCGCGCCGGGGGCCACGGCGTGCACGATCTGCAGCATGGCGCGCCCCTCGTCGGCGTAGGGGAGGAAGATCGGATAGCCGAAATCGACACAGCCCTGGTTGTTGAAATTGGCCTCCTGCAGCACATCGACGTTAGCCGGCAAGGCTCCCGAGGAGACATCGGCCGCGGCATCGGCGGTGAAGCCATAGGGGGCGTAGCCCGCGGGGCCTCGCGGCGGAGGGATTCCGGGCTGACCCTGGTGGGAGGCGTAGTAGGCGTAGCAATCGTAGCTGTCGGAGAGAATGCCGACCATGACGCCCGAGCCGTTGAGGCTCGGGTGCTGGCTGCGGATCGCGGCAGTGCCCTGGGCGAAGTCGCCCTGCGTCGCGACCACGGCGCGCGTGTGCCACAGCGCCGCACGGAGGGAAGCCACTTCAGCGCGCGCGGCCGCAGCCTCGATCGCGCTCACCGGCAGCCAGCCGCCGACGTCGTTGCGGAAAACCGCAGGATGCTCGAGTCCGAGATCGATCAGGGCTGCCTCGAGGCGCTTCGGATCGCCGCGCGTGACCGCATCGACGGCCACCAGAGGCTCGGTGCCGGCGCTGCTGCGGGCGAAGTGTGCCGCGGGGCTCAACGAATGCAGATCCTCGAGCTCATGTCCGGGCCGCACGGACGCGGCGTGGCTCGCAAGATCCGCGAGCGTCGCATCGAGCTTGCCACCGAAGCCGCTGCGCAGCTGCGCGGGACTGCGCCCGCCGAAGGCCATGAGGGGCGAGCTGCCGCCTGCAAGTGCGAGGGTCGCGGTGATGGGCTGCTGAGGCGGAGTCGCCGAGGCGACGATGGCCGTGAGCAACGCGACCGAGGCGAGGCCCAAACTCTTTGATCTCATCAGTCCTGCACTCCCGTTAATCGCAGTGAATGGGCGCACTGCCCTTGAGCTGCGTGCGCCGGCGTTGCAGCAGTCCGTAGCTCCCGATGCCGATCCACACGACATTGAGAGCCGCCGAAGGATAGGCGCCGTTCCAGCCGCTGTTCACGACGAAGCCGAGCGCGCCGACGATGTTCATGTACTGGTAGAGCCTCGAGTCGCCCGCCACCTTGCCCGCCGAGAGCAACGCATAGGCGAGGACGATGAGGACCGCTCCGATCCACCCGACCACCTCGATCGCAAGTCTCATCTGTGCACCTGCACCCCCCGGGAGGTACGTCACTTTACCTGCTTCCCGCCCCTCGGGCGCGCGAGTCGGAGCCACGCCATACCGTGCGTCAGCTCACAGCCTGCATGGCTCGAAGGTTAATTCCATGTAACGAACCGCAGCGCGTGGCGCTGACCGGCGTCGCAATCCGCCGACTGTGCGCTGTGCACTCTCCCGAAAGACGGACTGCGCGCGAGGATGTTTGCCCCTAGAATTCGCGCCGCTGACAGACCAGGAGACTGACATGGAAGTTGTTGTTGCAATCGAGATCGCCCTGACGTTCGTACTGCTGTTCGGTCACTTCGTGACGGTGGTGAAGGAACGCTTCGGCCGCTCATCTGCCTGAAGCTTAAGGCTCTGACGGGCAGTAACAAGCGCCGCCTTCGGGCGGCGTTGTTTTTTGTGTAGCATCGCCTCCATGCGCGCAGCCCCGGGTTCGGTAGTGGCTGTCTCCCTCGCTCTCCTCGCCTCTTTCGCCTGGGGCCGCACCGCACCGGACCCCGCACAGCTGCCGGCGGGGAACGGCCAGGACATTGCCGCGGCGAGATGCACGAGCTGTCATGAGGCCGGGCGCCTCGCGGTCCCGGGGTACACGAGGGACGGCTGGCGCAACGTCCTCGGCCGCATGGCGAAGCTCGGCGCGGCGGTGACGCCGGATGAGCTCCCGGTGCTTACGGACTATCTCGCGCGAAATTTCCCGGAGCGCCCCCCGCCTGCGCCCACCCTCGTTCCGGGAAGCGTCCGCGTGAGTTTCCAGGAGTGGGCGGTGGCGACCCCGGGAGCCTTCCCCCACGATCCGCTTGCGACGGCCGATGGCGCGATCTGGTACACGGGGCAGCGCGCGAGCCTCCTCGGGCGCATCGATCCTGCGAGCGGAGCGATTCGCGAGTACCCAACCACGATCCCCGACTCGGGCCCGCATGGACTGGTGGCGGATAGCGCGGGAAACATCTGGTTCACCGCCAACAATGCCGGCTATATCGGCAAGCTCGATCCGGCGAGCGGCGCCATCACGGCCTACCGGATGCCGGATCCAGGTGCGCGCGATCCACACACCGCCGTATTCGATCAGCACGGGGTGCTGTGGTTCACCGTGCAGGGAGCCGGGCTGGTCGGCCGGCTGGTGCCCGCCACCGGCGAAGTGCGGCTCATCGCGCCCCCGACCGCCCACGCGCTTCCCTATGGCATCCTCGTCAGCTCGCGCGGTGTGCCGTTCTTCGCGGAGTTCGGCACCCATGCCATCGGGCGCATCGATCCCGTCACGCTCGCCATTCATGAATACACCCTGCCGAACGCGGGCTCCCGGCCACGCCGAATCGCTATCACTGGCGATGATGTCATCTGGTATTCCGACTACGCGCGCGGCTATCTCGGCCGCCTCGATCCGCGCACGGGAGCAACCCGGGAATGGGCCTCTCCCGGTGGCGCGGTCTCGCTCCCCTACGGCATCACCGCACTCGATGGCATCATCTGGTACAGCGAATCGGGCGTGCGGCCGAACACGCTGGTGCGCTTCGATCCGCGCTCGGAGCGCTTCCAGTCCTGGGCGATCCCCTCGGGCGGCGGCGTGGTCCGCAACATGATGTCGACTCGCGATCGAAAGCTCGTGCTGGCGGAAAGCGGTGTCGGCAAGCTTGCGCTCGTAACCGTCGAGTGACCATCACATAGCCACATCGGCCTGACTGGCACCGCGGACGATACGGGAGTGAATCACCGACACCGCAACGCCGATCGGTGTGTGGTAGTCGGCGAGCTTCAGGTAGCAGCTTTGGCCGGCGTAGAGCGTCGCGCCGCTGAAATTCATCACCTGCTGTCCGTTGAGCCACGCCTGGAAGAAGCCGTCGCTCCCTGAAGACCACTTCACGTGATACACGAAGTCGTACCAGACATTCTCGATGACCGGGCCCAGCGAGACACTGAAGGCACCGGGATCGGTGATTTGGTTGGCCGGCGTCGTGCCGCCCGCAATCCACATCTCGAGTCCGGTCGGAAGCGAGAGGATCTGGAAGTTGGCCTGCGCGGCTGGCCCCGTGTTATGAAAATCGAAGACCACGCCCCAGTTCCAAGTAGAGCCTGAAGGCGGCGCCGCGTACCCGCTGGGGAACTTCAGTGAGTGCGCCCACCACTCCTCCTGCCCCTGGTTGCAGTAGTCCGAGGAAGCGCCCAGGTGGAGGTCGGCGCGCTCCGCCGGCCCGCTGCCGTCGATGTTGGAATCGCCCGGCTGAGTCGTCAGCTGCACTGCATTCGGCCCGTCGCGCCCTGGAGAGACGAGGATGGCGCGAGTGGGTTCGGCCGTTTGCTCGTTGAGACCGCAGTCGGTGGGTGCCTGCGGGAAGTCACACGACCACAGCGCGTTGGGCGAGATGCCCGGAGGGGGAGGGTTGGATGCGGTGGGGGTCGATGTGCTCGGGGCGGATGTCGTGGTGCCGCCCGGTGAGGTTCCGGGATCCACAGCGCTGCTCGGGGTTGCGGCGCCCGAGCCGGTGGTGCTGCCCGATCCCCCGCCTCCCCCACAACCCTGCAACGTCGCCGCGACAAACCACAGAAGAGCGCTCGCCAGCCAAACTCGCATGCAAACCTCCTGGTCGAGCACCTCCCTCACGTCGCCGAATGACGACAAGAAAATTCAATGAGGATGTAGGGGAATCTCGACGGGGCGCAGAGTAAGGACGACGTTGTACGAGCGGAATAGACCCTAAGGCCTAAAAACCTCAGCGCGGCCTTTGCCGTTCGCGCGATGGCGGCTCACGGCGCTGCCGTCATCGCGCCTCAGCCCTCGAAATACCAGCGTCGAGAGCAATGTCGAAACACCGAGCACGAGCAGCCCCTCGTGGATGCCGTGCAGCAGCTCACCCGGGGCCGTGTGGAAGCGGTCCGGAACGAAAAGCGCGGTGACGAGCGATGCGACGGCCACTGCGAAGCTGATCGAAAGCTGCTGGCCGGTGCTCGCGATGGTGCTGGCATCGCCCGCCGCCTCGGAGCTCACGTCTGCATACACCAGCGTGTTCATGCTCGTGTACTGGAGCGATGCGAACAGCCCGAAGGCAAACACCTGCAGCACGATGAGCCACACCGGAGTCGCCGGCCCGATGGTGGCGAACAGCAGGATCAGGACTCCCAGCATCAGCGTGTTCGAGACCAGCACTGCGCGGTAGCCGAAGCGCGCGAGTATGCGTGGCATGATCATCTTGAGACTGATGGCGGCGAACGCCTGGGACATCATGAGGAGTCCGGACTCAATCGGCGTGTAGCCGAGACCTACCTGAAAGAGCAGCGGCAGGAGGAACGGAATGCCGCTGATGCTGATGCGCGTGAAGAAACCGCCGCTCACCGCGGCGCGGAAGGTGCGGATGCGAAACAGCGCCAGGCGCAGGAGCGGGCGCGCGCGGTGCGTGGCATGCAGTCCGTAACCGGCGAGCAGCACTCCCGCGAGAGCGAGCAGCGCGAGGACGGACCCGGTGCTCAGGGAGTGCTCGCCGAAGATCTCGAGGATATAGGAGAGCAGCGCTACACCTGAGCCGAAGAGAATCAGTCCCACGAGATCCGCTGGCGGATTGTCCGCCTCGCGGTAATCCGGCAGATAGCGCTCGACGAAGTAGAGGCCCGCGATGCCAACGGGCACGTTGATGAAGAAGATGACACTCCAATGCGCAAGGTCAGTCAGGAGGCCCCCGGCCAGCGGTCCGAACAAGGGGCCGAGCAGCCCCGGGACCGCCACGAAGCTCATGGCGCGCACCAACTCCGATTTGCCGAAAGTGCGCACCAGGGTGAGCCGCCCGACCGGCACCATCATGGCCCCGCCGAAGCCCTGCAGAATTCGAAAGGCCACCAGCAGGTGGATGTTGCGTGCCATCCCGCACAGGAGCGATCCCAGGGTGAAGAGCCCGATGGCGCTGCTGAACACGCGCCGCGTGCCATAGCGGTTCGCCATCCAGCCGCTGATGGGAATGAACACGGCGAGGCTCAGCGTGTAGCTCGCCAGCACCGCTTTCATGCTGAGAGGGGCGACGCCGAGCGCGTGGGCGATGCCCGGCACGGCGGTGTTGAGAATCGTGGTGTCGAGCGCCTGCATGAAGAAGGCGACCGCGACGAGCCACGGGAGGAGGCGACGCGAGACCTCAGCTTGCGCCGCCAACTCGGTCCCTGCGGTCATGTACGCGGCACGTTTCGTGGTTGGTTGCAGTGCGGCGCCATTCTAAGCGAGCACGCGGTCCGCCCCGTCCTCGGGATCAGGACGACTTGGGGGGCCGCTCTGGCGCGATATACTGCGCGCCCGTGGTGCGAGCGGAGAGCCTCTATGTGCGACAGCGACTCGATGGACGACATGCTCGAATACCAGCTGAAGTCGGTGCAACTGTCGCGGCGGCGCTTCGGCGCACTGACGTTGGGCACCGGCATGGTCTCGCTCCTGCCGAAGGCGGCGGGCGCCGCATGGATCGAGGAGTCCGATGTCGACATCAAGACTCCCGATGGCACTTGTGATGCCTATTTCGCGCACCCGAGCGAGGGCGTGCACCCCGGCGTTCTGATGTGGCCCGACATCTTCGGGCTGCGGCCGGCCTTCAGGCACATGGCGCGACGGCTGGCCGAGGCCGGCTACGCGGTGATGGTTCCCAACCCCTTCTACCGCACCCAGCACGCGCCCACGGCGCCCGAGCACCCCGACTTCAACGATCCGCCGACCCGCAACGCCCTGATGGCGCTCATGGGGAGCCTCTCGCCCGAGAAGGTAGTCTCGGATGCGAAGACCTACGTCAGCTGGCTCGACTCGCAATCATCGGTCGACCGCAAGCGGCATATCGGAACCATGGGGTATTGCATGAGCGGCCCCTACACGCTGCGTACCGCGGCGGCGTTGCCCGAGCGCATCGGCGCCGGAGCCTCCTTCCACGGAGGCGCCATGGTCACCGACAAGCCCGACAGCCCGCACCTGCTGGTGCCGAAGATCAAGGCTCACTTCCTCATCGCCATCGCCTCGAACGATGATCAGCGACAGCCCGAGCAGAAGACGGTGCTGCGCGAGGCCTTTGCCAGGGCCCAGGTGCCCGCCGAGATCGAGGTGTACCAGGGGGCGCTGCACGGCTGGTGTCCGCCCGACTCGAGCGTCTACAACGATGCGCAGGCCGAGAAGGCCTGGAGCCGGATGCTCGAGCTCTTCAAGTCGAACCTGAGCGAGCACGCGAAGAAGGCCTGAGTCTTCAGTAGCTCGTGTCCGGCATCGAGGCTTTGCGCTGCGCGATGAAGGCCTCGAGGCCCTCGCGCACCGCCTGATCGAGCGGCGGCGGCTGGTAAGCGGCGAGCATTGCCTGGCACTTGCGATGGGCACGCCAGACGATGTCGTGCGCGCCGTCCTCGGACCACTGCTCGAAGGAGCTGTTGTCCGAGAGCTCGAAATCGAAGAACGCCGTCTCGTAGTTGCGCAGCGTGTGGGCCGAGCCGAGGAAGTGGCTTCCCGGCCCCACTTCGCGGAAGGCATCGAGCGCGAAGGCATTCTCATCGAGCGCCAGGCCGCGGCCGAGGACGTGAAAGGCGCCGCACTGCTCGGCGTCCATCAGGAATTTCTCGTAGGACATGACCAGCCCGCCTTCGAGCCAGCCGGCCGAATGCAGCACGAAGTTCGCTCCCGCGAGGAAGGCGGGCCACAGCGAGCTCGCGCTCTCATAGGCGGCCTGCGCATCCGGCACCTTGGAGGCGCACAGGTTGCCCCCACAGCGCAGCGGCACGTTGAGCCGCCGCGCCAGCTGACCGATCGCGAAATAGGCGAGCGAGGGCTCGGGCGTGCCGAAGGTCGGGGCGCCGCTCCTGAGTGAGATGGAGGAGAGGAAATTTCCAAGAATCGCGGGCGAGCCGGGTCGCTCGAGCTGCCCCAGCGCGACGCAGAACATGGCTTCAGCGAAGCACTGGGCGAGTCCGCCGGCGGTGGTAACGGGTCCCATCGCGCCGCCGAGGATGAAAGGCACGCACACCGGTGCCTGGTTGGCCGCCGCATAGGTGCGAATGACGCGGCTCGCTTCGCCGTCGAGGACCAGCGGGGAGTTCACGTTGACGTTGCCGAGGATGACGCAATGGCGGTCGACGAACTCGGCCCCGAAGAGAATGCGGCACATCTCGATCGAGTCCGCGGCGCGTGCGGCGCTCGTGACCGAGCCCATGAAAGGCTTGTCGGAGAGCGAGATGTGCGCGAACACCATGTCGAGGTGGCGCTTGTTGACGGGAAGGTCGGTCGGCTCGCAGACGGTGCCGCCCGAGTGGTGCAGCCAGGGAGTCGAGTAAGCGAGCTTCACGAAATTGCTGAAGTCCTCGAGCGTCCCGTAGCGGCGGCCGCGCTCCAGGTCGCTGACGAAGGGAGAGCCATAGGCGGGGGCCAGCACCGTGGCGCGTCCGCCGATCGTGACCGAGCGCGCCGGATTTCGGGCGTGCTGCACGAACTGCGCGGGCGTTGAGCGAGTGATGATCTCTCGGGCGAGTCCCGCGGGGACATGTACCCGGGTCTCTCCCTCGATCGAGGCTCCGGCTTTTTTCCAGAGGCTGAGCGCCTGCCCATCACCGCGGATCTCGAGCCCGATCTCCTCGAGTAACCGGTCGGCGTGCTGCTCGATGATGACGAGCTGCTCTTCGCCGAGCATCTCGTAAGGGGGGATCGCGCGAGTGATGAAAGGGCCGGCTGCGGGATGCGTCGCGCGCACCCGCTTTCGGCTGGAGCGGCGGGAAGAGGCGCTCACAGCGCCAATTTAACCGAAAACAGCGCAGTCGCGGCCGAAGGGCCGCGGTGGGTCAGCCCGCCCCGGGGGTCATCGCACCCGTCATGTCGCCCGCGCTGCGCCGCAGCTCATCGCGGGAGGCCCCACCGGAGCGGGTGGCACAGGTGAGGCTGGCATAACTCAGCCAGCAGAAAAGACCAATGGCGAGCCCGAAGAGGGAAATAAGGAGATAGCCCCAAATCGTGAGTATCACTTGGTTGTGCCCTTGAGGCGTGCGCGCAACGAGACCGCAAGGAAGTTTGAGCGCGAAGCGTTCTCAGTTCCGCGGCACAGGTCACAAGCGGCAAGGAATTGCCGGCGCCGCACGGCGGCACGTGCGTTCGCGCGCTTCACTTAATCCCGGATGGCGTGCCGAGCGGAGGTGCCGGTGAGGGTCTCCCGGACAGCACAGTTAGATCGTCGTCTAACTCTGATTTTCAGTTGCCATAAAAACAAACACTTGCGAACCCGAGTTAGATGTTCATCTAACTCGGTCAGCCAAGAGCACGCGCAAGCGTCTCGGAACCGATAGAGCGTCGCTAACCGTCAAACTCGAACCACAGGATCTGAGGGAGCGGTGCCTTGAGCAGGCCGTTGCAGTGATGGCAGTGGAAGTGAATCTCCCCGCGCCCTGAAAACCTGAGCCGCGTCTGCCCTTCATGGGGGTCGTGGAGGGCTGCAGCGGTGCGCTGACACCAGCGGCATCTGGCCCCGTAGTACCACTCGTGCTCCCTGGGAATGATGCGCGCTCCGGCGAACACCTCGTTCACCTCCAGCATCGTTCCAGGCGCGGCGGCACGCATGATCGCCTCGAGCGCCGGGATGTCTTTCACGGGTCCGGACAGGGCCGTCTCCGGTGCGTTGGCGGAGACCGGCGGCGGCTCGGTGCCGCCCTTACTGAAGGGCCAGAGGCGTCGGATCATGAGCGTTCTCGTGAGGCGTCATGGCACGGTTGCCTAAAGTTAGCACGCGGACCCGCCGCTACCAGCGCCGTGCCTGAAGTCCAGCTGCTCGTACGAAAAAGCCTCGTAAGGGGCTGATCAGGGGGCACTCAAGTTCCATTCGGGCGCGCCGATAACGCCGCTGATGAACCTCGTCAACAACACTCGCCTCGGGCCCAAGCTGCTGCTTGGATTTCTGCTGATGCTCGCATTCGCAGGCGTGATCGGCTTCGCAGCCATCTCGCAACTCGGTCGTGTAGAGGCCGAGGCGGATCGGATTGCAACCGATGCCCTGGGCAGCGTCTATCGTGTTTCCGCCGTCAGCACGAACGCCACCCAGAGCCGCCAGGCGGCGCTCGAGGAACTGATCCAGCTGGCCCTCAATTATTCAACGGAAGCCGAGGCGGGCAAACACGCGTTGACCGGGATCGAGGCACAACGCCAGGCCAATGCGGCTGCTTATGAGAAGTTGATCCGCACGCCCGAGCAGCGCGCGCTGTGGACCGAGGTGCGGGCCAAGTGGGATGAATACAAGCGCGAACAGGATCGCGCCATCTCCGTGGCCGACGACGGGCTTGCGGGCGATGCGCAGAAGGTTCTGATCGGCCTCGGCAAGACCAAGTTCGACGCCGTGGAGGGCGCGATCGCCAAGCTCATGGATTTCAGCAACGCGGAAGCCGACCGCGCCCGTCTGGCGGCGAGCGCCGCGGCCGCGCGCGCACGCCATACCGTCTTCGTGCTGCTGGCGCTCGCGGCCGCGATCGGCTGCATCGTGGCATTCACCATGACGCGCGCGATCACTCGACCCCTGCAGGCCACCGTGGCGCTGCTGCGCGAGATCGGCGACGGCCATCTCGACAATTCCATCGACACCAGTCGGCGCGACGAAGTCGGCGACCTGCTCGGGGGACTGGCGGCCACCCAGACGCAGATGGCCTCCATGGTGGTGAAGGTGAAGGCCGCCGCCGATGAAGTCGCGCGCAGCGCCGCCGAGATTTCTGAGGGCAACGAGAGCCTCTCGCAGCGCACCGAGAGTCAGGCGGCCTCGCTCGAAGAGACGGCCGCCTCCATGGAGCAGCTGACGAGCACCGTGCGTCAGAACGCGGATAACGCCCGGCAGGCCAACGATCTCGCGATCGAGGCCCGGCGACGGGCCGAAGCGGGCAGCTCAGTGGTGGAGCGCGCGGTCCAGGCGATGGACGGCATCAACGGCGCCTCGCGCCGGATCGCCGACATCATCGGGGTCATCGACGAGATCGCCTTCCAGACCAACCTGTTGGCGCTGAATGCCGCCGTCGAGGCAGCGCGTGCGGGCGAGCAGGGCCGCGGGTTCGCCGTCGTCGCAAACGAGGTGCGCACCCTGGCTTCGCGCAGCGCGGAGGCGGCCAAGGAGATCAAGGCTCTGATCCAGGACAGCGTCGCACGCGTCAAGGACGGCACGCAGGTCGTCAATGAATCCGGCGCCACCTTCGAGCAGCTGGTGCTCGCCGTGAAGAAAGTCGGGCAGATCATCGCCGAGATCGCCGACGCGAGCGGCCAGCAGGCGACCGGCATCGATCAGGTGGGCAGCGCCGTCAGCAGGATGGACGAGATGACCCAGCAGAACGTCGCCCTGGTCGAGGAGGCCGCCGCCGCCTCGCGCGTGCTCGCCGATCAGTCGGCGAACCTCAAGGGCATGATGGGCCGCTATCGGGTTGCCGACGAGCCAGGGCGCTCGTCGGGTCCGCCCCCGGCGGTGAGAGTGCAGCCTCATGCCGGCGGTAGCTCAGCGGGTGCAAGGGGCGGTGTGCCCGCGCTGCGCACGAGCGCCCGGGCGTTGCAGGCGGCGTCTCTCTGAAACTCGCAGCTCGCTATTTTTC
>Ga0070735_10001819_pt1 | contig 19904 bp, 14 predicted proteins | sample Coa_R1_FD_66443 | JGI IMG/M metagenome (GOLD analysis project Ga0070735, IMG submission 66443) | Surface soil microbial communities from Centralia Pennsylvania, which are recovering from an underground coalmine fire - Coalmine... | ecosystem: Environmental > Terrestrial > Soil > Unclassified ... | reverse complement strand
GGTCGAAACGCTCGGTCCAAGCGAGGCCAGCGTGGAGGCGTAGCCAACTGTTGGATAAGTGGACTGGTAGGTGACCTGCGCGGTGTTGATGGTACGAACCGACTGAACCGCAGACGACTCATTCGCAGCAATACGTGCGCGCAGCAAGTTCGGGATCGCGATGGCCGCGATAATCAGAATAATCGCTACTACAATCAGTAACTCAATGAGTGAAAAACCCTTCTGTTTCCGCATATCGTTTCCTTTCGCCCGATTGGCGATTTTCTCTTGTTGAATTTACTTATCTTCTGATTACTTCGACTTGCTCGTAGTCTCAGAGACGGAAGGGACCATGGACGGGTATGAGGGCGAGATCTGAGCGCGCCAGAATGGACTGCTGGCCAATAAAGAACGATTGCCCGACCATCACAGTAGAAATGTAAATCGCGACGAAACTCATGACCCCAGGGCTGGAAGTACTGTAGGCGTGTATTTCGAGCGGCGCAGTTTTTGACTGAAAAGCGGTATCCAGCAGATCGACTTGAGGGAATGCCTGGATCAGCAATATGACGAACAGAACCGCCAGGAGAGCGGCGAGGCGGGGCGATGAAAGCCCCCAAAGCCCGATCTTTTGCGTTTGCTGTGTCGACACGTTCTGATCCCCAATTCAGCGACACGAATCCCTCGCAGGTCGTTGTCGATCAAACTTTACTTTCTACTTAATTCACCTGAAAGCCCAGGAAATAGGCATCGAGCAGGGTCAGGACAAGAACAATCACGGTAGTTACAGAAGCGGTGATCCAAAAATTGCGTTCGAGATGATGGATTTCGCCGGACGTGAGCCTGCTTTTCATTTATCTCCCGAGCCAGGGTGATGCTTGGTAATGCCCCGCCGATCTGTATGGCAATTGGTCGTCCATTCGTAAGTCTGGCCAAAGGCCGCCTAACTCACGCACTTACAGAGCCCGGGATCGGACGAAGGAATACAATTCTCGTGACTTTGAACGTCATTGTGACTGAAATCGAGATCACAATGACACAATTTGTCGTGTGGAACTGCTCGAAAGTAACCGTTTCTAAAGTGCGGAGCTGCCATGAGAGTAGATCTAGCCGAGGTTGAAATTGATCGCGACATCGCTCATGCGTGGTGCCTGCCAGCCAAACTCTATACGGATCCCGAAGTGTTCGACATGGAACGAAGAGCGATTTTTGCACGGAGCTGGCAGGTTGTGGGACATCGGGATCAGCTCGCGAAGCCGGGCGATTATTTCACCACTGAGTTGCACGGCGAGCCTTTGTTGCTGGTGAGTGGAGATGCCGGAGAATTACGAGGTTTCTATAACGTTTGCCGCCACCGTGCTGGACCACCTGCCGAAGGATGCGGCTCGCGCAAGTTTTTCCGTTGTGGTTACCATGGTTGGACTTACGGACTTGATGGCACTTTAATCAGCGCTCCGCAAGTTGAAGGCCTACAAGACTTCTGTCCCAAAGACTTCGCGCTCGTCCCGGTGCGTGTAGAAGAATGGTTCAATCTCATCTTCATTAACTTCGATGACGGAGCGGCGGCGCTGAGGCAGCATCTCGGTCAGTTGCCCCAGCAGGCCTCGCGCTTTGATTTTTCCGCGATGAAGTTGTTCGAACGTCGAACTTATGACATGAAGTGCAACTGGAAAACGTACGTGGACAATTATCTCGAAGGCTACCATCTGCCCAGCGTGCACCCTGGGTTGAATCGGGAACTGGATTACAACGCATACACAGTGGAACCGTATGCGCGGCATGTGCGCCAGTTCAGCCCGATCCGCGGTGCGCAGGCCGGTGATGCGACCCCGCGCCGCTATCAGGAAGTTCATGAAGACCTGACCACCGATTACTTCTGGATATTTCCCAACTGGATGCTGAACTGCTATCCGGACAACATTTCTTTGAACATCATTTTGCCGTTGGAGACCGAGCGCACGTTAGCGATCTTTGAATGGTATCTGCCAGAAAAAGACCTAGGCAGTCCAGCGGCGAAGGACTCGGTCAGGTTCAGCGACGAAATCCAGATTGAAGATGTGAAAATTTGCGAGACTGTCCAGAAGAATCTTCATTCCCGCAGTTATGAGCGCGGCCGCTACAGCGTCAAACAGGAAAAAGGTGTACACGCTTTTCATCGTATGTACGTCGACGCCATGAAGAAAACCTTGTCAACGCGAAGAGAACACTGAGAAAAAAGCAAAGACAAGAGGACAAGGATGTCTGCGCTGCACGAATCTTCGCGCTACCCAGGTCAACCGACCTTCGCCAGCAAGCAGGTGACGTCGTCGTGTTGGGGCGTTTCGGCGACAAACATATCTAACTCCTGCATGATTCGCCGCATCATCTCCTGTGGAGTTGTCGAGGTTGCACTCTGAAGAACATAGAACAGGCGGGGTTCACCGTATTCTTCGTTCCGGCTGTTGAGGGCCTCCACCAGGCCGTCGGTAAACGTGACCAGCCAGTCTCCCGCCTGCAAAGAAATCGTCCCTGATTCGTAAGTCGCGTCGTTCTGAATTCCGAGGGGTAGGCCCCCGATGCTCAGCCGCTCGAGTGTCCCCGAGGTGCGCAGCAGAATGGGCTGATTATGTCCAGCATTGATGTAGGTCAGAGTCTTACGATTGGGGTCGTATTCCGCAAGGAATGCAGTAGTGAATCGGCGGCCGAACTGGCTATTAGAGCAAGCGTAACGATTCATGCCGGCGACGAGTTCGCCCAACGAACAGGGAACGGAGGAAAGTGTTTTCAGACTTGCCTGGAAGGTCGCCATCAACAGTGCTGCGGGCATGCTTTTTCCCGCAACGTCGGCGATCGCAAGCAGGAAGCGAGGCTCGGCTGGATCTGCAACCAGCCGTGGAAAGACGTCGTAGAAATCCCCGGCCACAGTATTTGCCGGCCGAGTCGCGAACGCGATCGCCAAGCCGGGAACTTCCGGCGGTGTGGCGGGCAGGAGCCAACTCTGAATATCGCGGGCGATCTCGAGATCGCGCTTCATCACCACGCGATCGGCGATCTCGAGCATCAGCAGAACAAAAAGAATCGCACCACCCCAGAAACGCAGATCGAACTGAACAACTTCGATTCCACTTCGGGTATGCCCTTCATAGCTTCCCGCCGGAAGCATCAGCAAGACCAGGCCCAATAGCAGGAGGATGCGCCGAGCCGGAGTTAATTTCTCCAGCAACGCCCAGGCGAAGTCCTGTGCCGTTTGCCAGAAGGTGTGACGCGTAGTTTGCTGAGGAGCGCGAGCGCTGAAGTCCTTCTGATAGAGGCGATAGCTGGCGCGAGCATCGGCGCTGAATTGCTTCCAAAGTTGGCTGAGCTCGAGTCCCTCAGTGACTCGTTGCCAGAACTTGTCGAGTTGCACAAGAATCTCAGGTCGTCGATCCGGGCGTGACGCACGGGCTTGGGAAGAGGCGGTGCTCATCGAGGTGGAACAGACATTATAAAGAAACTAAAGTGTGCTCTCAGATTTGGATCGCAGCGCAACTAGCGTCATGTCATCGTGCTGCTTTGCCCCAGCGACGAAGTGATCGGCTGTTTGCATGATTCTGGAGATCATCTCGGAAGGAGTGAGATTCGTGCAGCTTTTCACCGCTTCAATCAATTTCTCCTCGCCCCATTCTTCGTCGGCATTGTTCATGGCTTCGCTGATGCCGTCAGTGAATGCGATGAACACGTCTCCGGGTTCGATCTTCAGGTTTGCCTGTTCGTAGGGAAAGCTTGCCAGGAGGCCAACAACGGTCCCACCTGCTTCCAGGCGCGAGATCCTCCACTCGCCGTTCGAACAATGAAAGAGCATCGGCGGATTGTGTCCGGCGTTGACATAAGTGAGCTGACGGGATTTGGGATTGTACTGGGCATAAAAAAAGGTGGCATAACGGTTCGACGACGACGCCTCATAGACCAGGCGATTGACGTTGCTGATCAGCGCCGCCAGATTTTCCGGAGCACGGGCAGCTTCGCCGCGCAGAGAGGCTTGCAAGCTCGCCATCATGAGGGCAGCCGCGATGCCTTTGCCCGAAACATCGCCGATTGCGATTCCCAATTGACCGCCGGGGAGGGCCAGAAAATCGTAGTAATCGCCGCCAACTCCGAGCGCGGGGCGGCAAGCGCCCGCATACTCAACCCCTTCGATCGGCGGAAGCGTCTGCGGGAAGAGCCGCTCTTGCACCTCGCGGGCGATCTCGACCTCCCGATTTAATCGCTCGCGTTGGGCGACTTCATCGGCGATGGCGGTCATGAGCCGCGCATTTTCAAGCGCCAGCCCGGTTTGTGCGGCTACTGATTTCAAAAGACGCACGTCGGTGCCTGAGTAAGGTTCGTCGGATCTTTTCGGCCCGAGGCTGATAAATCCGAGCAGCTTGTCGCGGGTACTCAACGGCAGCAGTAATTCTGATTGCAGTTCGGCCAACTTGGCCCGCTCTTCTTCGCTTACCTCGGGCTCGCGATACAGCCAGGAGTCAGGATCGTCAAGGTAAACACGAGCAGGCTCCCTTTGCGCCTCCAAAACCTTCGCGGTCCCGGCGCTTGGGGTGAATGCCACGTTCGGGGCCGTGGTATAGCCGAGCGCATAAGCCGGCTGGAAGCTTCCATTGACCCGCAACAATACAGCGACCTGCCGGATATGCAATGTTTCGGAGATGCGCGCGGCGACAGTCTCGATGAGTGGGCGCGTTTCCACCATGCTGCGAACCTGATCGCTGAGGTCGCTCAGCACTTGCTCGGTGTTGTAGGCCTCGCGGAAGAAGCGGCGATCGGTCCAGGTCCGAAGTCGCTCACCTAGGCGAGGAATACTAAACCCGATGGTTACGGCGACGCCAATGACGACCATTTTCCCGGCCTGGTTGGATTTACTGCCCAGCGCAAAGGCTGTTGCAATGACGACGGCGATGGCGATCATTTGCAGGATTCGAATTCCGGTTTTCGCCAGTCCGTATTGCAGGCCTTGTCGAATTACCACCCGAACATCCATCGCCCGCTGCACAACGATCACGTAAGCGAGGGTCAATGGAAAGACCGTCGTTAAGGCAAGCCCTAACCCGATGACCCAGTCGGGGAAAATGTCGTAGATAGATTTTCCGCGTATCAGCGAAAAAACTTCGATGACAAAAAATGGTAGCAGGGCGACAGTTGCCCCCCAATAAAGCAGTCGAAGACGGCGCTTGGCATCCGGCGAAATCGCCATCGCGGATTTGGTGAAGATCGAACTGAAGAAACCAAAGCCGATAACGCAAAAAGTGTAGATAAGCAATGGTGTTTCGATGGGATGAAGTGCATGAGCGATCTCGTGCGCCCGGACGTAATTGGACATCTGAGTCCTGGAGACAGCGATAACTGCTGCGACATTTACCAGGATTGGCAAAATGACGAGCACCGGAATCCAAACTCGCCGACCACGCATGCGTTCGTAAAAAGGAAACGGCTCGGGAAAATAAAAGCCGAACAGGAACATGAAGATCGGCCACGAACCGCCCAACGCACTGTGATAGACCATTGCTACATCACGATATCCCGGCCCCCAGCTCTCAATCTTGAATGAGCCAAACAATTGCGCGAAACAAAACATCAATCCCAGCAGGACCCAGGCCAGGCGGTCGCGCGGCCGGACAAACACGACCCACGATCCCAGCAAAATGCAGGCAGTCGGCGCGACAATGTTCACCAGGAAATCGAGAGATATGTTCGCGAGTGATGCTTTTCCAACCGTGGCAGGCAACGCGACAGTGTGCTCGCCCGAACCAGATTTCAGCGAGAGTTTGATTGTATCCCCGGGTTCAGCCTTGGCGTAGGCTTCCGACAGCAAAGCGCTCCCTTTGTAGGCCTGTCCATTGATCGCCTCGATTATGTCGCCTGCGTGTACACCCAGTTTCTCGGCCTCAGGACGCACAATCTCCAGAGAGGCGCTGGCGGAAGCAGGCACAACAAAGGGAACGTCAACCCTCTCGCCGTGCCAGATATCGCGCGCGTAGCGCAACTCAAACAACATGGCTCCGGCAAAGAGAATCAACAGGCACACGTATTGCCATGTCGGAGGAGACAGTGTTCGCCTTCGCGATTCGGTAGCCATGCCTTTGGGCAATGATTGTACGACTTGTCAGCGTGGGGAAGGAGCTAGAACAGCGACATCTGTTCTGATCCGCTTACGTCAGGGGCTAAATGGGCTCGCTTGGCGTAACGGTCGTACGCGTTGCGAATCCCGTACTTCTCGCGAAGGCGGGACATTAACTGCGAAATGCGCTTGCGATAAGGATCCGGAAGAAACGCGCGGTCCTGAAAACGCTTTCGATAGCTTTCCACGAGGTGAGGGAATTGTTGTTCGAGGAAGGGAATGAAAACGGCCGCGGAACACGGCTTTAAGAAAAGCGGATTGGCAAAGATGTACTTTCCTTGGGCCTCAGCAACCGCTTGAACCAAGGCTTCGAGATCGCGAGGAGCATCCGTGATTCCCGGAAGCACCGGTGCGCAAATCACTCCAGCATTCACACCTGCTTCATTCAGTCTGCGTATGGCATCAAGGCGGAGATCGGGTCGGGGAGCACGAGGTTCGAGAATGCGCGCCAACTCAACATTGAGTGTCGTGATGGTGATGTTGACGAAAAGTTGGTTGTGTTTAGAAATTTCGAGTAAAAGCTCGGTGTCACGCAGGATCAGATTTGACTTAGTGACGATCCCAATCTCGAATCCTTTATGCCGGGCAAATTCTTCGAGAAGGGCTCGCGTGACTTCGAAGCGACGCTCGGCCGGTTGATAGGGATCAGTTGCCGTTCCGAGAGCAATTTCTTCGCCCGCTTTTACCTGCCGGAGTTCCTGTCGAAGCAGATCAGCCGCGTGCTGCTTGACGAAGATCTTCTGCTCAAACTCGATGCCGTCGCGCATTTCCATGAACTCGTGCGTGTAGCGCGCATAGCAGTATTTGCAGGCGAATTCGCATCCGCGGTAGGGATTGATCGTCCAAGTAAAAGGCATGCGGACGCCGGTGCAGCGGTTGAGGAGGGAACGGATCGGGAGGGTGAAATACTCGACCTCATGACCCTGGCGCAGCGATTCGCCGTCGTCGGCGAGGCGCGCAATTCCGACGAGCTTAGGGCCTAAGTCGGGAAGCAGGGGAAGGGAAGCCATGGAAATATTCGCCTTTTGTTCGCTTATACTATCGCCCTGCGGCCCTGCCGTCAAGGGGCCAACGACCAGCGGAAAAGAACCTCACCCCGTCGCAAGACGCGAACGACCCACACAAGTCGAGAGACTCGCATGGGCCGCCGAGTTTATCGCTGAATTATGCTGTCTTACTTTCTTCCAACATCGTAGCGGTCAAGGTTCATGACCTTGGTCCATGCTGCCGTGAAGTCTTTCACAAATTTCTCCTTCGAGTCGTCTTGTGCATAGACTTCAGCAAGTCCGCGGAGCTGCGAATTCGAGCCGAAGGCGAGGTCGACGCGAGTCGCAGTCCACTTCACTTTGCCCGTCTTGCGATCATGTCCTTCGTACACCGGGCCGGCGCCGTTCGACGAATTGGACGGCCGCCACAGCGTGTTCATGTCGAGCAGATTGACGAAGAAATCATTTGTCAGTGTTCCGGGCTTAGTAGTGAAGACGCCGTATTTGGATTGCCCGTAGTTCGCATCGAGCACTCGCAGGCCACCAACGAGGACTGTCATCTCAGGAGCAGTCAGCCGGAGCAATTGTGCCCGATCGACGAGCAGTTCTTCCGGCGAAATTCCATTGCTCTTCCGGAGGTAGTTACGGAACCCGTCATACTTGGGTTCCATCACCGAGAACGAGTGCACGTCGGTTTGGTCAGGTGACGCGTCCGCTCGTCCAGGAGTGAAGGGAACTTTCACGTTGTACCCGGCTTTTTTTGCGGCTTCCTCTACCGCCGCGCAGCCGCCGAGAACGATCAGGTCGGCTATTGAGACGTGCTGGTTTCCATTATTGAAGTCCTTTTGGATCGCTTCCAGCTTTTCGAGAACTTTCGCCAACTCCGCCGGCTGGTTCACTTCCCAATCCTTTTGCGGTGCCAGACGAATGCGAGCACCGTTTGCGCCGCCACGCTTGTCGGAGCCGCGGAATGACGCCGCCGATGCCCATGCGGTGGTGACCAGTTGGGAGATCGACAATCCGGACTTGAGAACCTTGCCTTTCAGATCGGCAATGTCCTTGTCTCCAATTAATTTGTGATCCACGGCGGGAACCGGGTCCTGCCAGATCTGCGGTTCTTTAGGAACGAGCGGGCCCAGGTAGCGCGAGATCGGCCCCATGTCGCGGTGCGTCAGCTTGAACCATGCCTTCGCGAAGGCATCCGCAAATTCCTTCGGATTTTCGTAGAAGCGCTTCGAGATCGGCCCGTAAATCGGATCCATCCTCAGAGAAAGATCAGTAGTCAGCATGGATGGCGCGTGACGCTTGGAGCCATCATGGGCATCGGGCACGGTGCCGTTTCCCGCCCCATTTTTCGGTGTCCACTGGTAAGCGCCACCTGGGCTCTTGGTCAGCTCCCAGTCGTACTTGAACAAGTTGTCGAAATAGCTGTTGCTCCACTTGGTAGGCGTCTGGGTCCAAATGACTTCGATGCCGCTGGTGATGGCGTCATCGCCCATGCCGGTTCCAAATTTGTTTGTCCAACCGAGACCTTGCTCCTCAATGGAAGCGCCCTCGGGTTCACGTCCGACGTAGTCAGCAGCGTTCGCGGCGCCGTGAGTCTTTCCGAATGTATGACCACCGGCGATGAGTGCAACGGTTTCTTCATCGTTCATCGCCATACGCGCAAAGGTCTCGCGAATGTCGCGCGCGGCAGCAATTGGATCCGGTTTGCCATTGGGGCCTTCCGGATTCACGTAAATCAGACCCATCTGAACCGCGCCAAGAGGATTCTGGAGCTCGCGATCGCCGCTGTAACGCTCGTCTGCCAACCACTTGCCTTCAGGTCCCCAGAAAATATCTTCCGCGGGCTCCCACACGTCCTCACGTCCGCCGCCGAAGCCGAAGGTCTTGAACCCCATCGACTCGAGTGCGACGTTGCCAGCGAGGATCATCAGGTCAGCCCAGGAAATCTTGCAGCCATATTTCTGTTTAATCGGCCATAGTAAACGGCGGGCTTTATCGAGATTGGCATTGTCGGGCCAACTGTTGAGGGGTGCGAAGCGCTGCTCGCCAGAGCCTGCGCCGCCACGTCCATCGGCGATGCGATAGGTGCCGGCGCTGTGCCATGCCATACGAATGAAGAGCGGGCCATAATGGCCGAAGTCGGCCGGCCACCACTCCTGCGAGTCGGTCATCAAGGCATTGAGGTCCTTGATTACTGCATTGAGGTCGAGTTTCTTGAATTCTTCCGCGTAGTTGAACTCCTTGCCCATGGGGTCGGATAACGGAGAGTGCTGGTGGAGGACCTTGATGTTCACTTGATTCGGCCACCAGTCGGCATTGGTGTGATGTCTGGGAGTGCCATGAGCGACCGGGCACTTGGATTCGGTTTCGTTTTGTTCCCGGGTTGCGGGGGCAGTGCTAAGTGTTTTCTCCATGTGTGTATCGTCCTTATGAATTAGTCAAAAATCTGTGACCTCAACGCGAGGCGTTCCGCGCAGCACACCGGGTGCAGAGACCACGAAAAATCAGTTCGCATTCGCGAAGCACTCGCTTACCCAGAGAACCCGAAGTAGGCTGAGGCACTTTGTACCACTCGATGTCTTCAACGTTGCCGCAGCGATCGCAAATGAAGTGGTGATGCCGCATACCCTTCGCGTCGAATCGCGCAGCGCGGCCCTCGACGGCCACTTCGCGCACCAGACCGGCCTGCACCAGGTCCCGCAAATTGTTGTACGTCGTGGCCCGGGAAGAACGCGGATCAACGCGATTCACGGCTGCAAAGATTTCCGCAGCCGTGGGATGCCGGGTGGACTCCATCAGGAATGCCATCACCGCGTACCGTTGCGGAGTACAGCGCAGACCACTGCCCTCAAGGGATTGCCGGATCGCTCCAGGGTTCATGAAAGATTAGAATATATCTAATCTGACATTTTGTCGAGAGTCGTGGGATGGGAATGGGAGAAGGCGAAGTTCGGCGTCTTTACAGCGATCGATAGACAAGCGAGCCAAATAAAAATCTCCTCGCACTCATTGGCCCACCCGAGCTCACGAGCCGTCACAATCCCAAAAGATTCAGTTGTGCCTTGCGGTATCCCTGTTCCTGCGCCCAAAGGTCGAGAGGAAGCGCGGCGATCTCGTCGACAATTGGCTCGGCTAGGCCGTTCTTTGTCATGTCCACCGTCTTGATGTAGGTCTTACAGCTGTCGCATGCGTCTATGCGGATATAGTCGAAGTCGCTCGATGCGTAAACCGGCAACACCTTCTCGTTTTCCTGGCCGCATCCCGGGCACACGATGCGCCGAAAATCCCACTCAGCCAAGCAGAACGAACAAACCAGCGACCGCGCTCCGCCATCTCCCATCTGCCGCAGTACGCCCAGGCCGGCTTTCCGGTTGCAGAATGGACAGAGAGCGTATTTGTAATGGTCAAGGTGAAGCGACGAGCGCGAACGCAGAAATTCCGCGTAAGGCTGCAAGAATGCCACCGCGAGAAAATCCTTGGCGTCCGATGGGGTCTTGTTCGCCCAACAACTACGAAGCAATTCGGTCCAGAAGTCTGGTCCGCGACCATGGAGTTCGCGGCTCACCTGGGCTAGTTTCTTCGGGCCACGGGTCTCGGCTAACGATAGGAACGATTCAAATTGCGAGGCGAGTTTCGACAGGGCAGCGCCGTCAAGGGCATCGCCGATCTCTCCGGACGTTTGTTGCGTTTTGTTCAGCTTGTTATGCAGGTTTTCCTGGAAGCCGGCAATGCTTACGTAGAAGCTCAGAATTTCTGCTGCAAATGCGTGCTTCTCGGCCAGTTCTTCCGCCCGCCTGATCCGCTTCTGCCACGGGGTCATGCCGCAATTATCATGGCTATGCGATAAATGCGGCAATGCCACCTCTCACATTTGACTCCCCTCCTCGGGCGGGGGTATAGTTCCCGCATTCGTTCCGGGTACGCTTGGCCGCCAAACGGGGTGTTAGGGCGGCTGTAACCTTTAACCTCCGTCTAACATCTTTGCCTAAGGGTCCGCATGCGAGGCTATGCATGCGGTGAAGTGCTGGAGCTTTCTATGGAATTCTCCCGCAGGACCTTCATCAAAGGCACGATTCTTGGCGGAGCCGGCCTTTCCACGCTAGGATTCGACCTCACTCCCGTCTACGCACAAACCCAAAGCCTGAAAATTTCACGAGCCAGTGAGACGCGCAGCACGTGTCCATATTGCTCCGTGAGCTGCGGCGTCATCATCTATACGCTCGGCGACAAGGCGAAGAATGCGATTCCGCAAGTCGTCCACGTTGAAGGCGACCCGGACCACCCGATCAATCGCGGTACGCTCTGTCCAAAAGGCTCATCGCTCGAACAGGACATCTTGAACGACCGCCGCCTGCTCAAGCCGCAGGTGCGGCGCCCGGGTGGGACGGATTGGGAAGACATCTCGTGGGAGCAGGCGTACAGCGAGATTGCGCAGAAGGTCAAGAAGACGCGCGACGATACGTTCATCCAGACTGACGCCAACGGCAAAACAGTCAACCGCTGCGAGGGCATCGCCTTCACCGGCGGGTGCACCGACACCAACGAGTTCAATTATCTGGTGGTCAAGAGCATGCGCAGCCTGGGGGTCTGCTACCTGGAAAACCAGGCCCGTGTTTGACACGGCCCAACGGTCTCCAGTTTGGGGCCCACATTCGGACGCGGCGCAATGACCAATGGCTGGATCGACATCAAGAACACAGACATGATGTTGATCATGGGTGGCAATCCAGCCGAGAACCACCCTTGCGGCTTCAAGTGGGCGATTGAAGCCAAAGTCCATCGCAATGCAAAAACAATCGTTGTCGATCCTCGCCTGACGCGCACTGCGGCAAACGCCGATCTTTATCTGCAAATTCGCGCCGGGAGCGATATTGCCTTCCTCGGTGGATTGATCAACTACGCGCTGGCGAACAACCGCGTCGCGCACGACTACCTGGTCAACTACACCAACGCGGCATTCATCATCAAGGACCGTTTCAAACTCCCCGAGGACGGCCTCTACTCCGGGTTTGATCCTGAAAAGAAGACGTACGAAAAATCGACGTGGAACTACGAAGAAGGCGGAGATCTTAGCGGGAAGCCGGTGATGCCGACACCTCCGCAGCAGTATGAGCAAGCGGCTAAACCAGCAGAAGGGCAGGGATACCAGGGGGCTGGTCCGGCGGGGGCGAAGGGTGGTGCTTCGGTTACGCCGATGTTGCCACCTAAGGTTGCATTCGACTTTTCCTTGCAGCATCCGCGCTGCGTCTACCAACTGCTGAAGCAACAATATTCGCGCTACACACCAGAGATGGTGGAGCGCATCACGGGCATTCCTCAGGACCAATTCCTGAAGGCCGCTGATCTGTTCACGTCAGTCCGCAAAGACGGCGATATGAAGAAAGTCGCCACCATCATATACGCCGTCGGGTGGACGCAGCACAGCTTTGGAACGCAGATCATTCGCACAGCCGCGATGCTCCAGTTGCTGATGGGCAACATCGGGCGGGCCGGTGGTGGCGTGAATGCATTGCGCGGGCACTCAAATATTCAGGGTGCGACCGACATGGCGGGAATTTTCGACAACCTTCCAGGCTACCTGAAGGTTCCGAACCCCAACGACACCGACTTCGCCACCTACGTAAAGCGGATCACACCCACCTCTGCCAAACCCGATCCCTGGGATTCGTTCAATTATTGGTCGAACACGTCGAAATTTGCGGTGTCGTTTTTGAAAGCGATGTACGGGAACGCTGCCACTAAAGAAAACGATTGGGCGTTCAACTATTTGCCCAAAGTCGACCGCAACTATTCCTGGGTAAACATCTGGAACGATATGTACGACGGCAAGGTTAAAGGCATTTTCGCCTTCGGCATGAACGGTGTCATGATTGGTCCCGACTCTACGAAAAACATCGAAGCCTTGAAGAAGGCCGACTGGCTGGTGGTTTGCGAAATTTATCCAGATGAGACCAGCGAATTCTGGCGGGCACCCGGCATCACTGCTGACGAACAGAAGAAGATCAACACGACCGTCTATCGTTTGCCGGGCGCCGGCTTTGCGGAAAAAGATGGGACCTTCGTGAACTCGGCGCGCTGGCTGCAATGGAAGAACGTGGCAGTGCCCCCGCCCGGAGAAGCGCGGCTGGACCAGGAAATCCTGGCAACCATCTTCTTGAAGACGCGCGACCTTTATCAGAAAGAGGGCGGAAAATTTCCGGATCCGATTCTGAATCTGTCTTTTGCTTACACCACGCCGTACAACCCGTCGCTGGCGGAGATCGCCAAGGAACTGAATGGCAAGGCCCTGGCTGACCTCACCGATCCGAAGACGAACTTAACCATCAAGGCCGGGCAGCAGTTGCCTGGGTTTGCGTGGCTGAAAGATGACGGCACCACGATGTGCGGCAATTGGATTTATTCCGGTTCGTGGACGGAAGCAGGGGCCATGATTCAGCGGCGCGGAACGGAAGATCCTTCTGGCTTGGGAATTTATCCCAACTGGGGATGGTCGTGGCCGGCCAATCGGCGCGTGCTGTACAACCGAGCCTCGTGCAATGTCGATGGCAAACCGTGGGATCCGTCGCGACGCCAAGTCTGGTGGGATGAAACGAAGCAATCGTGGGTGGGCAATGACGTACCCGATTTCAAGGGCGACTCTGTGCCGAAGGACCACATGGGGCCATTCATCATGAATCCGGAGGGAGTGGGGCGTCTGTTCGTTCCGCTGGGTGGGATGGCAGATGGTCCGTTCCCTGAATTCTACGAGCCGATGGAGAGTCCGATTGCCAACCTCTTGCACCCGAATCAATCGAACAATCCAGTCGTCAAGAAATACAAGACGGATTTTGACAAGTACGGGACGGTGGATCAGGGATTCAACGTGATCTGCACCACCTATCGGCTGACTGAGCACTATCACTACTGGACGAAAAACAATCCGATGAACGTTCAGCTTGTGCCCGAGCCATTCATCGAGGTTCCGGTCGAACTGGCCGATCGCATGGGCATCCGTGGCGGCGAAAAAATCAAAGTCACGAGCGCGCGCAGTCAGTACATCGCTAAAGCGATGGTCACGCGACGCATCCGGCCGATGAAGATCGACGGTAAAGAAATGTTTCAGATCGGAATCCCGATTCACTGGGGATTCCGTGGCATTGCAGAAGACGAGGGCAAGACCGCCAAGACACTGGCGAACCAATTGACTCCTACTGTGATCGATCCGAATGCGTACACGCCGGAGTTCAAAGGGTTCCTGGTGAAGATTGAGAAAGCGTGAGTGCTAGTAGCCAGCCTCACCAAGTTGTCATTTCGAGGAGTGGCACGAAGAGGAATCTACAGCTTAACAGCAGATTTCTCTTCGGGCGGAGTGACAAAGGTCGGCTAGGGAAAACTGAAAGCTGACGGTTCATATGAGCGATCGCAGAACACTTCAAGCCAAGCAAATATCAGGTCACTCCGGAACCGCGCCGGGTTACGGCGTACAGCGCGATTACGAAGTCTGCAAGCTCGTTGATACCACAACCTGCATTGGGTGCAAGGCTTGCGAGGTGGCATGTGTCGAGTGGAACGATATGCCCTTCAGTCCCACCACCTTCGACAACACCTATCAGACTATGCCGGAAACGCGCTGGAATTTCTGGAACCTGATCAAGTTTAACGAGCACCAGAAAGAAGACGGCACAATCCAGTGGCTGATGCGCAAAGACCAGTGCATGCATTGTGCCGACCCGGGATGCTTGCGGGCATGCCCTGCGGATGGCGCGATCGTGCAGTACGCGAACGGCATCGTGGATTTTCAGCAGGAAAATTGCATCGGCTGCGAATTCTGCGTCTCCGGTTGCCCTTACAACATTCCAAAGTTCAACCCGGCCACGAAGAAGGTCTACAAGTGCACGCTCTGTTCCGACCGTGTGGGACAAGGCTTGGAGCCCGCCTGCATCAAGGCGTGCCCAACCGGTTGCCTGAAGTTTGGCAGCAAAGACGACATGAAGTTCATCGCACAAGAACGCGCACAACAACTGCGAGAAAACTTCGGTTTCGAAAAGGCGGGCGTTTACGATCCGCAGTCGATTGGCGGCACTCACGTCATTTATGTGTTGCACGATGCGGACGACCCCGAACGCTATGGAGGGCTGCCGAAAAATCCGCAAATCCCCTGGAGTTACACCATCTGGAAATGGCTTTTCAAGCCGGTGCTGGGGACGTTTGCCTTGTTCGGTCTTCTCGGCGTATGCCTGCACTACGTAACCATTGGCCCGCGCCGCCCGCAGCCCGAACCACCTCAGAAGGAGGGCGCCGATGGCCACCGCAGTTGAACGATTTGACGAAAAAGCCCGCCGCGCCTTCGAACGCATCGGCAGAACGGAAGTGTATGTCGGAGAGTTGATGCGTCATCCGGTGTACACCCGCTTCCTACACTGGATGGTGGCCCTTTTCTTCTTCCTCGCTCTGTTCTCTGGCTTTGGGATCTACCTGCCTTGGCTGTTTCGCTGGTTTACGCCGATCTTTGGCGGAGGTCCATTGGCTCGGGCGATGCACCCGTGGTTCGGCTTGGGTTTCGTGGCCTTCTTCGCCTTACAGATGTTGAACTGGCTGCGGCCCATGAGTTGGACGAATGCGGATACGCGGTGGATGAAGAACATCAAGGCTGTGGCGTCGGGTCAAGAAAGACTCGAACCTCCCGAGACTGGTTTTTTCAATGCCGGCCAGAAGGCCCAGTTCTGGGAGATTGTTGCTGGCTGCGTGGTCTACCTGATCACCGGAATTATTCTGTGGGCAGGGGCGCGGACCTTTGGCCGCTGGGCTGTCGCGGTCAGTTATGTTTTGCACGACATTTCAGCGCTGATCATGTTGGGCGGGATCTTCATCCATGTTTATCTCAGCACAATCGGCGAACCCGGGACGTTCCAGGCGATGACCCGTGGTTCGGTCAGCGAAGCTTGGGCTTGGACGTTCCATCCGGCCTGGTACAAGCAAGCGACCGGTCGTGATCCGCGTCAGGCTTATGAGGAAGCCCGGAGGAAGGTCGGGAGCTAAGGCCAAGAGGACCTTCCGACGGTCTCTTCGAGCATGTAATCTGCACCTTTTCCGCAGACGATCGGCACAATCATGGTTTTCTCGCCATGCTTTCGCCGTTTGTGGCATCACATATCCTGTCAGCAATCATTGGATTCTGGCAAAATCCAGTGCTGCAGGGTCTGGCACGATATTTGCACAGCGTTCTGGCGGCACTTTGGATGTGCAGCTCAGCCTTCTCTTGGCAACTGGAAATGAGACGCCCTACACGCCATCTCCGGGCGGTTTGCACGTTGATCCCCATATTCTGGGCATCGACTGCCATATCAGCGGATAGCTTGCCAACTACCTCGACCGCCTCCAGTATTGCACCTTCCACGATCGTGATTGGCTTCGTTGGCGGATTCGTCCACCGTAATGACGCACGCCACTCGGAAGTCCAGTTGGTGCAGAAACTCCGGCAAGTCCACATGACCCGTTTGCACGCGGAGATCTTCGAAAATCGACAAACCGACGGAGCGCATCGCGCGATCTTGAAGTGGCTGGATACCGACCGCGACGGCAGCCTTTCGCAGGAAGAAAGGCGGGGTGCGCGCATCATTCTTTATGGCCACAGCTGGGGCGCATCCGCGGCGATTGTGCTTGCGCGCCAATTGCAGCAGGAACAAATTCCGATACTCCTGACTGTACAGGTCGATAGTATTTCCAAAAACGGGCAAGACGATCAAATCATCCCCGCGAACGTGGAGCGGGCGGTGAATTTTTATCAGACTCGGGGTCTCCTCCACGGCCGCACAAAGATCACCGCCGCTGATCCTGTGCATACCGAGATCCTCGGGGATTTTCGGTTTGATTACGAAAGACAACCGTCCGAATGCGGTGCCTATCCGTGGGTAGATCGTCATCTATTTAAGGGGCATACTTCCATCGAATGTGATCCGGCTGTTTGGTCGAAGATCGAAAACCTGATTGACTACTACTTGTCCCCAGCGCTGACACAACTGCCATCTGACAATTCCTTAACAAATGCCAAGCTCGCCAGGAGTCACTAGGCCACGACAGGAGTCTTTCGGACCTAGTGATTTTCGGTTCCACCGGCTAATTTCCCAGCCAGCCGTTGCTTGCCTGCAAAGGCATTTGCTAGCATGAACACCCTGCCTTTTCTCCCTATCGGCAGAATCACATTCCGTTGCGCTTTCACAGAAAGGTGGTACGACTTGCGAACAAGATCTTTCCTCGCGATCTGCTTGTTCCTGGTAGGACTCCAAAGCGGTTGGACCCAAACGATAAGAAATCTTACGCACCAGCCTCCAGACGGCGCCGGGATCGGTTTCCTATTGACCGACGGGACCGTGATGTTTCAGGGTAACCAGGCTTCTGATTGGTGGAAGCTTACGCCAGATAATACCGGCAGCTACCTGAATGGAACGTGGAAGCAAGTAGCGAGTCTGCCCGCCGGGTATGAGCCCGACGCTTTCGCGTCAGCGGTTTTGGCCGATGGGCGTCTGCTGATTGAAGGTGGTGAATATAATCCGCCGGGAAATTTCGTACTGACCAACCTTGGTGCGGTTTACAACCCCAGGACTAATGTTTGGACTCCTCTGACGCCGCCGCCGGGCTGGTCGTACATCGGCGATTCTCCGTCTGTGGTTCTTCCTAATGGCTTATTCCTGATCGGAAATAAGTTGGTCAAAAATATCGCTGCATTGAATCCGAAGACCATGCAATGGCAGCAAGGCGTTGCCCCCGGGAAAGCCGACTTCAATGCCGAAGAAGGTTGGACGCTGATGCCCGACGGGTCGGTGTTAACCGCGGACGTCAAAGATGCGCCGAACTCTGAGCGGTTTGTTCCGTCGTTACTGGAATGGGTGACGGCAGGCAGCACCATCGTTGACCTGCACTCTCCGTCGCCTTATGGATGCCTTCCCTTCGGTCCCAATGGTCAGTACTGCTACTATCCGCCTGGAGAAATCGGTCCTGCGATTCTGCGCCCCAATGGCACGGTCTTCGCGACGGGTTCGTACAGTTCAAACGGCGCTGGGCACACCGCTGTCTACACTCCCGGATCGAGCCCCACCGCGGCTGGCACTTGGACCGTTGGACCTGACTTCCCCAATGGAGACAATGCCGGAGATTCTTTCGCTTCGCTGTTGCCAAACGGCCATGTGCTCGTTGAAGGAGATTCCGGGACGTTGTACGAGTTCGATGGCACGAAGCTGACCGCCGGGCCATTCGGGTTTGGCAGCCTGATCGTTTTGCCTACCGGTGAGACGATTGTGGGTGGATCGCAGCTCTACACGTCCACGGGAACGTATTCACCTTCGTGGGCGCCGACAATCTCGACGTACCCCAGCACGGTTGTTCGCGGGTCAACATACAAAATCTCTGGCACGCAGTTCAACGGCTTGTCGCAGGCTGCCTCGTTCGGGGATGAGTACGAAACCGCAACCAACTACCCGCTGGTGCGAATCGTTAACCAAAGCAGCGGGCATGTTTTCTACGCTCCGACTCACGACCACAGCACCATGGGCGTCGCGACTGGGAGTGCGATTGTGTCCACCAACTTTGATGTGCCTGCGGGGATGGAAACTGGAACCAGTTCGCTCGTGGTGGTTGCGAATGGCATTCCTTCGCAGCCCGTGACCGTGACCGTGAACTAACGAAGTCAATCGCAAACTAAGACCGCGCTGTTGCTCTCGAGGCAAGCAGCGCGGTCGTCATTTGCAGGTTCAATCGAGCTATTGCACGGTGATACTGACATTGCTTTTGTAAACGTTCCCACATTTATCCCATGCTTGAACCACAACATCGGGATAGGATCCGGAAGCGAGCGGCAGATTGGTGTTAATCTGCGCGGCGTGAACACTGTAGTCATCCCACCCGGGGGTGGGATAGATCTGCATTGAGTCAATGCCATTGGAGCAGTTTGGTGCTGACGCGCTGGCAACAAAATGTACAGGCGAACTCACGACTGCACCATTCGTTGGGGATGTGATCGTAACCCCTCCGTTCGAATTCCCTTGCACTGTGATGTTCTCGCCAGTTTTCCACGTGCCACCTCCGATGTCCCACGCCTGCACCACAAGATGGTGCGAGCCCTGCCCCATAGATAACGAGGTGTTTACCGTGGTGCCGTTGGTTGAATACTGCAGTTTACTGTCAACATACACCTGCATGGTTGTGACTGGGGCGTTCGAGGGGACCGACGCTTGGATTTGCACGGGTGAACTCACAACGGCATTCGCTGCAGGAGTTGCGATCGTCACGATGATTGGGGTGATGTTTACGCTGACGCTGTCTGTGTAAACACCGCCTGCCATGTCGGTGGCCTGGACTAATACCGTGTGTTCCCCCGCAGTCATATTCACCGTTGCCTGAATTCCATTGCCTGTGTACTGGTATACGAGATTGTTATCTACGAGCGCTTGCACCGAGTAAACGGGACTTGGGTCAATGGTGGTGGCCAGTAAAGAAAGCGGTGAGTAGCCCGAATAGTTTGCCGTGGGGGATTGGATGTCCACTGCTGGCGTGGCTACCGTGACTGGGAAACTGGTTTGTGCGAGGCCTCCGCCACCGGATCCAGCGGCATTGTTGAGCGCTTTTACCAGAACGGTGTGATTGCCGGTGCTCATGGGGAGCTTGACATTAAGCTTCGAGCCTTGGGTTTCATATTCGAAGATGCTGTCCACGAACACTTGCATGAGATTCACGCCTGATCCCATGGGAGATGAGACGCCTGCGGTTGCCGTCAGCGGAACGGGACTTGCAACCACAGCATTTGGCGGAGGAGTGGCCATCACCACGGC
>Ga0070735_10001816_pt1 | contig 19919 bp, 12 predicted proteins | sample Coa_R1_FD_66443 | JGI IMG/M metagenome (GOLD analysis project Ga0070735, IMG submission 66443) | Surface soil microbial communities from Centralia Pennsylvania, which are recovering from an underground coalmine fire - Coalmine... | ecosystem: Environmental > Terrestrial > Soil > Unclassified ... | reverse complement strand
GAGCGGCGCGGGCACATTTCGGCGTCATTGGCGTGGGCGGGCGTGCTGCTGGTGACGGGAGTGCTGGCGAGCGATGCCATGCCGGTGCTTGCCTATGTTCTGATTTGCCTGGTGGGCGCGGGCATCTACGGAATGATGGGACCGTTCTGGGCGATTCCCACGGAAACGCTTCCCGCGCGGCTCGCCGGACCGACCATGGGCTTGGTGAATGCGTTCGGCAACCTGGGCGGGTACTTCGGGCCGCTGGCGGTTGGCTATTTGAAACGGCGGACGGGTAATTTTCATTACGCATTCCTTCTGCTCGCGGCGGTGATGCTGGCGGGAGCTGGGCTGGCACTGCTGCTGCCTAAGTCACGGCCGGGGTCCCAACCCGAGGCGGAACTCCGAGCAAGTACGCACTAAAAATTCAAACAGATCCTGTCACAGGCGTTCGAAAGTGGCTGGCCGGTAAAGATACAAACCAGCCGTTCAATATCCAGCAGGTGAACGCAGGAGGAATTGGACATGGACCGTAAGCGAAGCCGCCACCTCGGCGCAGAGGAAAGGCCATCGGGGTTGACAAGGCGAAGCATGCTGGCACTGAGCAGTACGGCGGTGCTTGCGGCAGCGCTTCCCTACGGAAGGGCCCAGAGCCTGAGTTTGCCGCTTGCCGCCGAGGGCGCCAGCGTGAGTCCAGTAATGGAAAAGCTCAGCGCCTATATGAGTGCGGCCGCGGAACGGGCTGTGCCCGGCGAGGTACAAGAGAAGGCGCAAGAACACATTGCCGATACTCTTGCGGCCATTATTTCCGGCTCACGGCTGACGCCGGGACGCGCCGCTCTCAAGTTTGCTCGCGCCTATGGCGGGCAGCCGGTCGCTACCGTGATAGCGTCGAATCTTCTGCTCGGCTCCATTGAGGCGGCGATGACGAACGCCATGATGGCGCATGCGGACGAGACCGATGATTCCCACGGCCCGTCGCACGCCCACCTTGGCTGCGCGGTCATTCCGGCGGCGCTGGCAGCCGGCGAGCAGTTTGGAATTTCCGGAAGCCACTTTGTTCGCGCCGTCACCCTGGGCTACGACGTGGGAGCGCGCTTCGCCATGACCCTTGGCGGGGAGCGTTACGAAAATGAAAGCCACCGCAGCACGCACAGCATCGCTACCATTTTTGGAGCCGCTGCCGCAGCGGGCTGCGCCGCCCGCCTGGACGCGCGGCAGATGCGGATTCTGCTTGGCTACGCCGCGCAGCAATGCTCGGGGCTGACTTCCTGGCGGCGGGACACCGACCATATTCAGAAGGCGTTCGTCTTCGGCGGCATGACCGCACGCAGCGGCGTGAGCTCGGCTTTGCTGGTGCAGGCCGGCTGGACGGGCGTGGAAGACCTGCTCTCCGGCAAAGATAACTTCTTCCAGGCGTTCGATCCGCAGGCCGATCCCGCCAGCTTGATTGACGGGCTCGGCGAGCGCTACGAGATCGCTCGTTCAGATATCAAGAAGTGGGCGGTTGGCTCGCCCATTCAGGCTATCCTCGACGCTCTGGCAGGCATGCTGCAGGAACACCCCTTCGACGCGGACCAGGTGAAGCGCGTCACGGTGCGGCTGGCGCCCCCGGAAATGATCACGGTCAACAACCGCGCCATGCCCGATATTTGCGCGCAGCACATGGTGGCGGTGATGCTGCTGGACAAGACTGTCAGCTTTGCGGCGGCGCATGACAAGGCGCGCATGCAAGATTCCGCGGTTCTGCGGGAGCGAGCGAAGGTGGAGCTGGTTCCAGATCCTAAACTTTCGGTCTTTCTGCCCACACGCGCCGCCAAGGTGGAGGTCACGCTCAGTGGTGGAACCCAGCTCAGCAAAGAAATTGATGCCGTGCGAGGCACCGCGAAGAATCCCATGAGCCGCGATGAGGTGGCAGCAAAATCACGCGATCTGATGAGCTCAGTTCTCGGCGCAGACAAAAGCGGAGAGTTGATAGGAAAGGTGCTTGCCCTTGGACAGTTAAAGGAAATCAAGGAGCTGCGGCCGTTGCTGCAAACCTCCTGAGCAGCTCTGGTTAAGGCGCGGTTCGCTGATTGTCACGACTTGCCGGCGCGCAACCTTGCTCACTTGTAAGGAAGCGAACGGCTTCTTGATTTCCTTCCAGCAATTCGCGAGGCCACGTGCCCGGACCGCCTGCATGAATGGCCTCGTACTGCACGTTCACACTAGGCACCTGACTAGCCATTTGTTGCAACCGCCTGCTCAGCCCTGGTAAACGGAGGATGAGAGGAAAGGTTCGTCAATGTTTCTGCTCGTGTCTACAAAGATCCAGCAAAAACCGCTGCCCAGCGTGACCAGGGCGGCGAGCGCCAGAGCATGAGACCAGCCAAACCTGGTGGCAACGTAGGCCGTGACAACGGGGGAAAGCCAGCCGCCCAGGTTGCCCAGTGTGTTCATGAGGCCGGAGACGGAGCCGGAGTGTTTTTCGGAAAGATCAATGCAAGCCGCCCAAAAGGTGGCCGCGGCGAACATGTTAAGGCCGGCGGCGAAGGCAAGCATGAGGATGGCGGCAAACTTGTTGGGCGAGTGGCCGCCGCTCCATAGCAGGACCGCCGACCCCGACATGCCCAGCCACACCGCAGTCTTTCTTCCCAGGCGTCGGCCCATTCGACGCACGGCGAAATCGGAGAACCAGCCGCCCGCGGGTGAAAACACAGCAATCGCGAGGTAAGGGCAGGCGGCCCAAAAACCGCCCTGAATGAGGGAAAAGCCGCGCACGCGCACTAGATAAATGAAAAACCACGTGTGGTAGAAGTAAATAGGAAATCCCTGGCAGAAGTAGCCGAGAATCAGCGCGATTACCGAGCGACTGCTCAACATGCGCAACCAGGGCGTCTCTTCGCGCCCTGAACGAGGGACCACCCGGCCGCGCCGGATTAGTTCCACCTCGGCGGAGTTGACGCTGGGATGGGACTCAGGCTGATCTGTGGCGAAGTAGTACCAGATGGCGGCAATCACCAAACCCAGAGAGCCGCTGATGTAAAACGAGGCTCGCCAGCCCCAATGCTGCATAACGGAGGCGATGAAGATGGGAGTGAAGGCGCCGCCCAAGCCAATGCCCAGCATGGAAAAGCTGCTTCCCACGCCCCGATGGCCGTTACCCATCCAGGAAGCCACGACGGTGGCGTAGCCGGGGGAAGAGGGCGCTTCTCCGATGCCAATCAGGAAGCGCACGATTGCGAACGACCAGGCCAGTCCGAACCAGTGCACTAAGGGCAGCCGTGGCGCAATGGCGGTGGCTGCCGTCAGCAGCGACCAAGAAGTAATTACCACCACGAATAAGCGGCGGGGACCGAACCGGTCAGCAGCATAACCGCCGGGAATCTGGAACAGTGCATATCCCAGCAGAAAGGCGCTGAAGATCCATCCCATGGTGCGGACAGGAATGGCAAACTCGTCCTGAATGTATTTGCCTGCAATGCTGAGGTTGAGGCGGTCGACATACGTGAGGATAGAGGTCGCGACCACCAGCGACATGATGTACCAGCGGACGCTGGTAGCCGCGGTCGCGGGCTGAGGCTTGCCGCGGGCAAGAGCAGCGGAGGGTCCCCCAAGGACTGGAGAATGTTCACTCAAGGGACCCCCGATGTCTTTAGTCAAAGTTCTACCAGATCACCTTCATGCCGAACTGAATCTGGCGCGAAGGCGTAACGGTGGAATCAATTACGCCCGCACCAGCCACCGGGGCTCCGGTGTTGTCGAATAGCACGTTGTTGTCCACCGGCGCCTGTAAATTGGTATGGTTCAGCACATTGAAGAATTCGGCGCGGAACTGGATGTTGAATGCCTCCGAGATTCTGGCAATGTGATTGTTCTTGAAGATGGAGAAATCAAGGTTGACCATCCTGGGGCCGTACAACTCGTTGCGACCCGCATTGCCAAAAACATTCATGCAGCTGCCTGCAATTCCTGCGAACGGCTGGCAAGCAGAGGACAACCCTGCCGGCGCCATAGGAGGCGAGAAGCAATTGAGATTGAGGTAATTGATTCCGCCGGCAATGGGATTGCAGCCGAAATTGCGGTCCGGGTAATCCAGCGGATCGGTACTGTTTTGACCCAGCGGGTCGCCGCCCATCAACACGCTGAAAGGCACGCCGGTGCTGGCGCTGAGGATGCCGCCCAGTTGCCAACCACCCGTGAACCAGGCGCCAACCGGGTTAGACATGTGCGGGCTGGGCACAGTCCAAATCATGTTGAAGGAAAAGTTGTGCTTGATATCGAAATCACAGGGGCCACGGCGGCCCTGCGCCTTGGCAAACAGCTGCAGCGAAGTCAGGGAGTTGAGGAACGGGTCGCCCAGTTGCGCCCCCGATCCGTCGTCGAGGCACTTGCTGTAGCTGTACACGCCCTGGCTCTGGAAGCCGTGGCTGGTGCGGACCTGCACCTGGGATTGCAGCCCTTCATAAGAAGCGGTTCCATCCCAAATGATGGGCCGGATGAAGCCTACATTGGGATTGGCAATCGTGCCGCTACCCACCGGGAGGGGATAGAAAGCTCGGTTATCTACGATGGACGGAACCACCATGTTGGCATCGTCGTAGGTTACATCTTCATGCACAGTGTGCGATCCCACGTAGCCGACCATTGCAGTCACATTGCGTGAAATTTCGTGCTGGATGTTCAGGTTCCAGTTCATGGCATAGCTCCGAGGTGGATGCTGGTCCACGTAGCGTACGCCGGCCTTTTTGGGATTGAAACCAACCACCGCGAGAGCACCGCTGGGGAAGGAACCTTGCGGCAGATTGCTGGAGCCGGTTTGCAGCGAGAAGGGCAGAGTGAGAGAGTTGCCGATGGTGTACACGTAGGGAAGCGGGAGCACGTCAAAGATGCCGAACCCCGCACGAATCGCGGTTCTGCCGCTTCCCGTGGGATCCCAGGAGAAGCCGACGCGCGGATCAAAATTCTTGCTGGTCGGGTTGGTAGCCCAAAGCGTCTTCACCGGCGTAGTAGTGCTGCTGAAAAAGTTGGGAATCACGCCGAATCCGTCATGGGCTTCGGTCGGCAGGGTCAGGAACTCATAGCGCACACCGAGATTGAGCGTCAGGTTGGGGCGGACCTTCCAGTCATCCTGGAAGTAGCCGCCGAACAGGCTGTCGCGGCTGCCCGTTTCCTTCCGGAAGGCGGGATCCAGCAGCAGCACGTTGGTGGGCTGGTCCTGCAGGAAGCCCGCCAGCGACGGGAAATTGAAAGAGCCGTTGCGCCTCACCTGCGAGAGCACGTCGTACTGCATGCGCTCAAAGGAGAACCCAAATTTGAAGGAGTTCTTGCCTTTGGTGAGAAACAGATCATCGTAGGCTTGGTAGGAATTCCAGTGATGGCCGAAGAATGAAAGGTTTCCCAACCCACCCGCTGAGGTCAGACCGGGCACATTGATAAGCGGCGCAAACTCGCCCGGTATCGCCGCCAGCGCCGGATTGTCGCCCGCGGGGTTGATGGCTCTTACCGGCTGATTGACCAGGCCGACGACCCGGCTATAGCCCAGGCGGAAGAAATTCGCCAGCGCCGGGCTGAAGATGTGGTTCTCTTCAATATTGAACATGTGGCGCCGGGTGAACACCTGGTGCACTACGTTATCGAGAGCATCGGGCTGGCTCTGCGGAGCGGTGTCAAAGAAATAGCTGCCGTTCAGGCTGTCCTTGTTGGAGATCTTGTGATCCGCCCGAACCGTGAAATAGTTTTCGGTTAAAACTTTCACGCCGGAAGTGCTCAGCACCTGGGTGTCGCCGCCGTTGGTAAAGGCTCCATTGCCGGCAGGCCACAGCGCGAGGAAGGGCGCCACGAGCGGATTGATAGCCAGCGTGGTTGGCGTACAACTTCCGTCAGGAACGGAGCACAACTGGCCCGCCCGCGCCGCCGCTGAGGGCACGTGATCGCTGAAGGTCAAGCTCTGGTTCTGGCGCACGCCCTCGTAATCGCCGAAGATGAAGGTCTTGTCCTTGATGATTGGCCCACCGGCGGAACCGCCGAACTGAATGCGCCGGAAGGGAGGGATCTGGGAGGGATCGAAGAAGTTGCGCGCGTCGAAGATTTTGTCGCGGTCGAAAAAGTAGCCGTCGCCATGAAACTTGTTGGTGCCGGATTTGGTAATAGCATTGATGACCGCGCCGGATGTACGGCCGTATTCGGCGGTGTAGTTGGTTGTCACGACGTTAAACTCCTGCACCGCGTCTACGCCCAGGCTCGCGCCGAGCACGCTGCCTGGAGCGCCGTTGGAGTAATCATTGATGTTGATGCCGTCAATGCGATAGGTGTTCTCGTTGGGCCGGTGGCCGCTGTCCGCAAGTTGGTCGCCGAAACCGCGGTTGCCACGGTTGGCGGTGCTGCCCGTTGAGGCCTGGGCGCGAACGCTGATAACCCCGGGCTGAAGAGTGGCCAATTGCGTCCAGTCGCGGCCGTTGAGCGGAAGGTCAACTACGGTTTTTTCCTCGACTGTCGCGCTAATGGTGGAGGAAAGGGTGTCCACTGCCGGTGGGGCGGCGCTGACTTCGACGGTTTGGGTGATTTCACCCACCTTCATGGTGAAGTCAAGGGCTTGCTGGGCTCCCACCGTCAGCACCAGACCGGTTTGCACCGCGGTAGAAAATCCCTTTGCCTTCACCGTCACGTTATAGGTGCCGGGCAGGAGGTTAGGCGCCGAGTAGAAGCCATCGGCGTTGGTCGTGACCTGGCGCACTGTCCCGGTCGCGGTGTTCTTGATGGAGACGGTACCGTCCACCACCACTGCGCCGGAGGTGTCCTTCACCACTCCGGAGAGAGTGGCACCTGCCAATTGAGCCTGGGCAGGAAATGACCAGAAGGCCACTGCGATGCAAACCAACGCTCCAGCCAAGGCTTTAATGACAAGCTTCCGACACACCATAGGCGCCTCCGTTGATGGTTCACCAGATCCGTTGCAGCACAGGTCTTTTCACGTGGGATCATATTTCCCGGGAACAGGAAAAAGTAAGTGGCTGCACTGCAATCACTTACGAGAATTGGCTGAGAAAGACAACAATCATTCAGGCAGACGGAAATAGCTGCGCTATAATCCCCCGCCACCCCACCTATTTCGACGGGAGAACAAATACTCCAGAGGCGACCCGGTGTACTTAAACCGGCATTAAAAATTTCTTAAAGAAAACTTATGGGTCGCTAATGGCTGGCAACGAACAGTATCGGTACGAATTGGGGCCCTTCCAAATCGATCCGAACGAGCGCCAACTGTCGCGCGATGGGAAAACCATCCCGCTCACCGCGAAGGCATTCGACACTCTCCTGGTGCTGGTGCACAGCGGCGGCCATCTCGTTGAGAAATCAGAATTGATGAAGGCAGTTTGGGGAGATTGCTTTGTAGAGGAAAGCAATCTTGCCGTCACAGTTTCGATGGTGCGTAAAGCGCTGGGCGATGAGGGGGAAGAGAGAAAGTACATCCAGACAGTCGCCAAGCGCGGTTACCGGCTGAGGGAGGCGGTACGGCCGGTGCCGCAGCCAGTTGCAAGCACGACGCCTGCTTCGGGTCCAGGGGAGCTGTTGAAGAAGAGGCTTAAATGGAGCGGAGCTGCCGCCTTGTTGAAAATAGCGGTCTTGGTAGTCGCCATTCTGGCCGGCGCGGCGGGATGGATGCGTTTGCACAACGCCCGCGGCGCGGTGCCTCAAATCCAGTCGCTGGCTGTGCTGCCTTTCCACACCTTGACCGCCATCAGCGACTCGCGCGATTACCTGGGATTGGGAATTGCGGACGCCCTCATTACTAAGCTCGGCACTACCGGCAGAGTTGTAGTCCGTCCGACCAGCGCGGTCATGAAGTACGCCAGCGGCTCCATGGACCCGTTAGCGGCTGGCCGGGAACAGAACGTAGACGCCATCCTTGACGGGCGCATTCAATCCTTATCCGATACGGTGCGTGTGACCGTCCAACTGGTGCGGGTATCTGACGGCGCGTCGCTCTGGGCGGAGTCATTCGAAGAAAACCCTCAGCGAGTGTTCGCGTTGGAAGATGCGGTAGCCGATCGAATTGCCGATTCCATGTCCATCAGCTTGTCGGGCGAACAGAAAAAACGCATGGTGCGGGGACAGACGGAGAATGCGGCCGCCTACCAGCTTTACCTTCGCGGCCGCTATTTCTGGAACAAAAGGACCAAGGACGGCTTGCAGCGAAGTATTTCCTACTATGACCAGGCGGTGGCGGAAGATCCAAAGTACGCGTTGGCTTATGCCGGCTTGGCCGATTCTTACGGTTTGCTGGGTTCGTATGGCATTGAGTCGGCATCGCAATCGGACCCGCGAGCTAAGGCCGCGGCCGTCAAGGCTTTACAGTTGGATGATTCGCTGGCCGAGGCCCATTCCTCGCTGGGCATGATCTATTTTTTCGACGAGTGGAATTGGCCCATGGCAGAGCGCGAATTCCAACAGGCGATCAACCTCAACCCCAATTATTCCATTGCGCATACCTGGTACGGATTGAACTTAGCCGCGTTGGGCAAGTTCGACGAGGCGATCGAACAAGTACGGCGGGCGCAGGCACTTGACCCACTGTCTCTGATTGTGGGTACCGATGTAGGGCGCATTCTGTATTTGAGCCGGGACTATGATCACGCCGTTGCGGCGTATCACAAGGTGCTCGACTTGGATCCCAATTTTGCCCGGGCCCACACCCGGTTGGGGATGGCTTACGCCGCCAAGGGAGACTATCGGTCAGCCGGCGAAGAGTTCCAGAAAGCGTTGCGGCTATCAGGCCCGGATCCTTACCTTTACGGCTTGCTGGGCTACACCCAGGCGATGGCCGAAAATCGCAGCGGGGCCAAGCGTCTACTATCGGAATTACTGCAGCGCTCCCACCGAGACTACGTGCCTCCGTTCAGCGTGGCGCTGATTTATGTGGGGATCGGGGACCGGCAAGCTGCGCTCGCCTGGCTGGACAAGGCTTACCAGGACCACTCCGCGTTGATGGTTTACGCGAAAACCGACCCACTGCTCGATCCGCTGCGTTCCGAGCCGCGCTTTGCCGCGCTCCTGCAGCGCATGAAGCTGCCCTAAGACGTTGCCGCAGCAATTTGCCATTCGGCGCCTGAATCCCGGGCCATTTGTGCCACTTTTCAGGCTGGATTAAGGTTTGCTGACTATTCTCATCCAGCAGGCCCGGCGGCGTTTGCCCGTCAACGGATTTGCCGTGCCCACGTGAGGAGGTGTGATGCAGAAGATCAGAGTGCTCGGCAGTGTGCTCATTCTCACCACTGCGGTGGCGAGTTGTTTTGCGCAGTACGCTCAACCGGCGGAAAGGGGTCCGCAAACTACAGGACAGTGGATTGCGGTGCGTGCCGGGCGGTTGTTCGACAGCAATTCGGATCACCTGCTCTCTAACCGGATCATCCTGATACACGGTGAGCGGATTGCCGAGGTCGGCCCCAGCGACCGCGTGAAAATTCCCTCTGGCGCTCAGGTGATTGATTTGAACCGCGCCACCGTGCTGCCGGGGTTGATTGATGCGCACACCCATGTCTTCGCCAACAAGGAAGACTTTTATGAGGAAGTGCTGAAAGAATCGCTGCAATATCGCACGTTGCTGGCGCTGGTAAACGCGCAAAAAGACTTGAATGCCGGCTTCACCACCATTCGCGATGTCAAGACCGAAGGCGCCATGTACAGCGACGTGGACCTGCGGAACGCGATTAACCGCGGCATTGTGCCCGGACCGCGCATGCTGGTGGCGACGCGTGGACTGCAGAGCACCGGAGGGTTCCGGCCGGTGGGCTACGCGCCGCAACTGGAGTTGCCGACGGCCGAAGAACAGGTGGATTCTCCCTGGGAGGCGCGGCGAGCGGTGCGGGAGCAGATTTGGCATGGCGCCGACCTGATCAAACTGTATGCCACCAACCAGTTCACCTTCGACGCCAACGGCCGCATGAAGATCCCGCCCACTTTCGACGAGGAAGAAGTGCGCGCTATCGTGGACGAAGCCCATCTCCGAGGCAAGAAGGTCGCATGCCATGCCTTCGGAGGCAAAGGACTGCAGTACTGCCTGGATGCGGGAGTGGACTCCATTGAGCACGGCGTGCAACTGGACGATGCCGCCATCAAGGAGATGGTCGCCAAGGGCATCTACCTGGTCCCAACCCTATACCACTACCAGTTGATGAAGCCGGATCAGGTGAAGGAACTTCACGGCAAGAGCATTGCGGGAACCTCCGAACCAAGTTTTCGGAAGGCGGTTGCGGCAGGGGTGAAGATCGCTTTCGGCACGGGGGTTGGGCCTTTTCCTCATGGCACGCAGGCGAAGGAATTCGAGTGGATGGTGAAGTTTGGAATGACGCCGGCGGGCGCCATTCGGGCCGCCACCTCCGTCGCCGCCGACCTTCTGGGCTGGCAGGACCGCATCGGCTCCATCAGCAACGGCAAGTTTGCTGACCTGATTGCGGTCTCCGGCGACCCTCTGACCGACGTAACGGAATTGGAGCGAGTAAAGTTTGTAATGAAGGGCGGGCAGGTGATCAGGAACGACCTCAAGTAGCCCGGGGCGGACCGCGGCCCCTGCCCCCATCAGCCCGAGACCGCTGCCGCAATGGCTTCCCCGAGATCCTTGGTCCGCGCTTGGCCGCCTATGTCGGGCGTGCGCGGGCCGGAGTGCGCCAGCACGGAACTGATGGCCTGTTCTATCGCCGCCGCCGCTTTGTGTTCAGCCAGGTGGTCGAGCATCATGGCTCCCGACCAGATTTGCCCGATCGGATTGGCAATGCCCTTGCCGGCAATATCGGGAGCGGAGCCGTGGACCGGTTCAAACATCGAAGGGCAGTCCCGGTCCGGGTTCAGGTTGGCTGAAGGGGCAATCCCGACGGAACCGGTCACAGCCGGACCCAGGTCGGACAGGATGTCGCCGAATAGGTTCGACCCCACGACCACGTCAAACCAGTCGGGATGGCGCACGAAGTGCGCCGTAAGAATATCAATGTGGAACTGGTCGGTGCGCACGTCGGGGAAGTCTTTCGCAATCGCGGCGAAGCGTTCATCCCAGAACGGCATGGTGTGAATGATTCCGTTGGACTTGGTGGCGGACGTGACGTGCCGCCGGCGCTTGGACGCCAGCTGAAACGCGAAACGCATGATGCGGTCACACCCGCGCCGGGTAAACACGGACTCCTGCACCGCCAGTTCCGCGTCGGTATTCTCAAACAGGCGGCCGCCGATGTTGGAGTACTCACCTTCGTTATTTTCGCGGACGACGCAGAAGTCGATCTGGCCGGGGTTTTTGAGCGGACTCTCAATTCCGGGCAGCAGGCGGACGGGGCGCAGGTTCACATATTGTCGAAAGCCGCGGCGGATGGGGATCAGCAGCCCCCACAGGGAAACGTGGTCGGGCACGCGTGGATGGCCTACGGCGCCGAGGAAAACCGCGTCGAAGGCACGCAACTGCTCCAGGCCATCCGGCGGCATCATGCGCCCGGTCTTCAGGTAGCTGTTGCAACTCCAGTCGAAGTCCTTCCAGGACAGTTGGAAATTGTGTCGGCGGGCCGCTGCTTCCAGCACCCGTACACCTTCGGGCACCACCTCGTGACCGATGCCATCGCCGGCTACTACCGCTATTTTGTAGGTCTTGGGCATGGGCTTGTAGCGCCTGGGCTCACGCCGGTTTTCCCCACAGCGCGATCAGGCGGCGGGCATCGTCAACGTTTTCCAGGGTGCGCACCAGTTCGACCAACTGGTCGGCGTTTTGCTTCGGCCACTTGGCGAAGGCGGCATTGTCCTGAAATTTCGTGGCTACCTCGTCGTAGCTCATGGGATTGGCCGGGCTGCCCTTGGCGAAATCGGCACGGCCCTGGATCACTCGCCCATCCTTCAGATGAATGTGAAGAATAGTGGTCATTTTGGCGTAGCCGGCTTGTTCTGCTTGCGGGTCAACGTAAAAGTTCACCTTCCGCAACATGGCTTGTGCTTCCGGCCGGTTCACGGCGGCGTCGGTATAGTCGGCCAGGCTGGCATTCCCGTACAGGAGCAGGATGGCGAGGCAGTATTCCATGCTGAACTTGGCCTGCAGGCCGGTGGTGGGATGATGATGAATCAGGGCGTTGGGCATGTTGTGATTGGTGCCCACGTCCACCTTTTCCACCTGTTCAGGCTTGATATTGTTGGCGCGGATCAGGCGCAACATCTCCGTCATGCCAGGGTGAGTGAGCGACCCGGAGGGAAAAGGCTTGATCGAAACGCCCGGTGAGGCGAATGTCCAGGGATTGCCCAACTTGTTCAGAATAAACGAGGGCTCGTAAGTTCCGCCGTAAGCATGGAAAAAGCCGCGGGGGGCTTCCAGAATCTGCTTGGCGGCGGTCCAGCCCAAAGCCGCCAGATCAGCTGCGAATATGCCATTCTCCGCCGCGTGGCCGGCATGAAACGGCTTGGTCATGGTGCCGAAATTCTCGCGCAGTCCGGCTCCTTCACTGGCAGCAATGCCCAGCGTGCGCAGGGTCTGGTCCAGGTCAAAGCCACGCAGCTTGGCGGCGGCTGCGGCCGCGCCCAGCGTGCCGATGGTGCCGGTGGAGTGGAAGCCATCTTCGTAATGCCGGGGCGAAATCGCTTCCGCGATCTTGCACTCAACCTCTACGCCGACATGGTACGCGGCCATCAGGTCGCGCCCGGAAACCGGCTTGCTTTCCGCGACAGCCAGCACCACCGGCAGGACGGGAGCAGTGGGATGGGTGAGCAGGCCGTAAACTCGGTCCTTCGCCGCCGCCAGCTGGGTATCGTCAAAATCGTCGTTGTGGATTGCCACTCCGTTGGCGAAAGCCGCAAAGCGCGGAGAAACCTTCATGGCGGTTCCGGCTACGGTCGCGCCTCCCGGCTGTGGGCCCGCCTGCTGCAGGTACTGGTGCACTAACGGGCCGGTTTCCCCAACCGAACCGGAAAGTGCTAGGCCCAGCCCGTCGAGCATGTCTTTTTTGCCCAGTTCTATAACGTCGCTGGGAATGTCGGAATATTTCGTGTTGATGATGAATTCGGCTACGTATTTGGTCAGCCCATCCACCTTAGGAAACTCAGGTGGGCACGGTGCGCCGCTCTCTGCGAACATCTCGGTACCGTGTCCCACAGTGCCCAGAGCAGCTGCTGTCGCCGAGATGCGAAAAAATTCACGCCGCTTCATTAACGATCCGCATTGAGATGATCTCTGTCACTTCGTTTGTCCGTGCGGGACAGTATGGGGCGATTGTAGCTTTGTAACCTTAATGCAACCTTAATGAAGCTTGGCGTGGCAGGATGGCTGTTGACTCATTAAATGTCGTCCACCAATGTCGGCTTAAGCGGCTCGAAGCGGCAATTCATACAGACTCCCGAGGACAGCGAAGCGCCGTGATGGGTTCGCTTAAGCGAAGCATCCCGAAATAACGCGAGTGACTCAGGCATGCGCAGACATCGAAATGCTGCCATTCCCAACAGGCAGGATCCCAATTCCCGTACATACCTAGTGCTCAGGTGGAGGAACGAAGTCCATGGCATCGTCGGCAACTCGGGAATTCGAGATTCTCGTCTGAACACCTCTCCAAAACCCCAGGTGCAAAAACCCAATCGTAAACAGCCACGCCGCGAACCACAAACCCCCGCCGAGAAACGCATGCCTCTGTACTACCTTAATCGTCCCCGCCATCAGTTAGCACCTTCTCGACGAAAATATACGTCGCCTATCCATACAAACGCCCCAAAACGTGCGGCCTGCACCAGACCGGCACGTTCCAGAACCTCGCGCATGCGCTGGGATGGATGAATGAACGCTCTAAATTAGCTTCCTTTGACACGGGAAAAAAGATTCCCAATTGCGAAGAAAGCCCGCATATACCACCGGTCTCGTACCTGATTGCGGCCACCTCCTTCGGGCATCTCACGACCAATGACATTGTCCCGCCCCCCGGAGGATATAAGCCGATTACTGGCACGATCTTCGATCTTCTCAATCGGAATGGAGTCTCCTGGGCGGATTACTTCGTAGATGCGCCGCAGGGAGGAAGTTTTCTACCCAACGATCCCCATTTTCTTCCGGTTGCGACGTTCCTCGCTCAGGCCGCGGGAGCTGCGGGTGCGGGACCACTGCCCCAGGTGTCCTTCGTGGATCCCGATTTCGGTCTGGAAGGAACCGCCGCCGAAAACGACGAGCACCCACCGACCGACATTCAGCGCGGGCAGGCGTATGTCTCGCAGATCGTCAACGCGGTACGCAACGGCCGCTACTGGCAGGATTCTATCGTGATCATCACTTATGACGAGCATGGAGGATTTACGATCACCCCCAACCGCCGCAGGCGCCACAAGGGGGAGCCTTGAATCCCGACAGCATCAATCCTGGGCAATGCGAAGACCTTTCCAATCCGCCCGCCAGGGAACAGCCCGGAGGAGGCGCGGAGTGCTCCTACAACTTCACAAGTACCAGCGATACCAGCCTTTCTGAGGCGGAGGCGCTGTGTCCGGCATTGGCCTTAGACCCGACCGGCCCTACCCCGCGTCCTGCTCCAACTTCAACCAGCTGGGGATTCGTGTTCCCTTCATCGTGGTTTCGCCCTTCGCGAAGCCGCATTACGTCTCGCACACCGTTGGGGACCACGCGTCATTGTTGGCTTTGATTGAGCAGCGATTTCTCACGGTAAACGGTGTCACGCAGCACCTGACCAAGCGCGATCAGTACGCGAACCCGCTCCTTGATATGTTCGACTTCAACCACTCGCCGTCGCTCGGCACAACAATCGGCACTGCGGCTCCACCAGTCACTGATTGCACTCCGCTCCGGTAGGGGTACCAAATCAATGTTTGTAGCTGGCTTGCGACTGGCCTTAGCTTCAATGCCAGAATGGTCGGCAACCCCTTACCCTGGGAGTCACTTCAGTTGCTCGTCTCCCAGGAGTTTGTGAAATCGGCGATTCACAAAGCCGATTTATCAGGACTTTAGTCAAGAAGTCGCCTCACTGATTGGGCGGCATTTGAGGTGCCGACCGGAGGGACTTGCGGGACCCGTGCAAGAGCACTGGTCCCCGCCGCTGCTCCCCAAAGATTCCTACCTCAGAAGATTAGTTTCAGCGCAAACTGAACCTGCCTGCTGCTGGTGGCAGTGGAATCAAGAGCGCCCGCGGCTGGATTGACCGATCCGTCCTGGTTGAAGAGCACGTTGTTGACCAGAGGTGGATTGAAGTTGGCGCGGTTAATGGCGTTGAACATCTCGGCTCGGAACTGCACGTCCCATCGCTCTCCGATGTGATTGTCTTTGACTACGGAGAAATCAAAGTCCACGAGCCCGGGCCCGTATATTTCGTTTCTGCCGCCGTTGCCCAACAAATTGGAACAGGTTCCGGGTGCCACTACGCCGTTGGGGGCGAAGGGCACGCAGAGAGAGGCAATGGAGGGGTTCGCCATGGGCAGGGTAAAGCAATTCATGTTTATGTAGTTGTTCGGGTTTCCTGCATTAGCGGGAGTTGAGCAAGGACCGCCGGTAATGCGATTGGGATAGGCGAAAGGCGCCGAATCGGTAAGCCCCAGTGGGTCTCCGCCAATCAGGGGGGTGAAAGGCATGCCGCTCCTGATTTGCATGATGCCGCCCAACTGCCAGCCCTTGACGGCCCAGGCCATGGGTCCCCGTAGTTCATGGAAAGTCGGAATGTTCCACAAATAGTTGAGCGTCAAGTTGTGGGTGATATTGAAATCGGCGGGAGCACGGCGGTATTTGGGAAGAAAGTAAAGCAGGGCCGGAATGGAATTCACGAAGGAGTCGCTGGCAATCGAGCCGTCGCCGCCATCAATGGCCCTGCTCCAGGTATAGCTGCCTTGCATCTCCAGTCCATGGCTCATACGCTTGATGACCTGGGCTTCCATCCCGTCGAAATAGGAGTCATTGTTCCAGGTCAGAGCATCCATGCGCCCGATCTGAGGGCTGATGGGCGTTCCGGTGCCGGGCACGGGCCAGAGATAAGGTTGGCTCGAGCCGTTTAGCGGCATGACGGTATTAATGTCATCGGCACGGAAAATCATGTGCACACCGCGTGAGCCCACATAAGCCAGCATTCCCGTCAGGTTCGGCGCTAGTTCGTGCTGAACGTTCAGGTTCCATTGCATTACATAATTGCGCTTGGGATTGGGCTGAATATAGGCATCGCGCAGGCCGATGTTGCTGACGGCCTGGGCGGCAAGAATGTTGAACGCCTGGGTGGGAAACGAGCCTGGGGGAAGATTGTTGGCGCTTCCATTCTCGGTGAAAGGAGCGGTATTGGTGGCGAACTGTCCTAAGAGGTAGGGCAGGGGGAGTACGTCAAAGACGGCGAATCCGCCCCGCACCGAGGTTTTTCCGGTTCCGGTGGGGTCCCAGGCGAAGCCAATTCGAGGTTCGAAGTTGTGGTATGTCGGATTGCTGAAGACAGTCTTCCCAACAATCGTATCGGCAAATGTCTGGTTGAAGGGGCTGTGCAACGCCGACAAGTTGCCATGAATTTCCGCTGGTACTGTCGACATCTCATAACGCAGGCCGAGGTTGAGCGTCAGGGTGGGTCGTACCCGCATGTCGTCCTGGAGGTAGCCGCCGAAAATGCTGGACCGAAAATTGAAATGAATAAACGGCCGGCTGGGAAGGGGAGCAAAGAGGACGATGGGGTTATTGGTTAAGAAGCCATTGTTGTTGGGATCGGCCAGTGTGCCAAACGCGATTTCCCCTGCTGGAGCGGGGTCAAAGGCATTCAACTGCACCCGCTCGAATGCGAAACCCATCTTGAGATTGTGAATTCCCTTTGTCCAAAACAGGTCATCATAAGCCTGGTATGAATTCTCGTAAAAGTCGAGCCGCTCGATCTGATTGAGGCCCGGTTGAATGGATACGTACGGGGGCACGTCAATTTGCGGGTTGTCTGCTCCCGGGCTTTCCCCCAATGCCACATTGCTAGCCAGAGGATTGATGGCGCTCATGCCTTGGGCGGTATGCAAGGATCGATTTAAGCCGATGCGGAGCGAGTTCAGCACTTGGGAGCTGAAAACGTGAGTTTCCTCGAGCGCAACATAGGTTCTGCCGGTTGTATTTCCCACCAGAACATCATTGGCAGGGTCGGGCTGTGTGTTGGTGGCCCCATCCCGCTGGTAAGTTCCGAACAGACTGTCGCTGTTTGAAATTTTGTGGTCTATGCGCAGGGTCCCAAAATTCTCGGAGGTGATGTGGGGAGAGGTAAAGGCGTAAAAGCCCACGTCGCCGTTGCCAACCAGGCCCGCGTTGGGCAGACCCCAGAGGTTCAGGTAAGGCAAGACCGCTTTATCAATTCCAGTGACGGGATCGGGGTTGAAAGCGCCGGTAACCAGGTGAGGCGAGCAACCACCGGGTCCTGGCTGCGGGATCGAGCACAATATGCCGTGCCGGACCGCATCCGAGGGAACCGGAACGGTGGCGGTTATGCCCTGGTTCTCGCGCAAACCCTCGTAGTCACCGAAGAAGAACGTCCTGTCTTTTACGATGGGACCGCCCAAAGCAGCTCCAAACTGATTGCGGCGAAAGGCTGGAATTTGTGTTGGGTCAAAGTAATTCCTGGCATCGAGCGCGCTATTGCGCAGAAACTCGTAGACGTCGCCGTGCAAATTATTGGTGCCCGATCTGCTGATGGCATTGATAATGCCGCCCGAGGTGCGGCCATACTCGGCCGAGTAGTTGCTGGTCAGCACCGAGAACTCCTGCACCGCGTCCACGCCCAGAGTCGAACCCTCCACGCTGCCTGGACCGCCGTTGGAGTAATCGTTCACGCTGATGCCGTCAATGCGGTAGTTGTTCTGCGTGGGACGGGAACCGGAGATGGTCATTTGCACTCCGTAGCCACGGCGAGCGCGGTCCGGAGACCCGGTATTGGCCTGGATGGAACCCACGGAGTCCACCCCCGGTTGCAGGGTGGCCAGTTGTGTCCAGTCGCGGCCGTTCAACGGCAGTTGCATCACCGCGGTTCGGCCCACCACACCGCTTATGGTGGAGTTCGCTAATTGCACCGCCGGAGCTTCACTGCTGACCTCCACCTTCTCATTCACCTGGCCGATCTGCATTTTGACATTGAGTACTTGCTGGGCGCCCACGGTCAAAGTGACTCCCGTGTGGACAGTCGTGGCGAACCCCGCCGCGCTGAAGCTCACGTCATATTTCCCTGGCATCAGGTTGGGCGCCGAATAGATGCCTGCCGAGTCGGAAGTCACGGACCTGGTCTCGCTGGTGGCTTCATTTTTGATGGATACCTTGACAGTCGGTACGATTGCGCCACTGGAATCGGTGACCGTGCCGGTTAGGGTTGCGCCCGTTACCTGGGCAGATGCATTGCGCGGCAGCAGAACAAGGGCAACCACCGCCAGGAACAGTATCTTTACGCAGAAAGCATTCATCCAAGCTGGCTTGCGCACGATAACCCCCCCAGTTTCCCTACGTGAATTTCACAATGTGGCACATCGCACAAACGTCTAAGACCACGCGCATCAACTTTCCGCTTAATAGCGCTGAGAACGTGCCAAACTCATCGCCTGCTCGCCCGTTCGCCAGCCCCAACGCCTTCCAGTAATTTGCGGTCGGACGGGATGCCTTCTCCACAAAATAGCGCTCCCCGAGCGCGAGCCTAGGCCGGCGAAGTTGCCCCCACGGTACTGGCTTAGGCTACGTAGTCCGGGAAGTCTTGTAGAATCTACAAAAGAAATCTTAAGAATTTCTTTTTTGCTGAAACGGTTGTTGGCGCACATGCATTTCACTCCCTCTCCTCTGTCGTCCACCCGACGCGAATCGGCGTAACCCAAGTCAGCGACACCGACTTACACCACTCCCAAAGCAATTCTTAGGAGCGTGGTCTGGCGCACACCATAACGCAGCGCTAAAAAAACTGCCGCCATTTGAAAAGGTCAGGGCGGTAGGCGGCCAGGTCCGCGTACTCTACAAATTCCAGGAAGTTCCCTTCCGGATCCTGCGCGAAGATTGCCGTAATCCCCTCGCGAATCGGGACCGCGTCCCCGCTGACCAGCGCTACCCCGTGCTTTTTCAGGCGTGCGACCACTTCGTGCACGTCCGCGATCACAAACGTCAGGTAGGCAATGCCGTGGCGCTGAAACACCCACTCGGGTGGAGGGCTGGGCTTCAGAGTCGTCTTCCTGGGCTCAATCAGCTTAACTCTTTCGCCGTAGGGGGTTTGCAGGCGAACGATGCGAAAGCCATGCGGTCCGGTGCCAAACTTCGTGCTCATTTCTGCCCCCGCTTCGGCGTCGGTGGCGAACTTCAAGCCAAGCACTTGGGTATAGAACTCGAACATGTGCTCCAGGTTGATGCAAACAATGCCGGGTTCCAAGGGAGCGACCATCCGCAAGGACCAGGGCTGTTGTGGTTTGAAACTCATGGCCAAAGTGATCCCCCAGGTTTCATTGGAACCCCACCCCACAGCAGGGCCTGGCATGGGGAGCGTGCAAGCCAGCTCCAGCGAGCGTAACCGGAGTCATGCCGCGTTCTCCGCGAACACGAGAGGCGTGCGCGTCATCGTAAAGCAAATCAGCGCCGCCACAAACAAAAGAAACCCGGCAAGATAAAACGCCAGGTTGAAGCTGCCCGTCCATTTCACAATGTAGCCGGTGGCTATCGGCACCAGCGATCCAAAGACGTTCCCACCCAGGATCAGGAAACCGGTTGCCGTACCCACCATCTCCGCGTCCCACACCAGGTCGTTGGTAAGGGCAATATTTAGCGACAAAGCACTGGAAATACACGTTAGCGACATCGAAACCAGGAATAGGAGCGCATATTGATTGGCGACCATGTTGGTTAGCAGGACGACTGTCGATGCCAGAATAAACACCATCAGCAATGTCCGGCGCCTGCCCTGCTTCACGTCTTCGTGGGTGAGAAGGCTGTCACTCAGTTTGCCGGCCAGCAATCCCAGGGGCACGGCAACGATGTAAGGCACAGAGGTGAACCA
>Ga0070735_10001815_pt1 | contig 19923 bp, 11 predicted proteins | sample Coa_R1_FD_66443 | JGI IMG/M metagenome (GOLD analysis project Ga0070735, IMG submission 66443) | Surface soil microbial communities from Centralia Pennsylvania, which are recovering from an underground coalmine fire - Coalmine... | ecosystem: Environmental > Terrestrial > Soil > Unclassified ... | reverse complement strand
CGCAACCACATCAGTTGGGTGTCACCTCTGGGGCGCGCGTTGATGAAGTCGGCAGCGGGTGACAGCGTAGTCCTTCAATTGCCGCGCGGCACAGAATTCCTGACCGTGCTGGAAGTGCGTTATGAACGCATTTCTGTGGAACCGTTCCGCGAACCGCCTGGATCCGAGGCCTCGGCAAAGAGACTCCCTCGCCGACGCTAGTCCACCTTGCACTGCGTGAAATTGCGAAGTGAGAATGCGTTAAGGGGGACAAAAAAAGCAGCGCTTGGCGCCGCTCGGCCCTAGGTTCACAGACCTTAAATGGTCCGCTTCGCGCGAAATCAAAAGGTATCAGCTCTTAACAAAATGGTAGAATCTCGAACGGGTCTCTAATGACCTGGCGATGGGTTCTGAGCACGAGAATCGCCGGCAAAGCGCCTCACGGGCAGGGACAAGAAGCTGTGGAAATCGGCGAAAACCGACGCAGTTTCACACTTGTCGTTTGGGATGGCAACGAAGTAGAACGCAAAATTAGCCGTTGAAATAAAGCACTTCCACGAAGAGCCGGGATGGCGGAACTGGCAGACGCAGCGGACTCAAAATCCGCCGGTACTTGGTACCTTGGGGGTTCGACTCCCCCTCCCGGCACCAGCGCAAACCAATGAGCAGCAATGGCGACGTATTTTGGGAGCGATCGGCGCAAACAGCCATATTTCCCACAAGCGGAGAGTATGCCTGGAGTGTTTCGATATTTTCGGGTGTAGTTCAATTTTGGAAACATTAAAGGGCAGCACATTCAAACTGAACCACTACCGTATTTTCGGGATCCTTGATGTCTTGTCGCCACGGCAGACTAAGCAGCGAGGTGGGTCTTTATATCCTGCGCGCGGCCTTTCCACTCACCACCGCGACCGAGCCAGTATCGAACCGCGGAATGGATTGTGGCGCCCATATAAAACAACGCGACGAGAGGCAGCAGAGGTGCCCACAACAGCGAGCGTGAATAGAACCGCAGGGTGGGCCAGAATGCGGTGCTCATCAGCAGCCAGGCCGCGCCACCCCAAAGCGTCGCCCATCCGCCGAAGAAAACCACAACCACTGGCGCCAGGTAGGTAATTGCGAGTCCGAGAATTGTTGCGACCAGCAACCAAACTGAGTGCCGTAATTGGTAGAACGCCGTGCGCGAAATCATGCGGCCAACACTGCCGAATGTCTGGTAGCCACGGATACTGCACGTGTTCGGCGTTAATCCTAGCCACACACGGCCATTTCGCTTGATTTTCCGGGCCAATGCGCAATCGTCGATCAATTCGTTTCGAATGGCGGCGATTCCCCCGATCCTCGCGAGCGCGTCGGTGCGAACGAGGATGTCACCACCGGCCGCTGCGGCAGTCTCGCGTTTTGGGTCGCTCACCCATTCCGGCGGATAGAGCATGAAAAAGAAGAACACGAATGCCGGGATGAGCGCGCGCTCGGGCAGCGACGAGCACGGTAACAGCGCCATCATCGACACCAGGTCAAGTTTGCCCGCTTGTGCGCGCGCAACCAGACTTGTAATGCTGTCGGGTGCATGGACGATGTCTGCATCTGTGAACAGGAAGTAAGCGGGATAGAACTCCGCCGCTTGCTCCACTCCCTGCGCCAGCGCCCACATCTTTCCCGTCCAACCCGTTGGCAGAGGCATCGCCGAAGTGACCGTGAGCCGTTCGTCCTTGTCTGCCGCGGCCTTGCGCACCACGCTCGCCGTCCCATCCGAACTGTGGTCATCCACCACAAAGATATGTAGTCGCCCGACATAATCCTGCTCGAGCAATGACTGGATCGACCGTCCAACGACATCCGCCTCGTTGCGCGCTGGCACTACGACTGCAACGTTGGGTGCTGACGGGAATGGCAGTTTCATGTCGGTCGCGGCGCTCGTCATTCGCCAAAATCGGCCTCTGAAGGCGAGCAAGTAGACCCATATACAGGTGGACAACGCGCCAATCCAAGCTGCGATCATATGGTCATGCCAGCACAATGCGTCTTGCGCCAACTCAACGACGACCAGGCCGTATCGACCTTGTGTGACACTGGTTTTGCGGGAAGGGTGGCGCCGAGCAACGAGTCGAAGGATGACTTGTTCATGCCGACCTCGCCTCTACCGAGATATGACCTCGGTCAATGCCCACTCAATTCGATCCACCTCTTCCCGGATCACCCGCATGGCTTGTTGACTGGCTATTCGTCAATGCCGACATATCGGGCCGATACTCTGCTTCAGTGAACGCATCACGACAACCTGGCCCGCCGGACCCGGGCTCTTCAACGAATGACGTCTCAATGTTTACGCCTTACAACTCAAGTTCGTTCCAGACCGGATCGCGTCTGACGCGATGGATGGGGCCAGGCGCGATGGTATTGGTGAACAACATGCGGATTCCGAGCTTCGGCCGCAGGATAACCATGGGACGAGGGTCGATGGTTTGGCCTGGAGTCAACTGAAAGTCGTACTTTCGGAGCAGATCGCTCAAGATCATCAGGATCTGCAGCATCGCGTAATTTCCGCCGATACAGCCTCGCGGGCCGGCCCCGAAGGGAAGGAAAGTGCAGGGTGGGCGCAGCTTGTCGTTTGCTTTGGTGAAACGCTCCGTATCGAAACTCTCCGGATTCGGCCAGTAGCGCGGAGCATGGTGCGCACCGTACACGTACACAATGACCATTGATCCGCGGGGTATAGCGACCTCGCCCACGCGGTCGTCTGCGACCGCCATGCGGTCGACCATCCAAAATGGCGGGTATAGGCGGAGCGCCTCGCAAATGACCTGAGTCGCAAATTCGAATTTGTGAACGTCGCTGTAGGTCAGCGGCGCATCGCCGAGTACGGAATCAAACTCCTGTCGGACCCTTTCGAGACAATCTGGACGCGTACTCAAAAGATAAAGAAGCCACGACAATGCATTCGACGATGTTTCATGACCAGCAACCAGAAGTTGCATGCTCTCGCTCAGAATGAGTTCATCGGGCATGCCTTTGCCATCGCTGTAACGCGCATCCATCAAAGTCTGCAGCAGATCGTGGCCAGGCGCTTCGTTGCGGCGCTTCTTGATGTACGCGAGCAAAACGGAATCCGCTCGGGTTCGCATGTCTTCGTGTTTGCGCAGTTTGCCTGAGACGGCGAACCATGGATTGAGATAGGGCTGAAGCGTTTGCCGGACGATGAACTCTTGGACGGTGCAAATGGTGCGGCTGACCAGATCAATGTCTTCATCCTTCAACCGTGCGCCAAATAGCGATCGGGCGACCATGGTGAAAGTGATTTTCATCAGGTGGGTGTAGATGTCGACGGGGCCACGACGTACCTGTCTGTCGAAATCCAGGAGCGACTCGGTAAGAGAGTCGTGCATGATCGACGACAGCGCATCGAGTTGCTTTCGCTCGAAGCCCGTCTGAATGAGACGCCGCTGTGTGCGCCAGGCTTCTCCGTGGGTCGTGAGCAGGCCTTTGCCCAGGAAGTGGCCCATCCGCTTTACTTGAATTGCGGATTTTTGGTAGTTCTCCGCGTTGGTCTTCAGCACGTGTTGAATGACCGCGGGATCGATGGTAACCATCGCATCCCTGAGACCACCGATTCGGAGCCAGAATGTGTCGCCGTAGATTTCGTTGTACCGGGATAAAACCTGCACGGGATTGCGGGCCATTGCGCGAGAATCCGCAAAGCAGCGAAATCGGGACACAACGGGGACGGGCGTTGATGAGCTCATACCCAGGCGTCCTGATACTGGCCTCGATCCGCAAGGAATTTCACGTCACTTTTCGGAAGTGGAAGCTGGGTCATAGCTATAGAGATAAACGCACAGAATCAGTTTTGGTTCCCTAGTTGCTTCAAAAGTATCAGATGATGCAGCACCGCGGACGTCATGGTGGGGTTCTGCCGATAGGAAACACCAAACTCTTCGGCAGTCTCCTTCACGATCCTGGTCAATGGAGCATAGTGGGTATGGCACACATAGGGGCACAGGTGATGGACGACGTGATGGTTGAGTCCGCCTACGAGCCAACCGACGAATAGGCTTTCCGTCGCATAATCGGCCGTGGTCGCGAAGATGTGATACACACCGCTGTCAAACTCATCACGGTTCGAGGGAAAGTAGGTGCTGTCGATGGTGTGCGTCGACTGGAACACGAGCGTAACCGTTAAACCGACAATCAAATTGACCAGGAGGAACGACCCGGCGACCAGCCGAGGTGATTTTCCCAGCACCATCACCGGCAGAACCAGCATGTAAGTGAGGTAGAAGCCCTTGCCGGCAAAGAGAATCGCGTATTCGCGCAGAGAATGTTTGGTACGTCTCAGATAGTCGTGGGTCGGAAAGAAAAAGCACTGGAAGTCCCTGAAAAACACGTAATCGAGAGAGAACATCGCATAAATGAACAACGCGTAGATGTGCTGGAACCGGTGCCACGGCAAGCGGGATTCATAGGGGGTAAAGCGAAAGATGCCGCGTCCTGAAAGAGCGTCGTCTTCGCCATGGAGATTGATGCAGGAGTGATGGCCTCGATGATGGAGGATCCGCCACATGTACGAACTGATTCCGCACAGATCGAAGACGTAGTTCAGGGTTTTGTTGACAACGGACCGGGATGATATGGCGTTGTGATTGCTGTCATGGGCTATGTTCAGCAAAAGGAATGTCTGCGCCAGGCCGCCTAAAAGATAGAGGGCAACAAATTTCCATGAATCGGGCCTGAGCGCATACAGAGCAATCCAGCTGCCCCCCAGGATTGCCAGACCCGCAGCGATCTTGACCCTCATCGTACGGTCCGCTTTGGGGGAAATGTTGTGATCGGCAAAAAACCGATCCAGGCGGCTACGTAAGACTTTCGGGAAGGAAGAAGAACCGCCGACTGGCTCTACAATCGGCAGCGCTGAGGTTTCCGAGGGTACAAGATCCGCTATCTCATGCTCTTGAGGAACCACTGCTTGGGTCTCGAACGTCACCGACGCCTCCGCGATCATGGTAATTGAGCCCGGCGCGCTCCACATAGCGCATCCGTGACCCTGACCCGCAGCAAAATCGACGCCGCGCCGTCGACAGACTCAGATGAAATTCTAGTGCGAGCCCTTAAGCGCTATCAAGAAAATTCGGAAACGAGGACGAATGCCGAGGCTGCGTCTGGTTCGTGGTAGCGATGAGGCATGATATTTTCCAAATGCTTTGCTAACATACAACCACACTAATGAATAACGAGCGGGTCCTTCTTGCATCGAGCCATGGAGGCGTGGCGTTGATCTGCGAGGTCTCTTTCGCGCCCTGTGCGGCGATAAGGAGAGCACCCGTTCCCCAGCGGGTTGGGCGACACTTATGCTGGGAACAAAATTACGCGTACATTCTCCCAATCGGACATTTCAGGTCTGCACGCCGAAACTCAGTCGTGTTTCACCGTGCTCGCTGGGGCGAAATGTTTCGTCTACACCATTCAACCCTGGAGGATCGCTAATTGATGATGGCATCAATTTTAGGCCAGCTGGATAGGCTGGCAGACGAGCACCCGAACAAACTTCTCTATTCGTATCTCGACGTAAACGGCGATCCAATCGAAAGCTACACCTACGCGTCGTTCCTCCACCGGGCGCAAGCGATTGCCGGGCATTTGAGGAAGGGGGACCGTTTCGCGGCAGGCGACCGGCTGCTCCTGGCCTACCCGCCGGGGCTCGAAATGATCTGCGCGTTCTTTGGCTGCGTGCACGCCGGATTGATCCCCGTACCGGTCTATCCTCCAAGTTCGCGTGGCTTCCAGAGCGCACTATACAAGATGGTCCACATCGCAAAGGACTGCCAGGCCGCTGGGATCTTAACAAGCAGAGACTACCAGGCATCCCTCAGGACGAACCTTGCCAGAAGTGGAGTTTCGGCATCCGGTGTAGACGTAGATTACATTTCCGGTCTTCCGTGGATCGTTACTGAAGATTTCGTGGATACGATTTCCTGCCGGCCACCTGTCGATCCGTCGGAAATCTTGTTTCTCCAGTACACGTCGGGTTCGACGATGGAGCCCAAGGGCGTGATGGTGACGCACGAAAATATCCTCACTACCTATCCCCTCGTGATCGACCATCCCGCGCCGGTCGTCGTTTCCTGGCTTCCGCAGTATCACGATATGGGACTGATTGGATGCTACCTATATCCAGCGCTGAGGGGTGGCGCGACATACGGGTTCGCTCCCATGGACTTCATTCAGAGGCCGATCCTGTGGTTCGATGCGATGACTACCTATCACGCGACTGCGACGGCTGCACCCAACTTCGGCTACGACTATTGCTTGCGCGCGGGGAGGCTTTCCAAAGAAAGCCTGGAGGCTTGTGATCTCAGCTCACTCCGCGTATTGATGTGCGCTGCGGAACCGGTAAAGCCGGATACCTACACCCGGTTTCTAGAAGCGTTTCAGCCTCATGGACTCAAGTCCGAGAGTTTCTACGTCGCCTACGGGCTGGCCGAGAATACTCTTGCAGTCTCACTCGGTGGTCGCAACATCGTTTCCGTCAACAAGCGCGCCCTCGCTCTGGGGAAAGCACGGATGACGACCGAAGTCTCAGAAATCGGCGCGGCCACGCAAATTGTCAGTTGCGGAACGCCACTTCCGGGTCTCGACCTTAAGATCGTAGATCCGGAAAGGCATTTCGCTCTTAAGCCAGAGCGGATCGGCGAAATCTGGGTTGCCGGAAGCGGCAAGTGCCCGGGTTACTGGAACAAGCCTGAATTGACTCTGAAGCAGTTTCGGGCGCGGCTTGTGGATGACACTCCCTATGACGACGGCTATCTTCGGACCGGCGACATGGGATTCCTTCACAACGGCGAACTCTACGTCTGCGGCCGCATCAAGGACATGATTATTCTCCGCGGGCAGAACTATTATCCACAGGACATTGAGCACGTCGTGGAGAAATCATCCAGTCTGATCCGGCACAACTGCGTCGCTGCGTTCCAGGTTCAGGAAGAGAGCGAACCTGCCCTGGCGATCGTCGCAGAAGTCAAAAATCCGAAGGCGCCTCCCGAGGCACGAAAGATCGCCGCCGCCGTCCGGAATTATCTCAACGTGGAAGTGGCGAAGATGTGCCTCATCGCTCCTCGTGCGATCCCGAGAACGAGTTCGGGGAAGATCATGCGTCACAAGACCAAGCAGATGTGGCTGCAAGGTCAGTTCACTATTCTCTCCGACTTTTCCCGCGAGAAAGACGCTGGGAGCTGCGTGTCCGATTCCGACATGAATTCCACTTTCGGCGAATTGAAAGCCAGGTACAACCTGACCGGCGCGGAATCATACAACCTCGTCGAAGCCGGCTTGGATTCCCTGGATCTTGTTGTGTTCATGCACGAGCTTAAGGAGCTGCTGAAAGATCAAGGCGCCGAGATGCTGGCAAGGCAGGTCGATATCGGCGTCATTCAGCGTGTCAGCGTAGCCGAGCTGTTCGGACTAGCCGAACAACTGCAGAGCGCGCCCGAAGAGGCACTGGCTCATCTCCATCATTCCCTTGCGGCTTTCCGTGAGGAGCAGTGCGCCGCTGAGAAAAAGCTGATGAGCAACGACAGAAAGCTCATCTTCGAGCCCTCGGCGCCTGCGCCCATGCCGGGACCTGCGCTCAATCAGGTGCTGCTCACGGGTGGGACCGGTTTCATTGGGCCATTCCTCATTAAGAGCTTGCTGGAACAGACGCGGGCGAAGATCCACGTTCTCGTCCGATCCTCCGACGAAAAGCAGGGCAAGCAAAGATTGAAGGCTGCGATGGAATCCATGGGCCCGTGCGCGGCAGGGCTGATGGAGATGTTCGACACGCGCGTGAGCCCCATCTGCGGCGATCTGGGGCAGTCAAAGCTGGGCCTGATGCAGGACACGTGGGATTTCCTTGCCAGTGAAATCGACACCATTTTCCATAACGGTGCAACCGTGAACTACCTGTTCAACTACGACCTGATGCGCGATGCGAACGTGCTCGGAACCAATGAGGTCGTGAGATTGGCGTTCGAAGGAAGGTGCAAAGAGTTCAACTATGTCTCGACGACCTTCGTCTTTGGCTGGGCGGTCAAATCAGTTTTGTATGAGACCGACCTGAACGAGAATATGGAGCTTCTCGATTTTGGCTACAGCCAATCGAAATGGGTTGCAGAACAACTAGTTGTCGACGCGCGCAGCCGGGGACTCTCCGCGCGGATTTTCCGCCCAGCTCTGGTGAGTCCTTCCATCACGGGCGGAGGCAACAACTTCGATATCGCCGTCCGCCTGGTTGCATTCATGGTGAATCACGGCATTGGCGTCGATACTCTCAACCAGGTCAGCTTTGTTCCGGCGGACATCGTCGCCAACAACATCGTTGCGATCTCTACCACTCCCGGCACAGGTAATAAGACTTACCATGTCGTGCGCGACGACTATTCGAACATGACGGATATTACCCGGCTCATTACCAAGGCGACCGGCCGGCAGTTCGAAAGCTTCAGCCTTCCTGAGTTCGTTCCGGAGTTGATCCGGAGATGCAGGAAGGAGGACCTTCTTTTTCCCCTGCTCGATTTTCTGGTGGGATCGGTCGACAACATCTCCGCGATGGAGTTCAAACGCTATGACAACTCTTCTTATCAAATGGCGCGGGATGCCTCTGTGTGGGGCAAAGCGGACCCGTCTCTGGAAGAGACAGTCAACGGCATTCTGAAATTCATGTACCGCAAGGGAATTATTTCGGTCGCCGCTCGTGAGACCAGCGCGACATCACCGAGCTACGCGCATGAACGGAACAAAGAGATCCATCGAAGAAGTATGGATTGTGGTCCCGAATGCCTACAGTGCCTGGCCGCGGCTGCAGATCCGGAGTGCGTTGAGGTGACTCGGAAGATCGAAGCCTCGTAGCAGGTCTGAGACTAAGGCGGGGAATGGAGCGAAGTTAAGGCCTGACCGTTAGCTGATATGAACTTTGCTAAATGGGGTATCTGCTCAGATGCGAGCAGAGCCGCTAAATCTACGAGGGGACGCTCGCACTCGGATGACCTCAGAGCGATCCGGCCTTCAGACCGTTAAGATGTAACTCCGGCTACTTCTTAAATATGAGTTTCTCGGTTAGGTGTTGCCCCGATTCCAACGTTGCTGTAGTTGAGAGTGTCATCCGTTGCCCGTCCGCGGAAACCTGCCACCTGTCGTTTTGCGTGACTTGCTCGTCGCGCCGGTAAATCGCATCCACGGTGTGCGGATCGACAAGTTGAAGCGTCACGGTGTCGTTGCGCGAGTTCTTTAGATCGTATTGCTTTCCATCAAAACGGGCGGTGTAGCTATAGTCGCCGAGAAAACGTACTCCGCCGCTTCCGTCCGCCTCGATATTGAGCACTAACCCTTGCCGCAAGCGAGTCTTGCTGAGGTCCTGGGTCCACTCGCCCGCGAACAGGTCATTGGCGATCTTCGCACCTCCGCCTCGCGTCCACACCGTGATGCGATCAGGGTGGCCCACGGTCGCCGTCGCAGCCGTTAGCTCGTTTCCATCTTTTGAAAGTTTTTCGCGAATCGTCGCCACAACGGTTCCGTCCTTTTTCTGCTTGACCTCGGCTTGCCTCTTGTCGATCCTGTGCAGTTCAATTTGATTGAAACCGAGATTGCCCGGCGCGGACGTTTCGTGTCCGTTGCGATTCGCAGTGAAATCGACATGGGTTTCGCCGGACATGACCACGTGCAGCCCGTCATTCGAACGTGTAATGAAAAGCCGGTTCGGAGGATTCAGGCTCGAGTCCGCGGAGATGAGCGTCCACAGGCCAATGCGCGGGTCTGCCACTCCAGATTGGGTCACGACAGGGGGGACGACGGCGAGCAGACCGAGCGTCAGTCCGAACAACAGCAGCGTGCGAGTTGATCTTCCGAAGCCGATGGAAAAAGTCTAGCAGATTTATATGGCTACTTTCGTGATTCCTGCGCAAGTGTATGCTCGCGGAAAGTTTCCGTGACGACGCTCTTGTTATGACATGATGAGTGCGATGCATGTGCGCCGTTTTTGGATCTCCGGGATCGTCCTCGCAGCAGCTATCGCACTTCTCCCATTCTCTTTTCACGCCGAGCGATACCTCGAGACTGCCACTCGCGTCGAGGGGAGCCAGGCTGCAACAGTTCAGCAGGAGTTGGCCACTCGTTTTCGGTCGCCGTTCGTGGACCGTGTGGTTCTGGTGATCCAGGGACTTCCGCCTGTGGATTCCGAGGAAGGCGAGCAAGCGTTAGAACCCATCGCAACAGCGCTGAGAGAGCAGCCCGGGGTTTCGGGCGTGGTGTCTTATCTCGAGTTGCGCGATCCGATCTTTCTGGGCCGGGGAGGGGGAACGTTTGTACTCGTGGGACTCTCATCGGCCAGCGGTCCGGTGGAGTCGCTGGTTCCGAAGCTCCACCAGTTGGCAAACTCGCTGGCAAATACACTGCGGAGTCGCTATCCCAGGGCGAACCTCGAACTCACCGGCGAGATACCACTGAATTTCGATATTCGAAAAGCGAGCGCCGACGACGTGCAACGCGGCGAAAGTCTGGTGATCCCCGCCACTCTCGTACTACTGCTGGTGGCTTTCGGAAGCCTGATGGCTGCGGTGATTCCACTGGCGGTTGGCCAGCTTGCGATCGCGACCACTTTGGCAATCGCGGGATTCCTGGCCCAGCGCTGGCACTTATCAATTCTGGTTCAGAATTTGGCCACAATGCTGGGCCTGGGCTTAGGAGTCGACTACGCGCTTCTCATGGTCAGTCGCTTCCGGGAAGCGATTTCCGCCGGGTCCGACGGACCCGCGGCGTCGGTCATCGCGGCACGTCAGGCAGGTCGCACGCTCTTGATTTCAGCTTCGACGGTAGCCATCGGATTCCTGGCCCTCTTGACGGTTCCGATCAGCGAAATCCGTTCCATCGGTATCGCCGGATTCCTGGTGGCGGGAATCAGCGTGTTGCTTACAAATACCTTGGTTCCGGCAGTGCTGGCGTTGCTCGGTCCGCGGATTGATATCGGTCGAATGCCGTTTACTCCAAAGTTGGATGTGCATCGGGCCGAGCGTTCGGGAAATCGCTGGCGGCAATGGGGAAAGGCGATTGTCGCACATCCCTGGCTTGCCCTCTTCGTGGCTGGCACTCCTCTGCTTCTGCTCGCCTGGCAGGTCAGACGATTGGATACCAGTATCCCCCAAGGGGACTGGCTTCCGCCGGCGGCGGAATCTGTCCATGCGCTCCACACCCTTAGGCGGATGGATCGGGAGGGCGTGGTTGAATCGATGCGCATTATTGTCGACCTTCCAACGGATTCCATCGCGCAAACTGACGCGGGGTGGAGTGTGCTGGGTCGTCTCACTAAGCGCCTTGCGAGCGACCCTCGCTCTGGCCGCGTGATTTCTATTACTTCGATTGCCGAGGGTAACCTTGCTAACCTTCCTGAACTGTCGCGGGAGACGCGTCGAACGTTTTTGAGTAGTGACGGACGAGCGGCCGTGCTTGAAGTTTTACCCGCGAGTTCGGTCTCCCTGCGCGACCAGGTCAACTGGGTGCGGGAACTCCGCAAGACCGGGGCGCTAGCTCTAACCGGAGTGCCCGGCGCAACGCTTCTGGTTGGGGGCATCCCGGCACTCAACGCCGATTACGAAACGATTATCAGAGACCGCTTTCCGCCGGTAACGGCGCTGGTCGTAGGGGGAACGCTCCTTGCGTTACTCTGTGGATTCCGATCGATCTTCGCCGCCCTGAAGGCCATCGCCCTCAACCTGGTCTCAGTCGCGGCATCTTTCGGAGCATTGGTTTTCGTTTTCCAAAACGGACACGGGAGCAGATTCCTGGGAGTTCCTGAGGGAACCGGCAGCGTGTTTCCCCTGGTTCCAATCGTCACCTTTGCCATCGTCTTCGGATTAAGCATGGACTACGAGGTATTTCTGGTTGCACGCGTTCTTGAAGCGAGGAGGAGCGGGCTGAGTGAAATGGACGCGATCCCCGAGGGGATGGCCAGAACCGCGGGGCTGATAACGAGCGCCGCCGCGATCATGATCGTGGTGTTTGCGGCATTCACTTTCGGAAATTTCCTGGTCGTCAAGATGATCGGATTTACGTTGGCGGTCGCCGTGTTGATTGACGCCACACTCGTCCGTATCGTGATCGGTCCCGCGCTCCTTCGCATTGCCGGCGATTGGAACTGGTGGCCCGGCGGTTTGCGAAAGGGCGAAAGCCAGCTGGAGGTCCAGTCGCGGAATAGGTGAACGCCGCTTTCTGGAATGAGAATATCAGCGCCTTACAGTGTTTCTCTGCAAGCACGGATCGTAGCATCCAGCGCATCCAGAAACTGATGGGGCGTAGCGTAGATATGATCGACCGAAGCGAGCTTTTTCTGCAGCTTCTGGGACTGATGCTCCGGCATGTCTTGGTTTCTGCGCGGCACCCACACGGTTTGCATGCCAGCTTTCTTTGCACCCCGCAGGTTGCCGATCGTATCTTCTGCCATGATTGTTTCGAAGGGGCTAATCGGGTCCGCCGGGTCGCGCATGTTGTTTATGGCCGCAAGCGCTTTCTCAAAAACCTCCGGATGCTCGCCCTTTTTATAGGGAGAAATCTCTTCCAGCCCAAAAATATTGGGCTCGGGGATCACCCCTTTGAGACCGAGCTTTTCCAGCTTTTCCATCGCCTCCCCCTCTCCCTGCTTAAACGAATGCGTGAGGACTGCGACCACAACCCCAGCTTCCGTTAGCCGCAGTATCTTGTTCGCCAGTCCCGCATCGGCGCGGAGGAACCCGGTGCCCATGTGCCTGTTCCACAGCCGCGTAATCCCCTTTTCTCCTGCCAGGATTTTTTCTTGCAGTTCGCGGCGTGTGAGTCTGGTCCCGTTCTTGCTCTCAAGTTATAGAAAGGGCTTCTGGGAAGTTGTCCATATTGGTAACCGGAAGTCGGCCGGTGCCGCCTACCTGTCCAATCAAGCGATTTTTCGTTCTGAGGCCGAAGTCTTTTCTCCCGGGCCTGTCTTTGTGCTACTTATATGGTGATTATGTTCAGGGCCGCCATATTCCGTCGCCGTCATTTGATGGTGGCTCTGTTTGCCGTCGTGCTGGTGGGCGGTGGGTTGGCGGCGTGGCAAGGCGCCGGTCCGTTTCGTTTTATGCGGTCCCGCGAGCAAGTGAGCTTTAGCCGCGATATTCGGCCCATCCTCAATCAGAACTGCGTTCTTTGCCACGGTGGGGTGCGGCAGAAAAACGGAGTGTCATTCATTTTCCGGGAGGAAGCGCTAGGCGTAGGGAAATCCGGACGTCGTACGATCGTCCCCGGCAAGCCGGATGCGTCGGAACTGATCGCCCGGGTCACTTCGACAGATCCTGACGGCCGCATGCCTTACCACGCGCCGCCTCTTTCTCCTGAGCAGATCGCGTTGCTTCGCCGATGGATTAAAGAAGGAGCCAAGTGGGAAGACCACTGGGCCTTCGTTGCCCCCAAGCCACAGCCCTTGCCCGCAGTGAAGAAGTCGGAGTGGGCGCGTCAACCGCTGGACCGATTCATTCTCGCCCGGCTCGAGAAGGAGGGGCTTGCGCCCTCGCCTGAAGCTGACAAAGCCGCACTGCTGCGTCGGGTTTCTCTGGACCTCATTGGACTGCCCCCTACGCCGGATGAGCAGGCAAAGTATCTGGCGGATCCCTCGCCCAATGCCTACGAGAAACAGGTCGACCGTCTGCTGGCTTCGCCGCATTATGGCGAGCGTTGGGCAGCGTTATGGCTGGACTTGGCGCGGTACGCGGACAGCAAAGGGTACGAAGCTGATCGCGGCCGGCCTGGCGTTTGGCCATACCGCGATTGGGTCATCGACGCTTTCAACCGCAATCTGCCCTACGATCAGTTTGTGATCAAGCAACTGGCGGGTGATCTGCTCCCCGATGCCACTTTTGAAGATCAGATCGCGACGTCATTTCACCGCCAGACACCGAACAATGACGAGGGCGGCACCGACGATGAGGAGTTCCGGTTAGTGGCTGCGATGGATCGCTCGGCGACCACGTGGTCGGTGTTGAATGGCCTCACCATGAACTGCGTGCAGTGTCATTCCCATCCTTACGATCCGATCCGCCACGTCGAATATTACAAGTCGCTGGCGTTCTTCAACACTTCCCGGGATGCCGACCTTCCCGAAGACACGCCCGTTTTGCACGTTCCAAAGGACAGGAACAAATACTCGGAAGCAGCCCAGCTTCAACAGGAGATTGCGCAGCTCACCCATTTGGTAGTGGATTTGGGCCGACAATTGGAGGAGCAGACCACGTGGGTACCTTTGCCGATCACCGCGGCATCCGCCAGCGAGCGACCCGCCTTGCAGTGGGAGGTGGATCAATTGGAACGCGAGCTGGCGCGCTTGCCGGACGAAAAAATATCGGCCAAGAAGAAGGAGGAGAAGCGGAAGTATTTGGTTAAGGCCATTCCCGAGACCCGGAAACTGGCGGCCTCGAAGGCCGGAGAGAAGCCTGTAGCCTTCCAGGTTCAGGATGGAGAAATGCGGGCTGCGGCCAATACCCCCGGAAAGTCGGTTTATGAGCTAACCGCGACGGAAGACGCGCCGGTGATCACAGCGTTGCGCATCGAGGTATCGCCAGCGAATCCTGAAGCTGCCCGCCACACGCCTGAAGGCGGTTTTATCGTCAATCAGATTGACGTCTGGATCGTACAACCGGATGGCCACAAGGATAAAGTTGCTTTCGGCCATTTCATTTCTGATTCCGAGGACAACCTGGAGGCGGCGGTGGGCCGGGCCGCCAATGTTTTGCCGAAGTACAAGGCAGACCCGGAAACGGGCGGCTTTGCGGCAAATCCAAATCTTTTTCTCCCCCGGTGGACGATCGGAGTTTTCGCTTCGCCTTTGCGGCTACCACGAGGCAGCCGCCTGAAAGTCCACCTGACACAGACGGACAACGTCAGCGACAAGCCCGCCCTGGTGAGGCGCGCGCGCCTGGCAGCCAGCGGGGATCCACGTTGGTCAGCGCTGACGCAGGACCATGACTTCGACGCCCGACTGGCACAGCTGACGACGCTCACTCGCCGATTGCAGAAGATTCGCAGCGTCGAAACGCCAGTGATGCTGGAGCAGGCGGCATACGAAACACGAGAAACTTTGGAATTCGAGCGCGGAAACTTTCTGACGAAAACAGGTCCCGCGCTTACTCCAGATGTCCCAGGATTATTTCCCAGACTTCCTGCCAGCGCGCCCCGCAATCGCCTGACGCTGGCAAAATGGTTCTTTATGCCGGGGCAGCCGTTGACTGCGCGCACCGCGGTCAACCGCTATTGGGAGCAACTCTTCGGCACGGGAATTGTCGAGACCCTGGAAAATTTTGGGAGTGTGGGTGAAGAGCCGAGTCATCCTGAATTGCTCGATTGGCTGGCACTGCATTTTCAGGACGATCTCCACTGGGACATGAAGGCGTTATTGCGCGAACTGGTTACCAGCGCCACTTATCGCCAGTCCGCTAAAACGACTCCGGCATTAGCCGAGAGAGATCCGCGCAACCGCTTGCTGGCACGCGGCCCACAGCAGAGGCTGACGGCAGAGATGGTTCGGGATCAGGCTCTCGTGGCCAGCGGGCTGTTGAGCGAGACCATGGGCGGTCCTCCGGTCATGCCACCGCAGCCGGCGGGGGTATGGAACTCCGTTTATAACGATAGCAAGTGGGTGGACGCGACTGGCCCCAATCGTTACCGGCGGGCGATTTACACGTATATCAAGCGCACCAGCGGTTATCCCAGCTTTCTGACCTTCGATGCCTCGGATCACGATGTGAGTTTGGCGCGGCGCATACCGACAAACACTCCTTTGCAGGCCCTGGTAACGCTGAACGATCCGGTATACCAGGAAGCTTCCGAAGCGCTTGCCAAGCGAATGATGACGGCAACGAATGATCTTGACGGGCAGCTCAGATACGGAGCACGCTTGGTTCTGTCGCGCGATCCGACGCAGGCTGAGCTGGCGACGTTACACGGGTTGTTTGAAAAAGCACTCATTGAGCTGGGCGCGCCCAGTAGCGGCAAGACTGTTACGAGTGAGAAGAAAAGATCTGGGGAAGAACTGGCGGCAATGACGGCTGTGGCCAGCGTTCTGTTCAACCTTGATGCCGCTTTGACCAGGTGAACCTCATGTCCAATTCCAGAGTCAAGCCGAAAGATAGCGCGAAAGCGGGGCCTGAAATGCATCCCGAACTGCGGACGGCGTTGCTGCAGGCGCAGACTCGCCGTCACTTCCTGCGGACCCTGAGCGGCGGCCTGGGAACGCTGTTCGTCGGGACGTCGATCGCAAAATATGCCGGCCCCGCGAATGATGCTGCCCGCTCCGAAGCCGGGAGTCTCGATTTCACGCGCGATGCTTCCAGCCCGCTCGCCGCATTACCCCCTCAGTTTGCGGCCAAAGTGCGGCGCGTCATCTATCTGCACATGGCGGGGGCGCCGAGCCAACTGGAACTTTTCGAGCACAAGCCGGACTTGAAACGTCTTGATGGCCAGGATTGTCCCGCGTCTTTTTTGGCAGGCAAGCGTTTCGCATTTATCAGCGGGGTTCCCAAGCTCTTGGGATCGCAATATCCGTTTCACCAGGTTGGACAAAGCGGCCAATGGATTTCCGACCGGCTGCCTCATTTGGAAGAGCACATCGACGACCTTTGCTTCATCAAGTCGATGCGTACCGACCAGTTCAATCACGCGCCCGCACAACTATTAGTGCACACCGGCAACGCGCGTCTCGGTTATGCTTCGCTTGGTTCGTGGGTGCTCTACGGACTGGGCACGGAGAATCAGAATCTGCCCGGATTCATCGTGTTGCTCTCGGGGGGTAAGTCGCCTGACGGCGGAAAGCAGCTGTGGAGTTCCGGTTTCCTGCCCAGCGTTTATCAAGGGGTGCAATGCCGCTCGCATGGCGAACCGGTACTGTATTTGGACAATCCGAAAGGAGTCAGCCGGCCTTTGCGTCGCGTCATGTTAGATGCGATTGACGAGATCAATCGGCAGACGTATGCAGCGTTTGGCAATCCCGAGACGATCACGCGCATTGCCCAGTACGAACTGGCGTTTCGCATGCAAATGGATGCTACCGACGCCATGGATATCCGCAAAGAGCCCGCTTCGGTACTGGCGAAGTATGGATCGAAGCCAGGCGAGTCAAGTTTTGCCAACAATTGTCTGGTGGCGCGGCGGCTGGCGGAGAGGGGCGTGCGATTCATTCAGCTTTACCATTGGGGATGGGACTCCCACGGGGCGGACGCGAAGGAAGCGCTGAATCTGGGCTTCACCGATCGTTGCCGGGAAGTCGATCAACCGACTGCGGCCTTGTTATCCGATCTCAAAGAGCGCGGCATGCTCGAAGACACACTCGTCGTCTGGGGAGGAGAATTCGGCAGGACGCCCATGCGGGAGAATCGCAACGGTCAGGAAATGCAGTATGTTGGCCGGGACCATAACCCGGGTGCATTCACGATCTGGATGGCGGGCGGTGGAATCAGGGCGGGAATGACCCACGGCCAAACCGACGAGATGGGATACGAAATTGTGAAAGATCCGGTGGAGATCCGCGACCTGCATGCGACTATGCTTTACTTGCTGGGCTTTGACCATCGGAAGCTGCATTATTCATTTCAGGGTCTGGAACAGAAGTTAACCAGCGTGAAACCGGCGCGCGTGGTGGCTGAGATTTTGGCATGAGCCTGCTCCGCAGTTTCTGTTTAGAAAACTTCCAAGGGTACTTGCACTCATGACATTGTGGGGCGACCGCATCTCCAGGCAGTTTCGTCTTGCCCTGCTCTCGCTGGCGCCGATCGTGATTGTGGCGATCCTGCTGGCGTTCTTTCCTCCCGACGGAAACGAGCGCGCGGACTGGGCTCAATTCATCGGACGTTTTCACCCTCTAGCGGTCCACTTTCCAATCGCTCTCATCCTGCTGGTGCCGATCCTGGAACTGGCGGGGCTCAACCAGCGTTTTTCCTACCTGCGTTCTTCCGCGGGATTTGTGCTGGGCCTGGCGACGCTGGGCGCAACTGCGGCTGCCATTCTTGGATGGTGCCTGGGACGAAGCGGCGGATATTCCGGAACATTGGTGACACAGCACATGTGGGGGGGCATATCGCTGGCGACGATCTGTTGGGTGTGTTGGATGCTGCGCTCGCGCACCGGCGAAAGGGATTTGGGCCTGATCTACAGTGTTGCGCTGGCGGTTGGTGTTGGCCTTGTGGTTTGGACGGGCTACCGCGGCGGACAATTGTCTTTGGGAGAAGATCACCTCACCGAGCACATGCCGCGTGGTTTGCGTCATGCGCTAGGGCTGTCGAATGCCAACGCAGCAACATTGGCAAGCGCTGGGGCAAATACTTTTTACGGCGCGCGGGTTGAACCTATCTTCGAGGCACGCTGCGTTACCTGCCACGGCCCGAGCAAACATAAGGCAAATTTGCGGCTCGACAGTTACCGGGCGGTAATGCGCGGCGGCAAGAATGGACCAGTGGTCCGCGCCGGAAACGTTCAAGGCAGCGATCTCGTTCGTCGCATTACATTGCCTCCTGGACACGACGACTTCATGCCTAAGGAAGGCAAGCGGCCGCTATCGTCGGACCAGGTGAAGCTGATCGAACTGTGGATTGGCGCTGGAGCCTCGGGCACGCTGCCCGCGAATGGCATCAAAGATGCGCCGGCTGGTTTCATGCCTGTTGCCGAAGTCAGCTTCGAGGAGATTGACGCCGCCGCGGTTACGAAAATGAGAGCGGGAATCGAACCCTCGCTAGTCCAACTTCAAAAGCGATTTCCAAACGTTCTGGAATATGAGTCACGAGGCTCCGCCAACCTAATCTTGAATGCGTTGATCCTGGGACCCAAGTTTGGGGACAGTGATGTAGAAGTGCTTGCCCCGCTGGCTGAACATATTACGGTAGCCGACTTTTCGCGCACGGCGATCTCTGACCGGTCTGCAACCGCTATCGCTGCCATGAAACGGTTGCGCGTCCTGCGGCTCATGCATACGAGGATTACCGATACCACGCTGCAAAGCCTGGGCACATTAGATCAGCTCGAATCGTTAAATGTTTTCGATACGCCGGTCACATCCGCATCGTTGCCCACAATTGCGAAGTTGCCAAAGTTAGCGCATTTTTATGCCGGCCAAACCACGATTCCAAGCGCCATCAACATCCCACCGGCGTTGGCAGGCAAGCTGGTGTTTTGAATTCACCTCTCGCGAATGGACTAGTGACCGGGATGAATTCAGTGGGTCTCGAATAGATAGATCCGCTTTAAGCCGGGCTTGGCTTGCAGCTCAGCAGCCGCATTGTGGGTGACTCTGGTTTGAGTCAGATTCAGAGATTCCAACTTATCGAGTTTCGTGAGTTCTTTCAGGCCGGCGGAAGTTACGGCTGTATGGGAAAGATCGAGGAACCGCAGGTTAGAAAAGTTTGCGACCGCTTGCATTCCTTTGTCGGTGACCCTGGTCCTGGCGAGTTCCGCGTCCACGATCAGATTGGCGACAGGCGCAAGCTGAGCTAGAGTAGCGTCGTTGCAGCGCTCCGGAGCACTCGCCGTGCGGAGGATGAGTCCGTCGGTCGGATTCTGCGAACGCGGGACCAGGCGTACGCTTAGAGAAGCTTCAAGCTCCGCGATTGTTTTTAACTGTGGACGATAATCAGCAGTGAGCGGCGCCGCAACCGCGTTTTCCCCGGGGGACGGTGGCAATCCCTGGATCCCCGCGTCCGCAATTTGAGTTGTAGCTCCCGCTGCAATCCACAGTTCGATAGTTTTGACTTCTTGCGCGCTTAACGCGGGCTTCCCCTCGGCCGGCATAAAGTCCTTGCTGTCGGATGGAAGGGTTACGCGCCGAAAAAGCTCGCTCTTGCCGGGCTCGCCGGGGCGAATGACTAGCCCATCCTTGCCTCCGTGCATCACGTTTTCGTAGCTGTCGAGACGCAGTTTGCCCTTGAACTTCCCGGC
>Ga0070735_10001811_pt1 | contig 19961 bp, 14 predicted proteins | sample Coa_R1_FD_66443 | JGI IMG/M metagenome (GOLD analysis project Ga0070735, IMG submission 66443) | Surface soil microbial communities from Centralia Pennsylvania, which are recovering from an underground coalmine fire - Coalmine... | ecosystem: Environmental > Terrestrial > Soil > Unclassified ... | reverse complement strand
ACGAAGACCGGATCGCCTCGCCGCTTCAACGTCGAGCCCGCGGCCCTACCTCTGCTCAAGAAGATGCACGACGAGCGCACCGGCGACGGCGTCGTGCTCGAGCGCATGCCCCGCCATCGCGATCTCGCCGAAGGCCTCCGCACGTACCTCGAAGTCGCCGGCGTGAAGCGTCCGGAGCTCTTCACGACAGACAAGACGCGCAAGGCGATCACATTTCACGATCTGCGCGCGACCGGACTCACGTGGATGGCCATCCGCGGCGATGAGCCGCTCCGAATCATGCAGCGCGCGGGGCACGAGAGCTTCGCGACGACGCAGCTCTACGTGCGCGAGGCCGAGGCCATCCGCGAGGGCTTCGGCGAAGTCTTCCCTCCGCTGACGCCTCTTTTGGAACCGTCACCGACTGGAGATCGGTCCAAGATCGGTCCAAGAAGGAGGGACCTGGAACGCCTAAAACGAGGAGTTTCGCGGCGTTATGTGGCGGGGTGGACGGGACTCGAACCCGCGGCCTCCGGCGTGACAGGCCGGCGTTATAACCAACTTAACTACCACCCCAGGCTTTTGAACTCTCTCGCTCTACTCGCTCTCTCTCTCTCCCTGTCGCCGCAAACCCTCGGCGCGGCGGGTGGGCGGGACAGGGCTTGAACCTGCGACGGCCGGCTTGTAAGGCCAGTGCTCTACCACTGAGCTACCCGCCCGAACTTACTTCGTAACTTTGGGCCGGGCGCGCCACTTTACGCACGCGCGCCGATCGGTCAAGGGGGGAACGTCCCCCTGCCCGTCGGGCCTCACGACTGCAGCGGCGCCGCCGGCTCCGGCGGCGGCGGCTCCACCGCGACGTGAGGCGCCTCGACCGGCGTCGCGGCGACGCCGGGGATGACCACGAGCTCCCCGTCCCTGTACTCCCACCGGTCGCGCGACGCCGCGAACAGCGCCTCCGGCTGCGGCAGGCAGAGCGCCTCGCGAAGCACCTCGTCCATGTGGTCGACCAGTACGACGCGCGTCGATTTGAGCACCCGGCGGGGCACCTCCCTCAGGTCCTTGCGGTTCTCCTTGGGCACGATCACCGTCGTGATGCCGCTCCGGTGCGCCGCCAGAAGCTTCTCTTTCAACCCTCCGATCGGCATCACCCGACCGCGGAGCGTGATCTCCCCCGTCATCGCGAGGTCCCTCTTCACCGGGACCTTGATGAGCGCGCTCGCCAGGCTCGTCGCCATCGTCACGCCGGCGCTCGGACCGTCCTTGCGCACGAACTCGGGGAAGTGAACGTGCACGTCCACCTTTTGGTAGAAGTCCGCGTCGAGACCGAGGGCGTCCGCGCGTGAGCGCACGTAGCTCATCGCGGCCTGCGCGCTCTCCTCCATCCCCTTCTCGAGCAGGCCCGTGATGACGAGCTTGCCCTTGCCGGCGACGACCGCCACCTCGCACGCGAGGAGCTCGCCGCCGCCGTTGGACGTCACCGACAGACCGTTCGTCAGACCGATCTCGTCGTGCTCTTCCTTCTTGCCGACGCGGAATTTCGGCACACCGAGGTACCTCGGCACGTCCTTGCCCGCGACCTCGATCGCCTTGTCCTTGCCCTCGGCCACCACCTGACGGGCCACCTTGCGCGCGATGCTCGCGATCTCGCGCTCGAGCGCGCGGACCCCGGCTTCCTTCGTGTAGTGGTGGATGATCGTCCGGATCGCGTTCTCCCCGATCGTCAGCGGGACTTCGTCGAGGCCGCACTCCTTGCGCTGACGCGGCACGAGATAGCGGACCGCGATGTTCAGCTTCTCGAACTCCGTGTACCCGGAGAGCTGAATTATCTCCATCCGATCCTGGAGCGGGATCGGAATCCCCCCGAGCGTGTTCGCCGTCGTGATGAACATGACGTCGGACAGGTCGTAGTCGAGGTCCAGGTAGTGATCGTTGAAGCTGTGGTTTTGCTCCGGGTCGAGCACCTCGAGCAGGGCGGCGGCCGGATCCCCGCGGAAGTCCGTCGACATCTTGTCGACCTCGTCGAGCAAGAAGACCGGGTTGTTCGTCGCCACCTTGCGCAGGCTCTGGATCAGCTTCCCGGGCATCGCGCCGATGTACGTGCGCCGGTGGCCGCGGATCTCCGCCTCGTCGCGGACGCCTCCCAGGCTGAGGCGCACGAACTTGCGCCCCGTCGCCCGCGCGATGCTCTTGGCGAGGCTCGTCTTGCCGACGCCCGGCGGCCCGACGAAGCAGAGAACGGGGCCCTTGAGCTTCTTCGTCAGCGCCTGGACGGCCAGGTACTCGAGGATGCGCTCCTTGATCTTCTTCAGGCCGTAGTGATCCTCCTCGAGGATCTCCTCGGCCTTCTTCAAGTCGTACGTCTCCTCGCTCTTTTCGTACCAGGGAAGCGAGATGATCCAGTCGATGTAGTTGCGGACGACGGTCGCCTCGGCGCTCGTCGGGTGCATCATCTTGAGCTTTTTCAGCTCCTTCTTGACCTTCGCGGAGGCCTCCTTGCTCATCCGCTTGGTCTTGAGCGTCTCCTCGATCTCCTGAATCTCGTTCTTGAACTCGTCACGCTCGCCGCCACCCAGCTCCTTCTGGATGGCCTGCATCTGCTCGTTTAGGTAGTACTCCTTCTGCGTCTTCTCCATCTGCTTCTTCACGCGCGACCGGATCTTCTTCTCCACCTGGAGAATCTCGATCTCGGCCTGCATGAGCTCATGCAGACGTTCGAGACGCTTGGACGCGTCCTCCGTTTCGAGCAACTGCTGCCGGTCGACGAGCTTGATGGTCGGCAGGTTGGCAACGATCGTGTCGCTCAGCCGCGCTGGATCGTCGATCGTCTGGACGCTCATCAAGACTTCGGGCTGCACCTTCTTGTTGAGCTTCACGTAGAGCTCGAAGGCGGCCTGCGCGCTCCGCATGAGCGCCTCGACCTCGACGCCGCGCGACCACGCCTCGCCCATCTCCTCGACCTCGACGAGGAAGAACTCGTCGGTCTGCACGAAGCGCTTGACGCGCCCGCGACGCTTGCCCTCGACGAGCACCTTCACCGTGCCGTCCGGAAGGCGCAGGAGCTGCATCACGGTGCCGAGCGTCCCGACCCCGAAGATGTCGTCCGGCGTCGGCTCGTTCGTCTTGGCGTTCTTCTGCGCCGCGAGGAAGATGTCCTTGTCCCGCCCCATCGCAGCGTCGAGCGCGTTGATCGAGCGCTCACGCCCCACGAAGAGCTGCGACACCATGTGCGGGAACACGATGATGTCCCGAAGCGGCAAGAGCGGTACGGTGCGCCTCTTCACGCTCGGCGGCCCCTTGCCTTCGGCATCCTTATTGAAGACCATCGCACCCAAAATAGCAGGGCCCGGCCCGCCCGCCGCAGGCTTTGCGCGGCGGACCGACCCGGCACGCCCACAGGCGCCCCCCTTGGCGGCCTCAGGCTAGTTCGGCTTCCTTTTGATAGACAATGAGCGGCGGCTCGCGCTTCGTGATGACGTCCTCGTTCACGACGACCTCCTTGATGCCGCTCCGCGACGGGATGTCGTACATGATGTCGAGCATGGCGTGCTCGAGGATGGCCCGCAGGCCGCGCGCGCCGGACTGCCGCGCGAGCGCCTCTTTGGCCACCGCCTGAAGGGCGCCCTTGGTGAACTTGAGCTTCACCCCGTCCATCTCGAAGAGCTTCTGGTACTGCTTGACGAGCGCGTTCTTAGGCTTCGTCAAGATGTCCACGAGCGCGTCCTCGTTCAGCTCGTGCAGCGTGGCCAGCACCGGGAGGCGCCCGATGAACTCCGGAATCAGGCCGAACTTGAGCAAGTCCTCGGGCTGCACCTGCTCGAGCAGCTCGCCGAGCTTGTAGTCCTTCTTGCTCTTGATCTCCGCGCCGAAACCCAGCGTCGACTGCCCGATGCGGCGCTGGACGATCTGCTCGAGGCCGACGAACGCGCCGCCGCAAATGAAGAGGATGTTCGTCGTATCGACCTGCAGGAAGTCCTGCTGCGGGTGCTTGCGGCCGCCCTTGGGCGGAACGTTCGCGATCGTCCCCTCGATGATCTTGAGCAGCGCCTGCTGCACGCCCTCGCCGGAGACGTCGCGCGTGATGCTGGGGTTATCCCCCTTGCGGCTGATCTTGTCGATCTCGTCGATGTAGACGATGCCTCGCTGCGCACGCTCCACGTCGTGATCCGCGTTCTGAAGCAGCTGGACGATGATGTTCTCGACGTCCTCGCCCACGTAGCCCGCCTCCGTCAGCGTCGTGGCGTCCGCGATGGCGAAGGGCACGTTGAGGATCTTCGCGAGCGTCTGCGCGAGGAGCGTCTTGCCCGTGCCCGTCGGGCCGAGCAAGAGGATATTGGACTTCGCGAGCTCGACGTCGTCGGGGCTGAGGCGCGAGTCGATCCGCTTGTAGTGATTGTGGACCGCGACCGCCAAGATCTTCTTCGCGCGCTCCTGCCCGATGACGTAGTCGTCGAGGATCGTTTTGATCTCGGACGGCTTCGGCACGGGGGTCGAGCCGGCGTACGGCTCGTCCTTCTCCACCTCTTCCGCGATGATGTCATTGCAGAGCCCGATGCACTCGTCGCAGATGTAGACCGTCGGACCGGCGATGAGCTTCTTGACTTCTTTCTGCGACTTTCCGCAGAAAGAGCAGTTCAAGTTCCCGTTCTGGTGCTCGTCCCGTCTGCGTTCCAATGGTCGCCTCGTCTCGTGCCGTCGCGTGGGCGCAAAATCGGCCTGCTCGTTCGCCCGGAAAGCTTAGACCTACCCCCAGAGCGTCGCAAGTATGACCACCCGTTGCGGAATCCCCTTTCTACCTCTCACGGCCGGGCTTCTCCGGTTCGCCTTTGCGACGCGGGGGCAGGACGTCATCGATGAGACCGTACTCTTTCGCCTGCGCCGCCCCTAGGTAGAAGTCCCTATCGATGTCCTTCAGGATGAGGTCCTTCGGCTTGCCGGTCGCGCTCGCGAGGATGTCGGTGATGACGTCCTTCAGGTGACGGATCTCGCGCGCCTGGATCTCGATGTCGGTCGCCTGACCGCGAGCCCCGCCGAGGGGCTGGTGGATCATCACCCGCGCGTTCGGCAGGGCCATGCGCCGGCCCTTGGCGCCCGCGGCGAGGAGCACCGCGGCCATCGACGCCGCCATCCCGAGGCACGTCGTGCTCACGGTCGACCGGACGTATTGCATCGTGTCGTAGATGGCGAGGCCGCTCGTCACCACCCCGCCCGGGCTGTTGATGTAGAGCATGATCTCTTTGTCTGGATCTTCGCTCTCGAGAAAGAGGAACTGAGCAATGACGATGTTCGCGACGTCGTCGTTGACCTCGGTCCCCAGGAAGACGATGCGGTCCTTGAGAAGCCGGCTAAAGATGTCCCAGTTGCGCTCGCCCCTGTGCGTCGTCTCGACGACCGTCGGGTAGGGGATGAAGTCGCGCGCGGGCAGGCCCCCCGTGCTCGAGGCGGCGGCCTCGAGGAGGCGGACGGCCTGAGTGCGATTTTCGGGGCGTTTGGTCGACATGAATCCCTCCGCTCTCTACTTGGATGCGCCTTCGGCCCCCGCGGTGGCCGCCGCCGGCGTGGCGGCCGGCACCTCTCCGACGACGATGTTGGCCTTGCTCTCGATCGCGGTCAGCACCTTGTCCTCGAGGATCATTCCGAGAAGGACCTGGCGCCGCTGGGGATCATTGTACTCCGCCCGGAGCTTCGCCACGTTCTTCCCGGTCTCCTGCGAAAGCTCTTCGAGGGCCTTCGTGATGTCGTCGTCGGCGACCATGACCCCGAGCTTCTTGGCGATGGCGGCCATGAGCAGACCTGCACGCACCTTCTTCTCCGCGTCCGCGTGGACTTGGTCGTGCACCTTGGCGACGTCCTCGGGCCCCACCTTCTGACCGGCGCGGCGCGCGTTCTGGAGTAGCTCGACTTCCATCATCCTGCACTGCTGCTCCACGAGCGACGGGGGCAGGTCGAGGGGGTTCTTGTCGTTGAGCTTGTCGACGATCTGGTTGGCGAGCATCGACTCGGCGCGGTCCTTGAGCATCTTCTCGAGGCGTGTGTGCACGTCGGCGCGAAGTTCCACGAGCGTCTGGAAGTTGCCGACGTCCTTCGCGAACTCGTCGTCCAGCGCCGGGAGGACGCGCTGCTTCACGTCCTTCACCTTGACCTGGAACCGACCGACTTTCCCCATGAGCTCCTTGCGCGGATGCGCCTCCGGGAACTTGGCTTCGGCCTGCACTTGGTCGTCGGTCATCTTGCCCGTCAGGGCCGCGTCGAGCTCCGGGAGAACCTGCGCAGATCCGAGCTCGAGCTGCACCCCCTCGCCGCCGCCGTCCTTGAGCTCTTGCCCACCGACCGACAATGTGAAGTCGATCGTGACGACGTCTCCCTTCTGGGACGGCCGCGGAGGCTCCGGCGCCTCGAGGCGCGCGTGCTGACGGCGCAGGAGCTCGAGCTGCTCGTCGACCGCCTCGGGGGTGGCCACTTCGGGCGGGCGAACCAGGTCGAGGCCCTCGTACGCCACCTCGCCAATCTCGGGCTGCACCTCGAAGCGCGCCGTGTACGTGAACGCGTTGCCCTGCTCGAACTTGCCCGGCGAGACCTGCGGCTGGTTGACCGGCTGGACGTTGTTGTCCGAGAGCGCCTTCGGCAGCGTCTCGTTCACGATCGCGTTCACGACGTCGCTGACGACCTGCGGCCCGTAGAGGTGCGCGAGGACTTGGCGCGGCGCCTTGCCGGGGCGAAACCCGCGCACGCGCGCCTTGCGTTGGAGGCTCGCGTAGACCTTCTCGACCTCGGCCTTGACGGTGTCGGCGGGGATCTCGACGGCGAGCTCCATGACCACCGGAGAGATACGGGCGACCTGAACTTGCATGGGGACGCCGAGGGTAGTGTCCCAGTCGCCGAAAGCAAGTCGACGCGACCCAAATTGCTGCGCGTTTCAAGGCTCGACGACAGATGTCGTCGGGCCTTTTGCGATCCAGGTTTGGGGGCGCTTTACTCCTCCCCAACCCCCTCACTTGCAAGCGCGACAGGTCAATCTTCGTCGTCGTCGTCCGGCTCGTACTCGTCGTGCTGGTCGTCGAAGAGCAGGTCGTTCTCGTGGAGCATGGTCTCTTGCATCAAGTCGTCGAACGAGAATCCGACCTTGTACTGAGGGCGGAGCTCTTCGCGCTCGAACTCCTCGATGGTGCGGTAGTTCTTCGGCAACCCCATGATCGTCGTCTCCTTCGCTGTTGACGCACGCCGACCGAGGACGGCGCGCGGCGCACTCCGCTTTCGGGAGAAGTCGGGCTCGAACCGGCGAGAAAGCTACGAGGGACGCCGAGCTCGAACCCAGCGCGCCAGGTCGATGACGTGCGCTCGGCGCGGGCCGTGCCCTCGCGCGACGCACGCATCCGGAACGCTCCAGAAGCGACGCATGATGCTCTCGGTGGGCTCGTGAAGCGCCGCCCCTCGAAGAACATTCACCAGTCGCTCTCGCATTCGTCCCTCGCCTTGGCCCACTTCTGTCCTACATCTACGGACAACCTACTACGCGACACCGCGGCTGCGAAAAAAGCGACGGCGATTTTTCTTGCGCGGGCGACGGCGGCGTCGTGCCCTCGGGGGCCGCGAGCTAGCGGGCGGCGGTTGCGGCCGCGCGCGCGTGCGGGCTAGACAGGGCGCCAGATGAGCACGACCGGGCCCCGCGTCATCGCCGTCGTGAACCAGAAGGGCGGCGTGGGCAAGACGACGACCGCCGTCAACCTGGCGGCCAGCGTGGCGGCGGCCGAGCGGCAGACGGTGCTTCTCGACCTCGATCCGCAAGGCAACGCCAGCAGCGGCGTCGGCGTGTCTCCCCGCACCGTGCAGAGGTCCGTCTACGACGCGCTCATCGGGCGGGCGACCCTCGCCGAGGTCATGCTCCCGACGGAGCTCGCGTCGCTGATGCTCATCCCGAGCAAGCAGGATCTCGTCGCGGCCGAAGTCGAGCTCGTGGACGATCCGGATCGCTCGAACAAGCTGCGGCACCTGCTGCGCGCCCTCTTGGCGGAGCGGCGCGTCGACTACGTCTTCGTCGATTGCCCGCCGTCGCTCGGGATCCTCACCGTCAACGCCCTCTCGGCCGCCGACCGGGTCCTCGTTCCGATGCAGTGCGAGTACTACGCGCTCGAGGGGCTGACCTCGCTCATGTCGACGATCGATCGCGTGCGCGCCGCGACGAACCCGGGCCTGGAGGTCGAGGGGATCGTGCTCACGATGTTCGACCCTCGCAACAACCTCGCGCATCAAGTGGCTGAAGAGGTGCGGCGTCACTTTCGCGTGTTCGAGTCGGTCATCCCGCGCAACGTTCGGCTGAGCGAGGCTCCTTCGCACGGCAAACCAGCGCTGCTCTACGACGTGCAATCGCGCGGAGCGCAAGGTTACCTGTCGCTCGCGCGCGAGCTGCTCGCCGCGGAGTCGACCGACGCCGCCCCACCGCAGAGGCTCGGGATATGACGGGCACGGACCCCAAGCGGCGCGCCCTCGGACGGGGGCTCGACGCCCTCCTTCCCGCCGCGACCGCGGGCGCCCCTTACGGGGAGAGGAACGTCTTCACCTGCCCCATCGAGCGGATCGTGCCGCAGAAGGGTCAGCCGCGGCAGCACTTCGACACACAGCGACTGGACGACCTCGTACAGAGCATTCGCGAGCATGGGCTCATCGAGCCGCTCGTGGTCCGCCGGATCGCAGGATCGGAGCGTTTCGAGCTCGTTGCCGGCGAGCGCCGGTGGCGGGCGCTTCAGCGGGCCGGCGTTCGCGAGGCGCTCGTCGTCGTCAAGGATGTCAGCGCTCGGGACGCGTTCGAGCTCGCCCTCATCGAGAACGTGCAGCGCGAAGACCTCAACCCGATCGAGCTCGCGGAGGCGTACGAGAGACTCCTGCGCGACCACGACTACACGCAGGAGGCGCTCGCCGGCCGCCTCGGCAAAGACCGGACGACGATCGCCAACGCGCTGCGACTCCTCAAGCTCCCGCCGCGCGTACGGTCGAAGGTCGTCGGGGGCGAGCTCAGCGAGGGCCACGCGCGGGCCCTCCTCGGCGCCGCGGACGCGGGTGCGATCGAGCAACTCGCGGACCGCGTCATCCGTGGGCGCTTGAGCGTTCGGGCCACCGAGGCCCTGGTCCGCGCGCGAGCCTCCGGGCCCCGCGGCCGGGCGGCGGCGGGCGGCAACGGCAAGACCGCCGTCGTGCGCGACCTCGAGCACCGGCTGACCCGGGAGATCGGCACCCGCGTCGAGGTGCGCGACCGTGGCAACAAAGGCGAAGTCGTCATCCCCTACGCCGATCTCGACGCGCTCGATCGGATCCTCGAGAGGCTCCTGCGTTGACGGGTGTCCCGGGGGTGTCTGTCAGCAGACCTGCCCGTGGAGCGTGACGCGCAGGCCTCGCGGCTCCTCGCGATCGAAGCCGAGCTGCCAGCCGCACCTCGTGCAGACCTCGCTCGTGATCGCCAGCCCCAGCCCGCTGCCTCGCGGGTCGCGCTGGCGTGCCTCGTCGGAGCGGAACGTGCGCTCGCCGAGCCTGGGTAGCTCCGCGGGCGGCACGCCCGGACCGTCGTCCACCACCGACAGGGCGAAGGCTCCCCGGTGGGCGTCGAGGACCACGGCGACGTGACCGCCCCGGTCGCCGTGCGTGATCGCGTTCTCGACGACGTTGGAGAGGGCTTGCTCGGCGGCCACCGGATCGCAACGCGCGATGGTGGGAGCATCAGGGACGGCGGACTCGATGTCGATTCCCTTCCTCTTCGCGAAGAAGCGCGCGCGGGCAACGACGCGCTCGACCGTTTCGGTGAGGTCCACGGTGCTCCCCGACGCGCCTGGGTCGTAGCCCTCGCGCATCTCGCTCGCCAGCCGGAGATTGGAGGTGAGCGCGGCGAGGTAGACTGCGTCGTGAAGCGCGCTCGAGAGAAGGCCCGTCAGTTCCGGGTCGCGGTTGGCGTCGCCCGCCTGCTCGAGCGCGATGTGGAGCGACGAGATGGGGGTCTTGAGGTCGTGCGCGACGTCGGCCAAGTGTCGCTGCAGGTCTCTTCGACGCTGCTCGAGTCGCGCGGCGTCGTCGCGGATGCGCGCGTGCGCCCGGTCGAGGGCGCCGGAGAGCTCCCCGATCTCGTCGTCGGACGAGTCCCCCGCCGAGCGGTACCCTTCCGGGTCCCCTACCCGTTCGGCGACGCGTCGCAGCGCCTCGATGCGCCGCACGAGCGGCCGCACGACCCACGCGAGGGCGACCGCCGCGGTGAGCGCGACCGTCCCCATCATCCCGAGGCCGATGCGAAACTGGATGTCGCGCGTGATCGGCTGCGGCGGCCAGACGGCCTGCACGATGGCGCAGGGACCGCTGTCGGCCACGCGAAGGACGCCCGTCCCCCGCCGGAGCAGCAGCATCCCGAGCATGTCGATCGCCACCGGGGGGTCCTTGCGCTCCAGCACCTCTCGCCAGAGGTCGACGTCGAGGGGGGGCGCGTCCGGGTTGTGCGACGTCAGGGTGGCGGCGTCGTACGCATAAACGCGCGCCCCGTACGCAAGGGCCCCCGACCACGACGAGGGCTCGGCCTCGCAACGAGGCTGCTCGTACTTGGTGAAGGTGTAGAGGGCGACCGGCGCCGTGAGCTGCGCGACCGACTGGCCGATCGCGCGCCACGACGTCGCCCGCGGGACGACGTAGCCGATGATGCCGCAGAGGACCGCCCCGACCACGATCCGCTTTGCGAGGCCGGTGCGAAGCCTCATTCCGTGCTCTCCACCGGGTCGAAGCGATAGCCGATTCCCCACACGGTCACGATCGCGGCGGCGCCGGGCCCGAGCTTCTTGCGCAGGCGGGCGACATGCGAATCGATCGTGCGAACGTCCGGTCCCTCGAGGGACGCGAGGGCCTGCGCCGCGAGCACGGCCCGGGAGACCGCCCTGCCCGGCCGCTCGATGAGATACGCCAGGACGGCAAACTCGGTCGGCGTCAGCCCGGCCGCCTTGCCTTCGACCTCGGCGGTGCGGGCGTCGAGGTCGAGCGCCACCCCCTGCCAGCGGATCACGCGCTTGGGGCGATCGTCCTCGAGCCGCAGCCGGGAGCGGATGCGGGCGACGAGCTCCTCCACCCAGAAGGGCTTCGCCACGAAGTCGGCCGCGCCAAGCTCGAACGCGCGCAGGCGATCCGGCAGGTCCGTCCTCGCAGTGAGGACGATGACCGGGGCGCGCGTCCGGTGGCGCACGCGCGCGAGGACGTCGAAGCCGCTCTGCTCGGGGAGCATGAGATCGAGGACGATCGCGTCGAAGCGTTCGGAAAGGATCCGCCGGGCCCCGTCCGTACCGCCGGTCGAAAGCTCCACGTCGAACGCCGCCGACTTGAGTCCACGAACGATGCCGGCCGCCGTGGCCGCGTCGTCCTCCACGACGAGAATCCGCGGCGATACTTCTGCTTGCATCCGTTGAGTCTAGCTCACGGCCCGCGGCGCACGATGCCTCCCCCGCGTCAGGTGGACGGCCGCGGCGACCCCCATGAAGGCGATGCCGAGGAGCTGGGACGTCGACAATCCGAGGACACCCCCGCGGTCGTCCCGTCGCAGAAACTCGAGGAGAAACCGGACCCCGGCGTAGAGCGCCACGAAGGTCGCGAAGACCTGGCCGTCGTAGCGTTTGCGCGGATGGACCCACCAGAGGCACACGGCGGCGATCCCGAGGCAGGCGGCCGACTCGTATATTTGCGTCGGGTGCACCGGCAGGCTCCAGGCCCTCGCCGTCGGCAGTAGGTGATCCTTGTGCTGCTCTTCGCTCGCCGCGCTCCACCAGGGGAACGACACGGCCCACGGCAGGCTGCAGGGGGCGCCGAAGCAGCACCCGGCCATCAGGCAGCCGAGGCGTCCGAAGACGAGCCCGAGGGGGATCGCGAAGCCGGCCATGTCCGCGGCTTTCCAGAAGGGGAAGCGATCGCGCCGAAGCAGAACCCACGCCGCCAGGGAGGCGGCCACGAAGCCGCCGTAGTACGTCAACCCGCCCGCCCAGAACTTCGCCCATGCAAAGCAGTCGCGATGCTCCGGCTTCGGATGGCAGACCCCTTTGACGGCGTCCCAGACGCCGTCGAGCGCCGACGACGCGCACTCGGCTCGATCGACCGGCCAATCGACCCGGGACGGGTCGGTGCACAGGTGGACGTAGTCCAAGAAGTAGCCGTCGGCGAAGACATGGAGCAGGCGCGCACCGACGTAGCCGGCGAGGAGCATCGCGAGGCCCAGGTCGACCATGGCGTCGGGGCTCTCTCCGATGCGACGCGCCCAGAGGGCCGCGACGGCCGTCGCGAACATGAACCCCGACAGCAGAAGGACGACGTACCCCGGGAGCCCTTGGCCGAAGAGCCGAAAAAGGTCGGGGTGCACGGCGAACGCGAGCCTTCGGTCTCGGCGTCTACGCGGCCGGCGGCTGTGCCTCCGGACCGGCCGGCGACGCTTCCGACGCCACTGCCGCAGGTGGCGCGGCCTCTTCGACCGCAGCGTCGACCTCCGGCCAGGCGGGTACCGGCTCGCCCGATTGGGCGGGCGGCACCCGAGGGGCCCGCAGCACGACGAACCGTCCGCGCTTGCTGGTAAACATGTCGATCGCCATGAGCCCCACGCCCACGCAGATGGCGATGTCGGCGACGTTGAACGTCGGCCAGTGGCGCTCGATGCCCTTGTAGACGAGGTGGGCGTCGATGAAGTCGATGACGTGGCCGAAGCGAATACGGTCGAGGACGTTGCCGAGCGCGCCGCCGAGCACGAGCGGCAGCCCCCACTTGAGGGCGTACTGGCGCGGAAGGAGTCGCCGGTAGAGCGTCATGATGAACGCAATCGCCGCCACGGAGACGAGCAAGAAGAAGGGCCGGCGAACGTTCTCGCTCGTCGTCTGCAGCAGGCCCCAGGCTCCCCCGCGGTTCTTGGCCAAGATGAGGGTCAGGTGGCCGCGCCAGACGTCAACCATGCCGGGGTATCCGTCGAGATGCCTCGAGGCCCAGGCCTTGGTGACGACGTCGGCTGCCAGCGTCGCTGCCGATACGAGGGCGAGAAAAACGTACGACGCCTGCGGACGGCCGTAGTCGGCGATGATCCGCGTCGCGCCCAGCGGCACCCCGAGGCGCTCGCCGGGCACCCGGTCGGGCTCGGGGGCCGGCGCCGCAAGGGCCGGGGGGGGCTGGGGATCGGTCGACTCGCCTTGGGAAACGGGAGCCTCGGTCGGGGCGGGGGCCTGTTCGATTGGGTCTGTCACGGGGTCGGTCGACGCGATCTAGTGGATCGAGCGGACGGGGCAAAGGGAAGCATGGTTTGGACCGAAGGGCCGTAGAGCCAAGCCAGGGCTGAGGCGATACCGCTTCGAGCGCGGTTGCCGGACACGGTACATCCGTTTAGCATTGCCGGGTGTCCACCCTTCCGTGGACCCCGCCGCGCGGGGTCAACGTCGTCCTCGAACGCTGGCTCGCGAGCGCGTGGGTGCGCCCGTGCATGTGCCTGGACGAGACGCTGCCCGCCTCCCCCGGGTCGTTCCGGGAGATTCCGGCCGCGGTCGACGCGGGCATCACCCGGGCCCTGTCCGAGCGCGGGGTCGATCGGTTCTTCGAACACCAGCACCGGGCGGTGGGGGCGGCGATCGCGAAGCGGCACGTCGTCGTCGCGACCCCGACAGCGAGCGGCAAGAGCCTTTGCTTTCATGTCCCGGTGCTGCAGGCGCTGCGCGAAAACCCGGACTCTCGCGCCCTCTATCTCTACCCCACGAAGGCGCTCGCTCGCGACCAGGAGGCCGGCCTGCGCGAGCTCATGGCCGGCGCCGGGATCGAGGGCGGCGTCGCCGTTTATGACGGTGACACGCCGGCGGACGCCCGCCGGGCCACGCGCGAGCGCGCGGGCATCATCGTCACCAACCCCGACATGCTGCACACTGGCATCCTCCCGCACCACACCTCGTGGGCGCGAACGCTGCAACGCCTCAGCTACGTGGTGATCGACGAGCTTCACACGTATCGGGGGGTCTTCGGGTCCCACGTCGCGAACGTCCTGCGACGACTGATGCGGATCGCCGCGTTTCACGGCTCCTCCCCGCGCATCCTCGGAGCCACCGCGACGATCGGCAATCCGCGCGAGCACGCGGCGCGCCTCTTCGGGGTGCCGGCAGAGGACGTCGAGGTCGTCGATCAGAGCGGTGCGCCGCGCGGGCAGAGGCGCTTCTTTCTCTTCAACCCGCCGGTGGTGAATCAAGAGCTCGGTATCCGAGCCAGCTACGTCAAGCAGGCGGTCATGCTCGCGGCGGACCTAGTACGCGCGAGCGTGCCCACGATCGTGTTCGGACAGTCGCGCAACTCGGTCGAGGTCATGCTGCGCTATTTGCGCGACCGCCTCGCCACGGGGCCCGAGCGCACCGACCGCGGGATGGGCATCGACCCGAGGCGGATCGTCGCCTACCGCGCGGGCTACCTGCCGGGGCAGCGTCGCGAGGTGGAGCGCCGCCTTCGCGACGGCGACATCCTCTGCGTCGTGGCGACGAGCGCCCTCGAGCTCGGGATCGACATCGGCGAACTCGACGCGGTCGTGTGCGCGGGGTACCCCGGCTCTGTGGCGGGGACGTGGCAACGCTTCGGCCGGGCCGGGCGCCGTTGCGCCGAGAGCATCTGCGTCCTCGTGGCGTCGAGCGCCCCGCTCGACCAGTACCTCGCGCGGGAGCCTCGTTTCCTCGTCAGCGCACCCGTCGAACAGGCCCGCATCGATCCGGACAACGTCGAGGTCCTCGTCCAGCACGTCAAGTGCGCCGCGTTCGAGCTCCCCTTCCGTCGCGGGGAGGCTTTCGGCTCCCTCGGAGCGGAAGGCACGGCGGACACGCTCTCGTTTCTGTGTCGACATCGCGTGCTGCACGAGTCCAACGCCACGTTTCACTGGGCTGCCGACGCCTTCCCGGCCAACGACGTGTCGCTCCGCAGCGTGGGCTGGGACAACGTCGTCATCATCGACGTCGAGGCGTCTCGTACGATCGCGGAGCTCGACTGGCGGGCCGCGCACACGATGCTCCACGAGCAAGCCATCTACCAGCACGACGGCGACTGCTGGCAGGTCGAGCGCCTCGACTACGACAACCACAAGGCCTTCGTTCGCAAGGTAGAACCCGACTATTGGACCGACGCGATGACGCACGTCGAGGTGACGGTCATCGAGGAGACCGCAAAGGGCCCGGCTTCGTCCGCAAGCTCGGAGAGAGCGGACGGCGCACCGAACGCGTCCGCAAGCTCGGAGAGAGCGGACGACGCACCGAACGCGTCCGCAAGCTCGCAGAGAGCGGGTGGACCCTGGCGCAGCGGGTGGGGCGAGGTGGCGGTCGTCGAGAGGGTCGTTGGATTCAAAAAGATCAAGTTTCACACGCACGAGAACGCCGGCTACGGAGAGGTGCGACTACCCGACATGCAGATGCACACGACGGCCTTCTGGCTCACGGTGCCCGAGCCTGACTGCGAGCGGCTGAGCGCAGGAAAGGCGGCGGCGATCGACGGCCTGCGCGGGATCGGCGTCGCGCTTCGAGCGATCGCGGCGCTGGCGCTCATGTGCGAGCCGCGCGACTTCGGCACGACGTTGGGGGACGCGAGCGCAACGGGGGCCGACGGCCCGCAAGCTCCGCGGCGGGGATGGGCGGGACCCCAGGCCGGATACGACCCTACGCTCTTCGTCTACGAGCATGTCCCGGGTGGAACGGGGCTGGCCGAACGCATGTGGGAGCAGCGGGACGTCCTCTTGGCGAGGACGCAGCGGATGGTGCAGAGCTGCCCTTGTTCGACCGGCTGTCCGTCGTGCGTCGGTCCGGGCGACGCGGCACGCAAGACGGCAGCACTCGAGCTCTTGGGTTCGATCGTCGCCATCACGTAGCCAACGCGACACGTTGTCCCGTTTGCGCCGGGGCCGCCGTCGCCTACGCTTAGCGGCGATGCGCATGTGGCAAGGCGGGGCGGGGGTGGTCGTCCTGATCGCCGCTTGCCTCCCCGGGTCGGGACCGGGGCTGGATCCCTACGTCGACGACGCAGGACCGACGCCCGCGACGACGTTCGGCGACGACGCGGCCGTTCGGTTGGACGTCGACCTGGGAGACCCCTTCGCGATCACCGGGGTCCAGCCCTCCCATGGTCCCTGGTCGGGCGGAACACGCACGACCATCGTCGGCCGCGGATTTTCGTCGAACCTGAGCGTCTGGATCGGTGGGGCGGAGCTCGACCCGAGCGCGGTGTTCGCGAGCGACCCCTCGCACGTCACGGTGGTGACGCCGCCCGGGGCGCCCGGCGCCGCCGACGTCCGCGTGCAGAACAAAGCGTCGGCGCAGGACCGCACGCTCGCCGCGGGGTATTATTACGACTCGTTCGCCGTTCAACCCACCAGCGGCGCGACGACGGGCGGCACGCTCATCGCGCTCACCGGGAGCGGCACGGGGTGGACCTCCGCGTCGAAGGTCAGCGTTGGCGGCGTCGCCTGCACGTCGACGACGTTCACGGACGCGGCGCACCTGTCGTGCACCACGCCCGCCGGCGCCGCCGGGTCCAGGGACGTCACGGTGCTCAACGCGGACGGCACGATGGATCAGGCCCGCGACGCCTTCACGTACAACGATTCACCCGACGGGTATCGCGGAGGACTTTACGGGGGTGCGCTCGCCGGCAAGTTGACCGTTCTCGCGTTCGACTCGTCGGTCGGAACCCCGCTCGCCGGAGGCATCGCGGTCGTCGGGGGCGACGCGGCGACGGCGCTCACGGCGGCGCTGGACGCCTCGGGCACAGCCCGTTTCGACGACGCGACCCTCCAAGGAAGCGTGACGGTCACGGTGACGGCCAAGTGCCATCAACCCATCACGTTCGTGGCCGTCCCCGTCGACACCGTCACGGCGTACCTCGATCTGCAGCCCGATCCGTCTTGCGGCATGGGCGATCCTCCATCGGGGGGCCACTTCGCGGGCACGGACTTCGGCACCATCCAGGGGGAGCTCGTCTGGCAATCGGTCGAGGAGTTCCAGCGCTCCACCTGGTTCAGCGTCCCCAACCCCACGGGGCCCAACGAACGCCAAGCCGCGTACGTCTGGGTCGCCGGAACGAACGCGCTCGCCGGCTTCTCCCTCCCCGGGTCGTCGCAGGCAACGACGCCCATGTCGAGCGGTCAGCTCGGCTACGCGTACTCGCTCCAAGCGCTCCCGGGGACGCTGACCTTGTACGCGCTGGCCGGGCTCGAGGATCGGAGCGTCAATCCGCCCCGCTTCCAGCCGTTCGTCATCGGCGTCGCCCGGGGAGTCTCGGTCGAGCCGAACGCCATGACCGTCGGCGTCGACATCCCGATGAGCACGTTGCTCGACCACGCGCTGCAGACCGTACCGCAGCCTCCGACGGCGCCGGCGTCGGGGCCCGACCGCCTCATCACTACCCTGGGCGTCAATCTCGGTGAGGGGACCGTCGCCATTCTGCCGCAGGGCACGCAGACCTCCTTTCTGCCCATTGCGGGGACCGTCGGATTCGTTGGCATCCCGTCCCTCGACGGCAGCCTCGCGGGCGACGCGTACACGATCACGGCCCAGGCGGTGACGGGCACGGCACACGACGTCCCGCTCTCCGTGGTCGCCAACGTCGAGACCACGGACGCGAACGACCCCCTCACGCTGGGCGGCTTCCTGCCGATCCCCGGGTTCGATCAGCCGGGCACGGGCGCGTGGTCCGGAGCCCACGTCGACGTGCAGGTCCCGGGGGCGTTCGACCTGATGGTGCTGGACGTTGCGTCCGCCAGCGGCCTCGTCACCTGGCGGATCGTGGCGCCCGGCGGATCGACGTCCTTCGAGGTGCCCGACCTGACGAAGGTCCCGGGCGCGCCCACCTTGATGCGCGGGTCGATTCGATCGACGCTCACGCTCGCACGGATCAACGCATTCGACTATGGGCGCCTTCGCTACGGGCAATTCACCAGTGGGGCGTGGAATGCGTACGCGCGGGACGTGGCCATCGGCTCGTACTAAACGCTGGGCCGCGGTCGGCTGTGGGGCGCTCTGGCTCCTGTCGTGCCGCTTCGATCCCGCGTACCGCGACTCCGCGGCGTCGCCCACGTGCTCGACAGGCGAGCATCGGTGTCTTGCCGACGTCTTGCAGACCTGCGGCGCCGGGACGCCTCCGTCGTGGCAGAACACCGTGGACTGTCACGGCAACGGCAAGGTGTGCGCGTCCGCCCTCGGCGCGTGCGCCACGTGTGCCCCTCGGACCCTCGATTGCAACGACCAAACGGTCGTCCAGTGCAGCGCGGCGGGGGACGCGTGGCAGCCAATGCAGGCCTGCGACACGGCGCACGGATACGCCTGCCGCACGGGCGAGTGCATTCAGCTCTGCGATCAGGCGGCGCAGCAGTACTCCAACGTCGGCTGCGAGTACTGGGCCGCCGATCTCGACAACGCGGACATCTCCCCATCCGAGAACGCCGCCGCCCAGCAATACGCGATCGTCGTGTCGAACGTGCAGCCCGACGTTCCGGCGACGGTGACCGTCCAGGAGGACGACGCGCAGCCGGGGGAGGGGGCGATCCTCCGGACGGCCGGCACCGCGGTCATCGCCCCGCGCAACCTGGAGGTCTTCAACCTGGGACCGCGTGAGGTCGACGGGTCCTCGGACGGGACGTTCAACACGGGGACCGGCACGGCGCTGACGCGCCACGCGTACAAGGTGACGTCCACGTTCCCGATCGTCGCGTACCAGTTCAACCCGCTCGACAACGTCAACGTGTTCTCGAACGACGCGTCCCAGCTCCTCCCCGTGTCGGGCCTGAACACGGGCGTCGGACGTGCTTACGTGGTCCCCGCCTGGCCCCAGACGATCGCGCTGACCTCCGACCCGGCGACGAATTTCAACATCAACCTGCGGGCGTTCCTGGCCATCATCGCCACCCGGCCGGACACGCACGTCCACTTGCAGTCGGCTGCGCGCGTCATCCCCGGGGGCCCCTTCCCCGACGGGATCGAACGTGGCGCCGCCGCCGATGCCACCCTCCAGCCCTTCGAGGTCCTCAACCTCGAGACCGGGGACTTCAACGCCGACTTCACGGGCACGCTGATCGACGCGGACGAGCCTGTGGCCGTCTTTCCGGGAAGCGAGGCTTCGGACGCTCCCATCTATCAGAAGCTCGCCGATCGCTTCTGCTGCGCGGATCACCTCGAGCACCAGACCACGCCGGTCCGCACGGTCGGCAAGTCGTACGTGCTGGCGAAGATGCCCAATCGGACGGCGGCCGTGATCGCCGCCGGCGGCAACATCGGCGAGTCGACCGAGACGGAGTACTACCGCGTGGTCTCGGCGACCGCAGGCACGACGCACGTGACCACGACGTTGCCCCCGCCGTGGGCCGCGTTCGATCTCGACACCGAGGGGGACTCGCAGATCATTCCGTCCAAGAGCGACTTTACCCTTCAGGCCACCCAGCCGGTCCTCGTCCTCGACGTGCAGTCGAGCCAGGACGCCGGCGGGGTGCCCCGCGGCCTTCCGGGGGGCGACCCGAGCACGGCGCTCGTCGCGCCGGTCGAACAATGGCGCGCCGACTACGTGCTCCTCACCCCGAACAAGTACAGCTTCGACTACCTGGTCATCGTGGCGCCGAGCGACGCGCACGTGTTCGTCGACGGGTTGGCGCTCGACGACAACGACTCGGACGTGACTCCGTCGGACGGGCTCACCACGGCGGCGCGAGGCTCGCCGACCCCGCCCTACTGGACGTACCGGTACCAGCTTTCGTATCCAATCATCGACCCGACCGCGCAGGCGCCGAACAACATCCTGCCCGGCAAACAGAACGACGGGGTCCACCACGTCCAGGCGGACGAGCCCGTCGGCGTCATCGCGTACGGCTTCGATTCGTACGTGAGCTACGCCTATGCCGGGGGGACCCAGCTCAGCCTGATCAACACGCAGTGAGTAAGTCTCCTGCGGACTAACGTTTCGGGTCGTAGACGATGGGACCGATCGGCCAATCGACCAGGAGC
>Ga0070735_10001810_pt1 | contig 19965 bp, 17 predicted proteins | sample Coa_R1_FD_66443 | JGI IMG/M metagenome (GOLD analysis project Ga0070735, IMG submission 66443) | Surface soil microbial communities from Centralia Pennsylvania, which are recovering from an underground coalmine fire - Coalmine... | ecosystem: Environmental > Terrestrial > Soil > Unclassified ... | reverse complement strand
GATCCCAACCATGGCCCCAGTATCCGCCGCCATAGTAGCCGCGATTCCAAAACCACGCCGGATGGCCCCAGTGATACCAGGGTCCCACGCCAATAAACACGCCGTTTACGAAGTAGTTTGGCCCGTAATAGCCATAGGGCGCGCAGGCATACGGATAATAGTTGTAGTAGCCGTATTCGCAAACAGGCGGTCCGGCCACGTAGCCAGGTCCCACAGCCACGCCAACTCCACCAAAGCCGACTCCTACTCTCACCTGCGCCTGCGAGTACGCCAACGGAACCATTAGCACCGCCAGTAGCGCGACATATTTCACGTACCGCATAATCACCTCCTGGTCTAGCCTTCCGATTCTCTCGGAGTTCCAGAACCTCTACGATCCATCTACCTATTGGAACCGTTCAAGGGCCCAAAAGTTGCTAAAAACGGACTGGCTCATTTCAACCATCCAGCTCATTTTCAACCACTTAGCGACCATTGATGCAGGTTCATCCAATTGGTTCCGTAGCTTACGAATGACGGCATTTCGGCTGCTTCACGGACCGGCAACACAGCCGGGCAAAACTTAAGTTACCTACAACAACGATGCCGAGAAATGCGTTAATCATGATTAGAAAGTCGTAAGTCTTCACCAAGACGTGCGGATCCCTATGGACAAAATGAAGCTTCTGGTGTCCCTCATCACCAGGAACAACGACTACCAGCTCGAACAAGCGGCTTCGGCGCAAACTGCCGCGGCGAAAATCGGCGCCGATCTTCAGATCATCTATGCTAACAATGATGCCGTGTTACAGACCCAGCAGCTTCTGCAATTCATCCAAGATCCAACGCAGCGCCCCGATGCAATTCTGGTAGAACCGGTAGGCACAGGCATGTATCAAGTCGCCAAGGCCGCAGTCTCAGCTGGAATCGCCTGGGTTGTAATAAATGCGGGCGTCGATTATCTGCCTGAACTCCGTCTTCATTCCACGGTTCCTGTCTTTGCCGTCATGTCCGATCACGAGGCGATTGGGAAGCTTCAGGGCCAACAGATGGCCGCCTTGCTGGGCGATATTGGGACGGTTCTCTACATCGAGGGCCCGAGCATTCGCGACGTCGCTCGCTTGCGAACAAAAGGAATGATGTCGACAAAACCACCCGGGATCATGATCAAGACTCTCAGGGGCGACTGGACGCAGCAGAGTGGCTTTCACGCCATCCGATCATGGCTTTCCTTGAGTACATCACGAGAGATGCACGTTGGCATGATCGCGTGCCAGAACGACGACATGGCGATTGGAGCCCGTCACGCTTTTGAGGAGTTGTCGGATGTGAAAGAACGCGACGCCTGGCTTGTCCTTCCGATCACAGGTTGCGACGGGGTACCCAAAGCTGGACAGTCATGGGTACGCCAGGGACGGCTGAATGCAACGATCTTTTCCCCTCCACTGCTCGGCGACGCGATTATCTCACTGGCCACATCTCGCCTGAACGGTACGCAGCCGGAAGAACGGACATCGGTCGCGCCAAGTTCCTTCCCTGCACTGTCAGAACTAAAGAAAAAGGCCGGGGCGGCAGCAGGCAAGTAATGCCCAGCAGCGCAATGGTACGGCATCTGCTCAGGGTCGGTAGAGCCACGCTTCGGCGGTCGCACGATCGTTATCCGGATAGCCCCCAGCCAGCAAGACGCTTCCGTCCTTTAATCTGGTCTCGGTCATGAAATGCCAGACATCGCTGATCTGACCGTCTGTCACCAGGAATTTCCCGTTCGCTGGGTCGAACAGCTCCACTTCTTTACTCCCGCCTGCTATCAACAGCCTTCCGGACTGAAGCTGTACTGCCTCTTCGGGCAATTTGAACCGCTTATCATTCAGAGGGGAGTTAGGGATAAACCGCCCGGTTCGCGGATCATAGATCTCAGCGCTGTTCAGGTTCCCGCTCCAGTCGCGTTCGTCGGAGCCGCCAGCAATCAGGACTCGGCCGTCGGGGAGCAGTCCCGCCGTGTGCTTATAGCGCGGAGTATGTAGGCTGCCCGTATCGGTAAAACGGCGCGTTTTGGAATCGTAAATTTCCGCGACGGCGTTCACCTTATCGCCACGACCGCCGACGATCAATACGCGTCCGTCTTGCAGAAGAGTCGCTGTGTGAGAGACGCGAGCGAAGTGCATCGGTTCGACCGCCTCGAAAGTCATCGTCGCGGCATGGAAGATCTCGGCGGATGCAATTCCCCCGGGCGAATCGTGGTCGGCACCGCCAGTGATTAAGATGTCGCCGTCGGGAAGCAACGTTCCGCGCGCATCTCCGCGCACGCTGATCATTTTGCTTTGGAGCAGGGTGAACTTCCCGGTGGCGGGATCGTACAGTTCAGCGGAGTTGGTGCACCCATGCCCGATCCACCCTCCGGCGATCAGAACTTTGCCAGACTGTAGCAGCGCAGCGACCGGGCTCACACGGCGCTCGCTCATCTCTCCAGTCGGCAGAAACTTGCCGGTCTTCGGATCGTAGAGTTCGGCAGACTTGTAGAAATCTTGATTACGGCGCATGCCACCAACGATGAGAACCTTCCCATCCGGCAGCAGCGTTGCAGTATGACCGGAGCGCGGCTCGAGCATATGTCCCGTTGGAGAGATGGTTCCGGTGCGCGATGTAGAGGGCCACGCGCCATGGAATGCCGCCGCGGCTAAAACGAACGTGATTGTGATGCAGGTGACGAGGACGGTCCGGGCAGGGCTCATGGTGTCCTCCTGAACAGTAGGGACGAACAGGCCCCGAACCGGTTAGCAAAAACGAGAAGTAATATTTATGGCCTTACGCACCAACCAATTCCTTCTTCTCGCTCGGCTCATATTCGACGATGTATCCCGCCACGGCACTGGCAGCGACGGTTAGCGGCGAAGCCAGATACATTTGCCCCGGTCCGCTGCGTCCCGGGAAGTTGCGGTTCTGCGCGCTGATCGCCACCTGGTCAGGACGCGTCGAAACACCCGGTCCGGCATTGATGCAGGCTCCGCAACTGGGCTCGATCACGTGCGCTCCGGCCTTTTGGAAGACGTCTAGATATCCGCGCCGAATGCAATAATCACGCGTCTCTTGGGACCCAAACTGAATGTAAAACTTGGTCGAGCCGGCGACCCGCTTGCCGTGCTTCAGCGCATCGGCCAGCACGAGAGCATACATATCCATGTCTTCGTTCTTGCCTGCTGTGCAGGTGCCACCATATGCGATCTCGACGGGCACTGGTGTGTTCATCTCGCGGATGTATTTGCCGTTTCCAGGATCACCTGGCGTGGCCACCATTGGTGTAATCTCAGCCGCATCCAGTTCGATCACGTGGGCGTATTGCGCTCCGGGATCGCTATAGAGCCCCTCGATCATCGCCTCAGCTTTGTTCCGATCCATGCCACGCCGCTGTACGAGAAAATCGACGGCCTTCTTATCAGGAGCCACAATGCCCGTAAATCCGCCGATCTCCGCGGCCATGTTGGTCATCGTGGCGCGCTCGTCAACGCTGAGTTCCTCGATGGCCTCGCCAGCATACTCCATGACCTTGGCCAGCGCCTTCCCGCTCCGCACGTATTCCAGGCTAAGAATCTTCAGGATGAAGTCTTTTGCTGTCACGTTCGGGTGCTTCTTCCCGCGAATGACGATCTTCACCGACTCCGGCACCTTCACCCGAACATCCTTAGTGATCCACGAATTAAATACATCTGTGGTACCAATCCCAAATGCCACACAGCCGATCGCGCCCACATGCGGAGTGTGCGAATCCGAGCCAATATTCAACTGGCCCGGTAGCGCGTAGCTTTCGAGAACGATCGAATGACAGATTCCTTCCGAACCCTTGCGATCAGCCAATTCCCCATGCAAACGGATTCCCTGCTTCTTCGCAAAATCCTGCTGCTTGAGCTTGAGCTGGGTCGCCAGATCGAGTAATCCGAGCTTTTTCTTTTCTTCGGAAATCACTTCGTCCAGAAACGTCAGGTGATCGCGGAAGAACAAGATCGTTGAAGGATCATTGACCTTCGCATCCTTGCCCACATAGTGCTCGAAGAAAATCGCCGCCATCGGCGTAACATACTCATGACTGAAGCGTAGGTCCGCACGCGCAAATCCCGTGTCGCCGGGCTTTATAGCGGCCACTCCCACTTCGCCTTTCTCACTGACCATGTGACGCGCAAAGATTTTTTCGGCGAGCGTCATACCCCGTGTGGTCGCGGGCGACCCGCCCGCGTTCCTGATCGGCGGCAGAAATACTTTCCCCTGCATCCGCGCCACGTTGAACGGGAACAGCCCGCCATATTCAATGACCTGCCGCGTAATCTCATCTTCCTCGGCGGTGAATTCGTTGAGCGCGATCTCTTCCCCGCTGCGAATGCGATCGATCAATGAAAAGTTCGTGGAAGTCAGCAGGCCCAAGTTCTGGCAATTCTGCTTGTAGATGCGTTCGATATTCTCAGCGATCACAACCCGAATGCCGGCACACATCTCCGCATACGGAGACTGTTCCCGGCTCGATCCTTTGCCGCGCCGCTTGCCGCTCACCGCACATACAAATCCACCGCGTTTCACATCGGCACGTCCGATCGGCGTGACGTCTCCGCACTTCAGCCCCAGATACGGAATCTCACCCAGCGTCTGGTCAAAGTAAAAGCAGTAGTGCGCCGGTGTGATCTCATCGGTCGAGATGTCATCGCGCAGCTTGGGATTGTTCGCGGGATTCTTCGTATCCCATGGCAGGTCTTGCCCCGCGAGCTGCCGCTTGATGAGTTCGGGATCTTCGGTGAGAAACAGAATTCGTCCTTGCAGACGGACCTTGTCCGGCCGCTTTTCGATCTTGCGTTCCAGAAGTGAGTTAATCACGGTTAACCTGAAACCTTCTTAAAATTGACGCCAAAGCAGAAGCGGCGTCCCCACCTGCTTTATTGTAACGCTGCGGAAGTCCGCAGAAACCTCGAGAGGTTAACGCTGGTAGGCGCCGGGATCGGGCAAGGGATCCAGTCCCCGGCCTGCAAATATCTCTTGGAACTCTTGCACAAGCGCATCATGCACCAGGCCGTTGGAGGCAAGCGTCTCACGGCTGTCGACTTGAAATGGCGTACCATCAAATCTGCTGACCTTGCCGCCAGCCTCCTCGACAATCAACGCTCCGGCGGCGGTATCCCATGGATTCAGGTTGAATTCCCAGAATCCGTCAAAACGTCCGGACGCCACATTGCACAAATCGAGTGCGGCCGATCCAGCCCGGCGCACACCATGCGTGCGCAACGTGATCTGATGGTAGAAGAAAATATTTGGATTCTTATGCCGCTTGTGGCTGGGAAATCCAGTCGCGACCAGGCATTCCTTTAACTGCGCAGTTTTTGAAACATGAATCGCCTTGCCATTGAGCTGGGCGCCCTTGCCGGGCTCCGCTGTAAACATCTCATCGCGGGTTGGATCGTAAACAACTCCAGCCACCCGCCGCGCCGCCGACCCGGCGCGATGTTCCAGCGCCATAGAGACGCAGAAGACCGGATATCCATGCGCAAAATTCGTCGTCCCATCCAGCGGGTCGACGTACCAGCGATAGTCGCTCCCCTGATCATTCAATCCCTGCTCTTCACCCAAAACGTCATGCGTCGGAAACAAATTCTTGATCCGCTCGCGAATCAGCGCCTCGGACGCACGATCGGCTGCCGTCACCAGATCGGCATCGCCTTTGTATTCGATCTTGAGGCCCTGGTGGAAATACTGCATCAGCAGCGCGCCCGCCTCCCGCGCGATCGCTGACATGACGGGAAGAAAACTATGATCTGCGCTCGATGACATGACTGATTCGCTTTGGTTTATCCGTTCGAATGAGATTGTTCGGCCAGACACACGTTCGGAAGCTGACAGCCGGAACCCCTTATCTCTTCTTACCGCCATCTTCAGCGATGTACATGATTTCATGTTTGAAGATGAAGAGGTTCGGAGCATTTTGGCGCGTCAGCCGCACCATGCCTTTGTCGTAGTATTCAATCCATCCCTCGACGACCTGGCCATCCATCAGCTTCAGGCAAACAGATTTCTGTTTCTCGCCAAGCATCTTCAGGAATGCCGCTTCTTCGAAGGTATCTTCCGGCGGAGGTGTGCGCCCGCGTTTGGCATTTGGATTCCCGTGTGGAGGGCGGAACGACATGCAGGCATTGTACACAATTACTCCGGCTCGGCACGCACCGATGCTCGCAATCGCCACCCGCAACTCTATTGAAGTCACTCTAAAGATTCGCGGGCCCGGAGTACAATGACTGAAATTTTTCTCCGGGAGGCGTGCTGTGTATCGGAAGGTTGTTCTTTGCATCACGCTGCTATTCACCGTTGGTGTCGTGGCACAGCAACCAAAGATGTCGCCGCCTCCACCCCCTCTGGATCCCGACAGGAACACGACTCCAGCCGACCAGAAGACCTCGCGGCTGAATGTCGACTTCCTGCGGATGCAACAGGAAGCCGACGACCTGGCTCGAACCGCTCAGACGATTCCCGCCGACGTAATCAGCGTACGGAAAGGCATGCTTCCCAAAGATGTAATCGAAAAGCTGAAGCGGATTGAAAAATTATCCAAGCGCTTACGCAGCGAATTGAATCCTTAACCGAGCAATGATGGATTCCAAAAGAAAAAGGCCTGCCAGTTCACAAAGCTGACAGGCCCTGAATTGACTTGCTATCAGAAACTGACTCTCAGCCCGAATTCGATCTGACGTGGTGCGCCCAACGCGTAGGTTCCCGATTGAAAACTTGCCCGGAACGGCATCAGACTCGCTCCCGTCACGCCCCCCACTGCATTTGGAGCCAACGTTGCATTCGGCCCGCCGGGTAGCAACGAGGCCAGCGGCAAGTTCCCGGGCAGGAATGCATTCTCAAAATTGAAGACGTTAAAGATGCTGGCGCTCGGTTCCACCATCACTCGCTCACGAATCTTGATGGGCCACGCAGCTCTCAGGTCGAGGGTCTTGAGCCACGTGAAGTTCTGTGCACCGGGGACAGAGGGCGCGATCTGAGGCATCACCCATCCCAGCGAACTCATGTCAGCCGTAGTCATCACCTGAACCGGCCCCGATCCCGGACATTGCCCATCCCCGATCAGGCAGTGACCGGCAGGAGTCAGCGTACCCGCAAAATGCGTGTTGTAGTCACTGATTACATTGTGCAGAGTGGTTGCGTCGGTCTTGCGCATGAATTGTCCAATCTGCGTTCCCGGCACAGGTTCCGGCGGTGCTCCCGATCCCAGGCCCGATCCCAGCCAGTCCGTCGCGAAGATTTCTCCGCCGTTCGTCAGTTCCGGTAACTGCAGATTTTGGGGAAGAGGACTATAGAAGTGCCCGATGACGCTTAGACGAGTGAGGAAAGGAAGATCGAAGGTTCCAGCGAACGAAACTTGATGCTTGCGATCCAGCCCGTTCGGTCCGGTGAACTGCAGAGGATTGTCATTGTTAGTGGCCAGATTGATGAAGTCCTGATCCTGCACCTGGCTCACAAATTTCGAATACGAGTATGCCAGTCGAAAATCGGCGTTCTTCACATAGCGATAAGGATGTTGCACTCTCTGCACCAACCTGGCCTGAAATCCACTGTATACCGAGCGGCCGATGGGCTCTAGCATGTCCAGCGCACCCAAGGCCCCATTCCCCGCACCGTTGCCAGCCTGGTTTTGGCCACTCGGTGTTACTCCGGGAAAGGCGCAATAGCTGCAAGGCGCTCCGCCGGTCACCGCAATGTTTGAGTCCAGACCGGCGGACGAATACGCAGCTTGTGCACCCGCCTGTCCCAGTTTCAATACCATGCAGTTGGCTTGATCGATCCCGGCAGGGCAGCCGTGGGCGAGTTGAGCCGTATCTCGCGCCGCGAGCGCGTTTGCCAGGTTGTAGGATCGGGCTGCACCGCTATGGTTCCGGTCAACACCGAGAAGAAAGTGCTCCCCGATATTTCGGATGTAATCGACGCTGAGCACGGTGCCGGGCCGAACTTCATGCTGGAATCCCAGATTCATCTGCCACGACCGCGCCGTACGGTAGTTCGGGTCGAATACATCAAATCCGTTCGCATTCGAGGCATTCAGGGAATTCCCGATGTAGTTAGGATTCGGCTGAGCGCCAAGATTGCCGGCGGTTGCCGCCTTGAAGGCATTGCTCAAAGCCAATATTTGATTGGCCACGGAGGAGATGGTCCCACTGCAAAACGTAGGCTGGACCTGGTCTGTGCCCACGACGATCCCCGCTCCACCTGCCACCGAACCTCCGACCGCTCCGGGATTCGTCGGCCACCTGAAGGCGCTGGGTACACCCGAAGAACAAACCTCCGGAGTGTATGAAAACGTCCCGTTCTTCAACCGAGCGGGGCTGTCGAACCGAATGTTATTCCAAATCGAATTTTCATAGAAAAGTCCAACTCCTCCTCGAATCACCGTCTTGCCGTTATCGTTTGCATCCCACACAAATCCGAACTGCGGTGCGAAGTTGGTATTGGGAGTCCGCACCTGATCACCCAGTCCCGGCTGCCACAGGTTAAGCGTCGGCTCTGGCCCAAGACCGCTGTCCACGCGCCCAGTGTCGCGCACGTAGTGCAATCCATAAGTAAGCGTCAACCTCTCTTTCAACTTCCAGATGTCGCCGATGTACCCCTCGAAGCGATTGTCTGGACCAAGGCCGCCTCCGGCCAGGCCGAACGCCGAGGAGGCAGTTGAGAAGCCAATTCCGTTTCCCAAAAAGGCAGACTGTACCGTGTAGGCCGTCGGGTCCGTGCTCGTCAGGCAATTACCCGGCGTAGATGCAGGCAGACAAACGCTTGTCGTACCAACCTGAGGATACGTTACAAATGCTGACGAGCCGCCGCCACGAATGCGATTGAACGTAGCTCCGAACCGCACGATGTGTTTGCCCCATACTCGGCTTCCGTCATACTTCAACTGAAGGTCTGACTGAAACGTAGTTTGCGGAGCGAGGTCGTTCGGCCCAGCGCAGTACGCACCGCCTTCGCTAAGCGAGCAGCGGCCGGCAACTGGTGCTCCAATGTTGATTCCAAGTCCCGGAATCGGATTGTCGACTCCTGCAGGAATGCTAGCAGTGCTGTCAGCGATTCCATTCGCGAATCTCAGATACTCAAACCGGAGGCTATGCGTGTAACTGCCTCGGTTGAAGTCGTAGCCAAAGGTGTGCGAAGGTGCGTGACTCTCGTTCTTGAATGCCTGCAGCGAACTGGCAGCCCCGTCCGGCCGGATCTGGCTGTTCTGATCAAAGATAAAACGGTAGAACGCGTGCCCGTGCTGAGGAGAAATCCAATCCAACTTGCCGTCCGCCTGAAACTCGCGGAACGGTTGCGCCAGCGTTGTATTCAGCCCATTAAACGGCGGACTAAACGGCTCAGCCCCTAGGAGGTCTTGCGTGCTGCGTTCCGCATCGAAGAACCAGAAAAACTTGTCTCGAACGATGGACCCGCCGGCGCGCCCGCCGAATTGTTCGCGACGAAAAGATGGTGATTTAATGCCCGGTAACGCTGCCGCGGTCTCGTTGCCGCGGAATAATCCGAACCCTTCACCATGCAGCGCGTTGCTGCCGGACAGAGTTGATATGTTTACAGCTCCCGACGAAGTCAGCTCCGTGGAAAGATCAAGCGTCGACTGGGAAAGATTGAATTCCTGAATTGCGCTGGCAGGGATATTTAGCGTTGTCGCGCCGACCGTTTCATCAGAGATATCCACGCCATCGACTTCAGTGCGGGAGGTGCGTCCAAACCTGCTCTCAAACGAGATCGAAGAAGATCCATTCTTGCTCGGATCAATCGTGCTGCCATCCTGAACCTGAACTCCGGGCTCGAGTTGCGCGAGATCGGAATAGTTGCGACCATTCACCGGAAGAATATCGATCTCGCTTCCCTTAAGTACACCTTGCACGGTGGCCTGTACCGAATTCACCGCTACTTCTGTTGCCTGAGACTTGATGACTTCACTTTCCGGACCAGGTTGCAGCGCTGCGTTGCCAGTCGATACCACCCCTATGACAGCCGGGATGGTGAGTTCCGCGGTCTTGAACCCCTTAAATTCGACTCGAACTGTGTAATTGCCCGGTTGGATGGGTCCTGACGAATAAATCCCGTCCGAAGAACTCACGACCTGAAAAGTTGCACCAGTCGCCTTGTTGGTGAACGTGATCTTGGCGCCGGCCTTTACCGCATTCGCTTGATCGGTCACCGTTCCCTGAATGTTGCCCGTGCCTGTCGATTGCGCAAATACGCGCGCCGCCGCTCCCATACTCAGGATCAAAAATAGCGTCAATAGCGAGACCCGCCATTGCGCTGAAGAAAAGTGCTGCATCTACCGTCCCCCGTTCTGGATAATCCGAGCTTCGAGCCATATTCACGCTTCAAGTAAGCGAGAACACCGCTCGTACAGCGGACCTGCAACTTTACTCTGCTAGTGCAAACCTTCGATTGTAGTGGCTGGCTCTGATCTAAGTTATAACAACTTTCGCTCCCGCACTTCTCGCCGCCCGTTCCGGAGCTAGAATTCCGACTTCACGCTGTAATATCCCGTGCGATGCCGCACCCGGTATTCTCCCGCCCCCGCCGTGCCCACCACCTTCACTTCAATCCGGCGGAACTCCGCAAATGATGTCCGCTGCGATGGGTAATACGCCAGCAGGTATTGCGTCCTGAGTTCATCGCTGATTTTATGAAACGCCTCGTCCAACTGAGAGACGGAAGTCGCGTAATAATACTTCCCACCCGTATCTTCGGAGAGCTGTATCAGCGCGTGCTCTCCACCCGTTTCACGCCCCGCGCTGCTCTCAATCGGTACAACGATGATCGAATAGACTATCGCTTCCGCCTCGATCGAGGCGCGCACCGCCTCCTTGTAGTCGACCCTGCTGATCGTGTCCCCGCCGTCCGTGATCAGCACGATGACCTTTCGCCCCTTGCGATGGTCAAGTGTTCGCGACGCCTGAAAAATCGCGTCATAGAGAGCCGTGGCGGCTCCCACTCGAATGTGATCGATACTTTCATCGATGCGCTTCAGATCCGAAGTGTACCCGCGCGTGACCTCATTGACCTCTTCACTGAACGCATAGACGCAAAGTCCATCGATAGGCCTCACGATGTCATGAGCAAATCTTTTTGCAGAAGCTTGTTCGAGTGGGAGGTCGTGCCTTGTGCTGAGACTGGTGTCGATCTCCAATGCGATCGACAGAGGTAATGCCGATTCTTTGTCGAAGACCTTGATCTCCTGTTCGCGGTCGTCTTCCTTCAGAATGAAGTTGTCTTTCGTTAACCCGCCAATCGGAGCACCATTCCGATCCGTCACCGTCACAAACACGTTGACCAGATTAACGTCCACCTTCATCGTGGTAGACGGCTCCGACGGGCGTCGCTGCTGGCCCTGTATTTGCGCCTGTGCGGGATTCCCAGTACCGGTCTGCTGCGCCCATGCATAGCAGACAAACGTTAGGAAGATTGCCAGAAGCAGGCTCTTGGCGGGTTTTCTCATGAATATGTATGACGGGTGACGGAAATTATACCGTCCGGGCGCCGTTCACTTAGATGCGACGCCTTCGGCTGGGCTGCCTGTCCCTAGGAACTAGCTCGAGGAATTTCCTCCGGAAAAGGTTCGCCGTCGGCCCACACGGCACCATCCGTAAAATGCTCCTTCTTCCATATGGGGACCGTCCGTTTCAACGTATCGATCAACCAGCGGCAGGCATCAAACGCGGCAGCCCGGTGGGCGGAAAAGACAGCAATCAGCACGCTGCTCTCGCCAATTTCGATCCGCCCCAGCCTGTGCACGATCGCAGTATTTCGGATCGCGAAACGTTGACAGGCTTCGGCCGCAAGCCCTCGCAACTTCTCGAGCGCCATGCTTTCATAGGATTCATAATCCAGATAAAGTGTCCGTCGGCCGCGGCTATGATTGCGAACGATTCCGTCGAAAATGACAATAGCCCCGTCCTCTGCCCGTTCCAGCCGCGGAACAATATCATTCTGCACAATTCGCTCACGGATCAAACTCACAAAAGGCGCATCGCCCTCGGTCCCCCCGCTGACCGGGGGCAAAACGGCAATCTCGTCATCCGGCTTTAAGACCGCATCAGGACTCGCATACTGCTGGTTTACCGCTACGGCAAGCGACGAACGCAAGCCTTTCAACTGGGGCAGCCGATCTTCGTAATGCTGAAGTACGTCGCGAATCAAGGCGCCATCTGGCAGGTTCAATTCTTCCTGGGACTTCCCCGCCATTTCCTTCACCATCCCGAAAAATAGGACTCGCACGCGCATGAATCCTTAGTTTATCGCGAGCACGACATAATCTGGGGAAGCCGCCGCGCACCCCCGCCCGAAGCAAATCCGAACTCGAACTCCCCAAAAGAAAATGCCAGCCTCTTTCGAGGCCGGCATCTTCACTCTCTACTGGAGCTGTTAGGCCCGCGTCAGTACCCGATCATGTACCGGCTCAGGCTCTTTGATCGGCTCTTTTGGACCGTACTCCTGCTTCGGATCCTTCGGCGGTGCGGCCGGGATCATCTTCGCCGCCGTACTCTCGGCCACTTGCGGCAACGAAACGCGAAGAGCCTCGTCGATCGTCTTTACGTAGTGCACCGTCAGATTCTCGAGTTGCTCCGGTGTCAAATCCTCCTCGACGTTCATCTTGTTTTCCGCCGGAAGAATCACGTCGCGAACTCCCGCCCGCTTCGCAGCCAGCACCTTCTCCTTAATTCCGCCGACCGGAAGAACATTTCCGCTGAGCGTAATTTCGCCGGTCATCGCAATCAAAGGAGTGATCCGATGCTTGCTCAATAGCGAAACCAAGGCAGTTGCCATGGTCACGCCCGCTGAAGGCCCGTCCTTCGGAATCGCACCTGCCGGCACGTGGATGTGGATGTCATGGCTGGCGAAGAAATCCTCAGGCACTCCCAGACGATCCGCATTCGATCGCACCCACGTCAGCGCTGCCTGCATCGATTCCTGCATCACTTGGCCGATCTGACCGGTCATGGTGAATCCGCCTTTGCCCTTCATGGCATTGGCTTCCACGAACAGAACGTCGCCTCCCGATGGAGTCCAGGCCAACCCGACTGCAACACCCGGCCGCTCGGTCCGCTCGGCAATTTCGCCTTCGCTGCGGATCTTGATCCCACCCAGGAATTCCTGGATGACCTCTTTGCTGACGATCAGCTTCTCGGTCTTCCCTTCTGCCAGGCGCCGAGCCTGCTTCCGGCAAATCGTTCCGATCGTTCGCTCCAGGCTGCGCACGCCCGCTTCGCGCGTGTAATGCCGGATCACGTACCGTACCGCCTCTTCCGGAAACTCGATCTGCTCGACCGTGATGCCGTTTTCATCGATCTGCCGAGGAATAAGATACTTGAAGGCAATGTGCACCTTCTCCTCTTCCGTGTAGCCCTGCAGTTCAATGATCTCCATGCGATCACGCAACGGCTCGGCAATCGGATCGAGCATGTTCGCCGTCGTAATGAAGAGCACCTTCGACAGATCGAACGTCACGTCGAGATAGTTATCGCGGAAGGTCGAGTTTTGCTCCGGATCAAGCGCCTCCAGCAGTGCTGAAGCCGGGTCCCCGCGAAAATCGCGCCCAACCTTGTCGATTTCGTCCAGCATGAACACCGGATCCTTCGTCTCTGCCCGCCGAATGCCTTGAATGATCTGCCCCGGCAACGCTCCAATGTATGTCCGACGATGACCTCGAATCTCAGCCTCGTCGTGCACACCGCCCAGCGAAAGCCGCACAAACTTCCGGCCCAATGCCCGCGCAATCGACTTTCCCAGCGAAGTCTTGCCTACGCCGGGAGGTCCAACGAAGCACAAAATCGGCCCCTTCATGTTGGGCTTCAATCTCCGCACAGAAAGGTAGTCGAGAATGCGGTCTTTCACCTTCTCCAGATCGTAGTGATCCGCATCGAGGATCTCTTTCGCCTTGGGAATCTCAATCTCCTGACCCGACGTCTTTGCCCAAGGCAGCACGGCAAGCCATTCGATGTAATTCCGCGTGAGCGAATAATCCGCAGCCATCGGCGACATCCGTGATAGTCGGCCCAGTTCTTTCAACGCCTCTTTCTTCACTTCGTCAGGCATGCCCGCTTCTTCGATCTTCTTCTTCAGATCTTCGACATCGCGCTGGCCCTCGTCCTGCTCACCCAGTTCCTTCTGGATCGCCTTCATCTGCTCGCGCAGGTAGTACTCACGCTGCGTCTGCTGTACGCGATCTTGTACTTCGCTCTGGATTTTGTTTCGCAGTTGCTGAACTTCGAGTTCCTTGGCCAGATGCTGGTTGATCTTCTCCAATCGCACGTGAATATCGAGCGTCTCGAGCGTGTCCTGCTTGTCTGGCGTCGAAAGTGATGGCAGGGACGAAGCGATGAAATCCACCAACCGTCCCGGTTCGTCGATATTCATCGCGACCGTGGACAGTTCGTCCGACAATGTCGGCGATCCCGCCACGATCTGCTGGAATAACGTCAACACGTTCCGCTGAAGTGCCTCGATCTGTGACGTCGCAATGGGCGTCGCCCCCTCTGGAAGAGCGGAGTAGGTGGCACTCATGAATGGCGTCAACTGCGTAAACTCGCCCAGTTTCACGCGTTCCAGGCCCTCGGCGAACACGAACAGGCTCTGGTTCGGCATCTTTACTACTTTGTGAACGACTGCGGAGGTGCCCACCGTGTACAGATCGCTCGGTTGGGGTGAGTCGACGCGCGCTTCGCGCTGCGCGGCAACAATAATGGTCTTGTCTTCCCCCAACGAATTAATTAACTGAACTGAACTCTCACGCCCTACCGTAAGTGGCAAAACAGCATGCGGGAACAATACTGTGTCCCGGACCGGCAATACCGGTAATGACTTCTGCTCGTTTGTTTCCTTAGTCTTAGGAGCGCGCTCTACTGGCGTCTGCTGGCTCATGATTCTCCTTGAGTGTAACTCGCTCAAGTTTAGATGATGCTCTTCCGGGAAAAGTTTCAGCCGCGCCAACTCTTCCCCGCGAGTCTTGCATTCTATTCCGCCACAGCGCGAGCGGTTATGTGTCTAAGGTGCAGAGGCTAACGCGCAGGATGCCCCCACGCAAGTCTTAATTTCGGATCACCCAGACTTGGTAAGCAATGAAGGAAGGCTTTTCCCGGGACCTCCACGCCAGTTTCCGGAGGCCGAGGGATTTCCTGTTTCTTTCCGAATGAGAGGGAATGCGAATCAAAAAACGTGCTTCGCGGTATCTCCCCTGAAAGTCAGCTCCCGCAGGATTTTCTCATTCCCAGAGCTCGTTTCGGTCACACTTTCATCTTTCGGTGCCTTATGCGTGAGCGGAACCAGAGTGCATTTCACCTTGAACAATTGCTTGTGGCCAACAAGTTCGAAAGCCATCACGTGCTCCTCGCCCTCCATCGTGTGTCGAACGATGTAGCTGCCAGCAGGCAGCACCGTGGAAGCGATTCGTACCGGAGTGTCGAACGTGACGCGGCTGACTTCATGGATGCCCATCTTGTTTTCTGAAGCCATGGCGACCGCCGACAGAAATACGAGAGCAACACCCAGCATCTTTGAGGAACGCATGGAACCTCCGAAGTTGTAATGATCTGCTGTGATCAGCAGAGATAGAAGTTTAGAGGCTTACCGGGGACGATCCTGTATACCGCGTCACAACCCTTCGTGACCACAGACCACAACTTAAATTTCGGAACTGAAATTTGGCTGTCGTAGCTACATTGTTCTTCGCCGAAGCTTAGGGACGGCTTCCCGATTTAAACAGCCCTGTACATACCTAGGACCTTCACGAACTCAGCAACTTCACCCAAATGCCGCAAAGCGTTCCGAGCCGCTTCATCGTCCCCGCGCAGAAAGTCCACATAGAAGACGTACTCCCACGGACGCCCCCGCATCGGCCGTGACTCGATCTTGCTCAAGCTGATATCTCGAAGCGCAAACACGCTCAGGGATTTGAACAGCGCGCCTGGTACATTCTTTACCTGGAAAGCAATCGATGTTTTGTTCGCGCCGCGCGGAATCAGCCGTTGATATGCCAACCTTTCGTTCTTTTTTGGATCTCTCGGCAGCTTCCGTATCAGAAAAAACCGTGTGAAGTTCCGTTTGTCATCTTCAATGCTCGCCTGCAGAATCTTGGCGGAATATTCGCGTGCTGCTTGCCGCCCTGCAATTCCGGCCGCATCGTTTAACTTCTCCGCAATCACATGTTTCACGCTGCCCGCCGTGTCGTAGAACGGAACCGCCTCGATTTTGGGATGATGTCGAAAGAAATCACGGCACTGATCCAGTGCCACCGGATGCGACAACACCCGGCGCAACCCACTCAGCTTCACGCCCGGCCGCGCAATCACGTTGTGGACGATTCGCAGCAGATACTCCGCTTGAATGAAGACGTTCCGCGACACCAGCAGATCCGCATGTTCGGCCACCGTTCCGGCCAGCGTGTTTTCGATTGGTATGACGGCGGCAGAAACCGACCCGGCTTCCACCCGATCGAATACCTCCGCCGACCGCATGCACGGCACAACCTGACATCGCGGAAGCATTCGCTCGGCCGCTTCGTGGCTAAATGAACCACGCTCTCCTTGAATGGCTACTTTCATGATCTAAGAAAGTAGTCGGAGAGCGTGGAATTCGCAAGATTCGTCCCAGACCACCGCCTAACATGCCGGAGCAGTCTCATAGGCAATGCAAGCGGACTTATCATTGCCTACTTGCCAGATCGCCGACATGTCCTTTTTATCCGGAAAGTGATCGAACCAGAATGTGTATCCGAAGCCGCCAAAGTGGATGAGTTGCCCATTGCCGAAATCGTCCGCCCACTTGCTGCACGTCGAACCGTAATAAAGGTTCGCGTAGAAAGGATACGTTCCCGGGTTTTTCACCGAAATCTTCACCGCCTGATACCAAAGTCTGTTGGTCTTGTACCAGCATCCTTTGAACGTGGCCCCCGGATCAGGGGTCGCGGTGCCGCCCGGTCCGGACGACGCTTCTTGACGAACGGCCGGTGCGAACGGATTGCCCGCACTCTGCTTCGAACTTACGCCGCAGCTCACCGTGCACAGGGTCACAGTCAGCGCTGAAAAATAAAGCAGTGTCTTGTTTCGATAGGGAATCACGGGTTACCTCGCAGAGGGAAAGATAGGAACTGATTGGCCTCATTCTGCCACGCAGGAACAGCTCCGTCGCACTCGGAAGGGCACGAAATTTTCAGGGTCACCGTGAGCTAAAAAGGGCCTCGCGAAGCGAGGTCTCGTGGAGTCGAGGATCCCCACCCTGTTCCCGCTCGGTTAGCATCAGAACATAGAACCGCAGAGCCGCTGAGCCGCTATCCTTGTACGCGCGTGATGTCACTCAACTGCTTCTTCAGCACCAGTGCATCCACACCATTTGAGTAGTAGCGCGGCCAGGTACGGACCACGCTGTACCCGTGACGCTTGTAGAACGACAAAGCGGCCAGATTGTCGACCGCCGTCTCAAGGCCTACGGCCCGAGCTCCACTTGCGCGCAACCGCTCTTCCGCAGCATCGATCAGCAATGATCCCACGCCGGAGCGCCGAGCTTTTGGAGCGACATCGATCGTAATTACATGTCCTGTGATCCCAGTTTGAACGACGATAAAGCCTTGCGCCTCACCCCCTGGTTTGCCCGTCGCCACCAAGGCAAATACTCCTCGCTGGCTTAGATATGCCCCCAATTCCCGCTTGGAGTACGAGATTCCGGGAGGAAAGCACTCCTGATCCATGCGCCAGAGAACTTCAAAGTCCTCCGTCTTGAAATCGCGAATCACAATCCCCACGCCGCTATTGTATTCGGGCGGCATCCATGCATTCCTTAAATGCACGTCTTTTTGAGCATCCGGTAATGCGGAACGCGCTATCTAGAAAACGGCTATTCTTTCTTGATAATCCACGTTTTCCACAATCCGGCCTCGCCATCCTCAGAAAAATTTCCGCTCTGGAGTCCTTTGTCCCCTTGCCTCTCCGCAACCTCGGACGTACCATCGGCATCAGAGGGGTAGGCGAAGACGGCCGTGGGACGCCTTCTTGTCATCGACGTTGTCTGCGCAGTTGTGGCCCTTGGGGGGTGGTATGTCCTCTTTCTGGCATACAACCGCCGCCGAGGGGCCGAGGCCCTGCGTTGGGTCCAGTCTGCCTGCGCCGGCAAAGGGCGCATCACCGAATTCCGCTGGCTGAATAGTTCCCGCCTCTACGCCCGTCTCCAATTCCCCTCCCGTAGTTTTGAGAATGCTCGCGTTACCCTGAAGTTCCGTCCCCGGGCTTTGCCCGTTCACTGGATCCTCAGCCGCGTGAATAAGCAGAAAGAGACGCTGACCTTCGAAGCCGATCTTGGCGGCTCACCCGCGTTCCGTCTCGATGTCGTGCGCCATCGCTGGTGCGCACACAGCCGCGGCGTAATCGATCGGAAGCGCGACGAGAGACAGTGGGATATTTACGAACCCGGCCCCATCGTCCTCACCACTCGCACACACTGGAAAGAAGATTCCACGCCGGAGCTGAACACTCTGATGACTGTTCGTCAACAGGACGTCCTTCAGGTCCGCTTCCGCCCTGAGTCTCCGCAGTTTTCCGCGACCATAGCTCTCGACGCCCTTCATGATCCCCACGCGGCCGCCGGATTCCTGACAACCCTCCGCGAATTGGCCGCCGGCGCATCCGCCCACCGCCAGTAGCCCGCTTCACCCAAAGTTACTTCCGATGTCGCCGACGCGCTGAATCCGGCGCAACCGCTGTCGAATGCAGTAGACTTCGCTCATGCCCGGTCGCCAGGGTTCCATCCGCCTCTTCAGTTATTCCGGTATTGATGTCTTCCTTCATTGGTCCTGGTTTCTGCTCGCGATGTACGAAATCCGGGGCGGACTTGGAACGTACTCCTCAATTGGCTGGAACATTGCCGAATATCTCTCGCTTTTTCTGATCGTCACGATTCACGAGTTCGGCCACGCTCTCGCCTGTCGCCAGGTCGGAGGCTTTGCCAACCGCATCGTGCTTTGGCCGATGGGAGGTGTCGCTTATGTCGACCCTCCGCCCCGACCAGGCGCGACTCTTTGGAGCATTGCCGCCGGGCCACTGGTAAACGTCGCACTCTTCCCGATTCTCTGGATTGCAGTGCGGGGTAGCCGCATCGCCGGCTTGCCCGCATCCCAGCCTGACCTCTTCATGCTGTTGGAGACTATCTTCTACAAAATAAATTTCGGACTGCTCGTCTTCAACATCCTTCCCATTTATCCCCTCGACGGCGGTCAGATTCTGCGTTCCCTGCTTTGGTTCGTGATGGGCCGTGCCCGCAGTCTGATGGTCGCCACCATTCTCGGCCTGCTCGGAGTGCTCGGATTCATCGCTCTCGCCGTCGTCCGACAGTCACTGTGGATCGGAGCCATCGCCGTCTTCGTTCTCTTGAACTGCTGGGGCGGATTTCAGCATGCACGCGTTCTCCTGCGCATGGCCAAACTTCCTCGCCGCGCGGGATATTCCTGCCCCACCTGTAATTCGGCTCCTCCGCTCGGTGCCTACTGGAAATGCAACCAGTGCGGCCAGGCCTTCGATACGTTCGAAACTGGAGCCTCCTGCCCCGCCTGTCGTACTCAGTTCCCCGCGACCCGATGCCTCGATTGCGGCCGCCAGCATCCTGCACATGAGTGGGCATCATCCACGCTCGCAGTACCGCAGATCTGATTTCTCCGACCGAGTGCAACCTTCTCAAATAAATCCCTTTTATGCCTCACATCAGCTTTTTCGATTGGCTCGATCATCCTCCACGCGCTATCCTTCCGAGTTCCAAGGTCAGCGTTGAAACCAGCCATTTCAACTTCCCGGTATTCGTTTTGTAGTTTTGCCTAAATCTCGCACTAACTTCGAAGGAGACGGATCGATATCCATGCCCACTGAACTGCGCAATTTCCTGGCACTGTCCTACGACGAACTGGAAGAACTCAACCTCAAGGCAAAGGAGCAGCGCAGGAATCGCACGGCC
>Ga0070735_10001809_pt1 | contig 19997 bp, 21 predicted proteins | sample Coa_R1_FD_66443 | JGI IMG/M metagenome (GOLD analysis project Ga0070735, IMG submission 66443) | Surface soil microbial communities from Centralia Pennsylvania, which are recovering from an underground coalmine fire - Coalmine... | ecosystem: Environmental > Terrestrial > Soil > Unclassified ... | reverse complement strand
GGTACTCGAACACGAGCTGGCCCTTGGTCAGCGTCACGTGGTCCCGCCGGATCGTGGCCAGGCCGAAGGTGCCGTTCTGCTCGGCGTACTCCTCGCCGCCCGGACGGAAGAAGCCCAGGTCGATCAGGCGTATCGCGGCGGCCAGCACCCGTTCCCGGCCCAGGCCGCGGGTGTCCAGGTGGTGGCAGACGGCCTCCCGGATGGCCGGCAGGACGGCGCCGAAGCGCTCGACCCGGTCGTGCTTGTCCTGGTCCCGCTGCTCGCGCCACAGATCGTGGTACCGGTACTGACGGCGTCCGGCCGCATCGGTGCCGATGGCCTGGATGTGGCCCCGCGGGTCGGTGCAGATCCAGACGTCCTGCCACGCCGGAGGGATGACCAGGGCCTTGATCCGGGCCAGTGTCCGCGGGTCGTTGACCACGCTGCCGTCCGCGGCGAGGTAGCTGAAGCCCCGCCCGCGGCGCCTGCGCCGGATCCCGGTGCCGTGGGGATCGCTGCGCCGCAGCGCGTCACCCGCGGCCGTCATCGCGCGGGCGCCTCGCCGTGCTGTAGCTCGGCGGCGCCGGCCCGCGCTCCGGAGTGACCCGCCTGGATGGCGGCCTGGCGTTCGGACTCGGCGTTCAGTTCGGCGCCGAGCAGGATCGCGATCCCGGCCAGGTAGAGCCAGAAGATCAAGATGACCACGCCGGCGAACGCGCCGTAGGTCTTGCCGTAGCCGTTGGAGCCGAACTCCTTCACGTAGAACGAGAAGCCGAGCGAGGCGATCAGGAAGATGACCGTGCCCAGCAGGCCGCCCGGGCTGACCCACTGCCAGCGGGGCGTCTCGCGGTTCGGCCCGAAGAAGTAGTAGACCGAGAACAGCGCGGTGATCAGGACGACGGCCGCCGCCCACCGGACGACGTTCCACACGATGGTGAACGCGGTCCCGGTGATCCCGACGTGACCCTCGATCCCCGACCCGATCGACGGGCCGAGCACGATCAGCGCCGTGGCGATCCCGCCGATGACCAGGGTGGCCAGCATCAGCGGGAACGCGTAGAGCCGCTTGGCCGCGAACTTGCGGTCGACCGGGACCTCGTAGGCGATGTCGAGCCCGGTCTGCAGCGCGGCCATGCCGCCCGAGGCGCTCCACACCGCGACCGCCACCCCGATGACCAGAGCGGTCAGCGAGCCGGCCGACGAGCGGGCGGTGGCCGACTGGACGGCCTGGCTGAACACCGCCGACGCGCCCTTTGGCAGATTGTTGTCCAGGCCGTTGATCAGCTGGTGCAGGCCGCTGCTGCCGACGTGGATCAGGGTGACCACGCCGAGCAGCGCGATCAGCGCCGGGAACAGGGCCAGGAACCAGTGATAGGCCAGGCTGCCGGCGGTCATGCTGCACCGGTCCAGGACGAACTTCTTCCCGGCGCGCTTGAAGGTGTCCTTCCAGCCAGTCCCGCCCAGCTCGAGCGGGGTCGCGGGTCCCCCCGAGACCTCGTTCTGCGGCGGGATCGACTCCCGGGGCCGCATTGAACGTTCCATCATCGTGCCTCTCAGTCAGGTCTAAGTCCCGCAGCGCGTACCCAGCCGGTGACAGATCTAACGAGTCCGGTTCGGTGGCCGTCATGACCCGGTGTTTGGCCGGCCGGAGCGCGGGCAGCAGGAACCGGCCACCGAGGGGGTGCCGATGTCACAAATCGTTGAACAGGGAGCCAGTGTGCTCGCCGCCGGCCGGCCGCCGGTCGCCGCGGCGTTCGCGGACGCGGCCGAGTCCGGCCGGCTGGACCTGCCGCTGCCCGGCGGCGGCCGCACGCGCGAGCGCTGGGCGGTCCTGGCGGACCTGGCCGGCGAGGACCTGTCCCTGGCCCGGCTGGCCGAGGGTCACGCCGACGCCCTGGCCATCCTGGCCGAGCTCCGCGCGGCGCCGCCGCCGGCCGGGACCCGGTGGGGAGTCTGGGCCGCGCAGCCGCCGGGCCCTGGGCTGACCGCCCGCCGGGCCGGTGACGGCTGGCGGCTGGACGGCACCAAGCAGTACTGCTCGGGCGCGCGGTCGTGCACCGATGCGGTAGTGACCGCGACGGCGACCGACGGCGACCGGCTGTTCGCGGTCAGCACCGCGGACCTGCGGCCGGTCCCGGGCACCTGGCCGGCGACCGGCATGGCCGCGAGCGACACCCTGGACGTCCGCTTCGCCGATATCGAGGCCGAGCCGCTGGGCGGTCCGGGCAGCTACACCAGCCGTCCGGGCTTCGCGCACGGCGGCGCCGGTGTGGCCGCGTGCTGGTACGGCGGGGCCCGGGCGGTCGGCATGACACTGCTGGCCGCCGCGGCGCAACGCGACGTCGGCCCGCATGCGCTGGCCCACCTCGGCGCGGTCGACATCGCGCTGCACACCGCCAAGACGGCGCTCGACGTGGCCGCCGCCGAGATCGACGCGGATCCCCGGGACCGGCACGACGGCGGCCGGCTGCGCGCGCTGCGGGTGCGGGCGCTCGTCGAGGCCGCCGGCACCGAGGTCATGCAGCGGGTAGGCCGGGCGCTGGGGGCCGGGCCGCTGTGCCGTGATGAGGCGCACTCGCGACGGGTCGCGGACCTGACCGTCTACCTCCGCCAGCACCACGCCGAGCGCAACCTGGCCGAGCTCGGCGCGCTCGTGACCAGCCGCGACGTTACGTGGTGACCGGGCTCACGGCGAACCGCATCGACCGGCCCGGCACCGGTGAGGAAGCCTGGCGGTCGTGGCCGGGTGTGCGGCTGCTGCCGCCGGCCGATCCCGCGGCGTGGCCGAGCGTCGCCGTGGTCGCGGCGCACCCCGACGACGAGGTCCTGGGCGCCGGCGGGACGATGGCGATCCTGGCCGGCGCCGGGGCGCGGCTGCGGCTGATCGCGGTCACCGACGGGGAAGGGTCCCATCCGGGTGACGATCCGGCGGTCATCGGGCCGGTTCGGGCCGCGGAGTCGGCGGCCGCCCTGGACCTGCTGGGCGTCAGGGACGCCGAGGTGATCCGGCTGCGGCTGCCGGACACCGCGGTCGCCGCCCACGAGGACGAACTGGCCGGCCTGCTGCGCGGGCTGTGCGCGGGGTTCGCGGTGTGCCTGGCGCCGTGGGCGCGGGACGCGCACGCCGATCACGAGGCCGCGGGGCGCGCCGCGCGGCGGGCGGGCGCGGCCGACGGCCGGACCGTGCTGAGCTACCCGATCTGGATGTGGCACTGGGCGAGGCCGGCTGACCCGCGGGTGCCCTGGCACCGGGCCTGCCGGGTGCCGCTGCCGGCCGAGATCGCGGCGCGGAAGCGGGCGGCCATCCAGGCCTTCGCCAGCCAGCTCGCCGACCGCGGGCCGGCCGTGGGCCCGGTGCTGCCGCCGGGGATCGTGGCGCATTTCACGTCGGGACAGGAGGTGTTGTTCCAGTGACCGCTGTAACACTGGGGGCGGGCTACTTCGACGCCATGTACGAGGCGGCGCCGGACCCGTGGGGGTTCGAGGACCGCTGGTACGAGCAGCGCAAGTACGCGATCAGCCTGGCGCAGCTGCCGGACCGGCGGTACCGCCGGGCGTTCGAGCCGGGATGCTCCATCGGGGTGCTGACGGCGATGCTGGCCGGGCGGTGTGACCGGCTGCTGTCGTGGGACGTAGCGGCCGGCGCGGTCCGGGCCGCGGCCCAGCGCACCCGCGACCTGCCGAACGTCCGGGTCGAGCGGCGCCAGATCCCGCACGAGTGGCCGGAGGGACGGTTCGACCTGATCGTGTTCTCCGAGATCTTGTACTACCTCGGGGACCGCGACCTGGAACAGGCGTTGGACTACGGCGTTCACGCACTCGAGCCGGGCGGGACGCTGCTCGCCGTGCACTGGCGGCACCCGGTGACCGACTATCCCCGGACCGGCGACGACGTGCACCGGCTGCTCGCCGCGCGTTCCGGGCTGGCCAGGCTGGTCAGCCACCAGGAGGAGGACTTCCTAGCCGAGGTCTACCGCCGGGCCGCCGGGCCGCCGGCATCGGTGGCCCGGGCGACAGGCCTGGTGTGATCGAGCCCGGTGTGATCGAGCCCGGTGTGATCGAGCCCGGTGTGATCGAGACTGTGGGCGTCGTGGTGCCCGCGCACAACGAGGAAACGCTGCTGCCGGCCTGCCTGGCCGCGCTGCGCCGGGCCGCCCGCCAGGCCAGCGTGCCGGTCCGCGTGCTGGTCGCCGCGGATTCGTGCACTGACCGCACGGCGGCGGTGGCGCGAGCTCACGGTGCCCTGGTGCTGTCCCTCGGTGCCCGGCGGGTGGGCGCCGCGCGGGCCGCCGGGATGGCCGAGCTGCTGCGGCTGACAGCCGGCGCCGGCCAGGACCTGGCGGCGATCTGGCTGGCGACCACGGACGCCGACACCGTGGTGCCGGCTAGCTGGCTGCAGCGCCAGGTGGCGCACGCGGACCGGGGCTGGGACGTAGTCCTCGGCACGGTCACGGTGGCGGACTGGAGCGAGCATCCGCCGCAGGTTCCGGCCGCGTTCGCGGCCCGCTACGAGTCCGGTGACCGGCCGCACCCGCACGTGCACGGGGCGAACATCGGGATCCGGGCTTCGGCGTACCGGGCGGCGGGCGGGTTCGCGCCGCTGCGTTCGGCCGAGGATCACGCGCTGGTGGCGGCGGCGGCTGAGGCGGGGTGTTCGGTGCTGCGGGCTGATGACGTCGCGGTGGAGACGTCGGCGCGGCAGCATTCGCGGGCACCGCACGGATTCAGCCACCTGCTGCGGACGCTGGCTCCCGCCCCGGATTAGCGCCGCGGCGGCCAGCACCCGGATATGCCAGGCTGATACATCGCAGCCAACGGATCAGCTCGGCGGGCTGTGGCTGTGGAAGATCTTGGTGCCGTCGGGGCTGCGGGCGGTGGTGGTGCCGTCGGGGTGCAGGGCCACTTTCCAGCCCCACTGGTGGATCGCCACCTGATGGTGGAAAAAGCAGAACAGGGCGCAGCCGTCCACGCTGGTCTTCCCGCCGTCGGCGAGGTGGGTGACGTGGTGCACCTCACAAGCTGAGGCGGGCTGGTCGCAGCCGCCGGCCCAGCGGCAGTGCTGGTCGCGCAGGATGACCGCGCGGCGGATCGCGGCCGGGATCTCGGCGGAGTGGCCGACGTCCAGGGGCAGGCTGGGTCCGGCGAGGCGGGCGCCGAGCTGGCGGGTGCGCAGGAAGCTGGCTAGGCCGCCGGGGCCGGAGACCAGGTCGACGGCCTTGCCGATGATGGCGTGGCGGAGCATCTCCAGCGCCTGCGGCGCGGGCGAGCGCGGACCCGGCGGGCAGGTGGCACCGTCGCTGCCCGCCCGGGGCCTTGGACCGCTGGTCACGGTCCCGCGAGTCATCGTCCTGCGGGTCGCGGCCTTGCGGGTCGGCTTCTTGCGGGTCGCGGGGCGGGCTGGCGTCCTGGCCGGCTCCGCAGTGGGGGCCGTGGCCGGCGTAGTGCAGGCACAGGGCGACCAGGTCATCTAGGGCGGCGGGGTCGATGCCGCCGGTGACGACGGGGATGATCGTAGCGTCGCAGGACATGGCGCGGGCGGGCTTGCCGGCCAGCCAGGCGGCGGCGTCACTGCCGGCCTGGGAGGCGGCGGCGCGGCGGGCGGCCCACCGGATGGCCATCTCCCCGATCCACTCGCCCTGCAGGACCGACCCGTCGTCCAGGGCCCGCAGCTCGGCCAGGGACACGTGGGCCCAGACCTTCACCGGCTGCCCGGCCCGGTCCGGGAGCAGGCCGCTGGCCACGAGCCGGCGCATCGCGTCGTGCAGCGCGTCGTGGTAGCGCTGGTCCTGGGTCCGGGTATCCTCGGCCCCGGCCGGGGCGGACAAGGCGTCCAGCACGGTGGTGATGACCGCCGCGCACTCCGGGGTCAGGTCCCCGGTGATGATCCCGGCGCCGCCGAACGTGGCCTGGACCCGGACGCGGCGGTCCTCGAAGTCCGGCAGGCCGTCATCGTCGGGGGCGTCGGGCAGCGACCGGGCGTAGATCTCCGCGGCCAGCCCGGCCAGGTCGCCCTGGCTGGCGCCGCCCCGGGCCGCGCCGACCAGGATCTCATCAGCCGCGTCCCAGCACGACGGCGGGAGCTTATCGGTCCACCCGCAGATCTCCCGGGCCATCGACTCGGTCAGCGCGGTCCCCTCGGCCAGCGCCGCCACCACCACAGGATGCGTGAGAGCGCGGCGGGCCCAGGCGCGGTGCCAGCGGGCCGCGCCCTTGGTGACCCCGGTGCGGTGGATCAGCCACGACGTCGCGCTGTAATCCGCGTCGGCCGAATAGCCCTGCCCGGCGGTGAAGGCGGCGAGAATCCGGGCCCGGGCCGCGGTGGAGATCGCGCCGCCCTGCTCCAGCGCCTGCAGGCACCGGGCCTGGGCCGCGGCGGCCAGGGTGGTGGGATCCATGGCGGCCAGATAGCCCAGCCCGGCGATGACCATATCCGATGCCTGGTCGGCAGTGGCCGGGGCCGGGATGGTGCTCATGCGAGCCGTCACCTCCCAGGGCGGGTCGCGGGTGGACCGGATCGGCGCTCTGCAGGGGTGCGCGGGGCCTGTCCCGGGGAAGTGTCACCCGGGATCGTTAGGCCGAAAAGATCTTTGATCTTGAGATCGATCATATCAGGCCATACCGACATTTTCTCGAAACGACACGCGACTGGCCAGCATTTATTGCAGCACGGCGCACTGCCGCCCGGGCGGCCAATCGCCCTGCGGCCGACCTGGCCAACAGGCCCGTCGACGGGGCGCCGTTCAATGACGATGGGTGGATGACCGCGTGAGGAGCCACGGCTGGCAGGGAACCGGTGGGACAGCTGGGGCAGGCGGGGCCATGGGTGCGGGACCGTAAGTTGTCATCTGGCACTGGCTGGTTCGGTGATCTGGGTGCGAAGGTAGGTCAGGGCCCGGTCCAGCAGGCGCGATACGTGCATCTGAGAGATGCCGAGGCGGGTGGCGATCTGCTCCTGGGTAAGGTTGCCGTAGAACCGCAGCATCAAGATGCGCTGCTCGCGTTCGGGCAGGTCGTCCAGGTGGGCGTGGACGGCCTGGATGTCGGTGGCGTGGTCGATGGCCGGGTCGTCCTCGCCGATCATGTCGGCGAGGAGGGCCGGATCGTCCCGGCCGGACACCGGTGCGTCCAGGGAGTGTGCGGTGAAGACCTGGTGAGCCCGGCGGGCTTCGAGGACGTCGGCCTCGGGGACGCCGAGGTGGTCGGCCAGTTCGCTGTCGGCCGGGGTGCGGCCGAGCTGGTGGGTCATGGTCTCCTCGGCGGCGCGCAGTTCCAGCAGCAGTTCCTGGGACTGGCGGCAGACCCGGATCTGCCAGCGCCGGTCGCGGAAGTACCGTTTGATCTCGCCGCTGACGCACGGCTGGGCGTAGGCGCTCAGGCTGTCGCCGTGGGCCGCGTCGAAGTTGTTGATGGCCTTGAGCAGGCCGACGTAGCCGACCTGCAGCAGGTCCTCGGCCGATTCCGGGGTCTGGCGGTACCGCTGCGCGCAGCGCCGGACCAGGCTGGCATAACGGGCGACCAGGATCTCGCAGATCGCCTCGCGTTCGGCGCTGCCGAGCGGCAGCGGGCGCAGCCGCGCCAGCAGCGCGTTATCCGACAGTTCCCGCAGCTCATCATGCAGTGATAGGTACCTGGCATCAGGCACAGCACCCACCTCCCCAGAGGACATACCTGTCCCGGGGAAACCTGTGAGGCCTGCCGGACCGTTGAGGCAGGCGGCAGCCGGGATCCCCGGACCGGCTGGCTTGTCAAGCGTGAGGCTGGTACTGCCCGGGTGTCAGCGATCTATTCGCGCCGGGTACGCCTAGGCGGCGGGGTCGCGCTTGGCGGTCCAGTGGTCGCCGCGTTTCTCGAACTTCTGCTTCAGTACGGCGAAGGCGGCGCGGGAGGCCCGGTCACCTTCACCGTGGGCCCGCACGGCGTCCCGGTAGGCCGCGGCGAAGGCCGCCTGCACGGCCTGGCACGAACGCCGGATGGTTCCGGGCAGTCCGTCCGTCCGCCCGTAGCGGCTCGATCGTGGCATAGCACGTCCTCCGTCGTCGGTCAGAGCAGCGCGGCGCGGGCGGCCTGGCGGAGCAGGTCCCGTTCTCCCGGGCTCCAGGACCGGTTGACCAGGTCGGCGAAGTCCCGGCGCACGAGCGCCGGCTGGCTGAGGCACACGATGCACCCGCCGGAGGGACAGTGACGCGCGCGGGCCGAGAGCACCTGGCGATAGTTGCGGAACGGATCCATGCCCTGTCCTTCGTGGCTCATGATGACCGCTGAGACCCGGCAACTACCCACGCGAACAGGGATTACCCGCCTGACTATGAGACCGCATCCTCCAGGCTCGCGTAGACCGGGATGACCCGGTCCACGCCGGTGAGCTCGACGATCCGGGAGACGGCCTCGCTGGTGACGACCAGCCGGACCTCACCGCCCTCGGCGCGCGCCTGCCGGGCCGCGCTGACCAGGGCGTTCAGCCCGGCCGAGTCGCAGAACCGGGTCCGGGACATGTCCACCACGAGCAAGGCGCGGCCGGGCTCCGCCATCTCCGTGAGGGCGGCCTCCAGCAGGGCGGCCTTCAGCCTGGCAGCGTTGGCGATGTCGATCTCCTCGGGCGCCGTCACCACCGGCACGCCCTCGATCACCTCGACCGGGAAGCTGATGTCCGGCACTGCCCACCTCCTGGCCAGACCGTAGCACCACGGACCGTTCGGACAAATTTCGATCTTTTAATCTTTTCCGAACGGGCCGTGGTGCGTGCCCGCGCCTAGGTGCGGACCTCCGGCGCGGCGGACAGGCGGACGGCGCACTCCAGCATTCCGGCGTGCACGAAGGCCTGCGGCAGGTTCCCGCGGGACTGGCGCTGGTGCACGTCGTATTCCTCGGTGTACAGGCCGGCCGGGCCGCAGGCCGCGCGGTTGCGCTCGAACCAGCGGGCCGCCTCGACGGTGTCGCCGCAGGCCTGGGCGACCTGCGCCAGCCAGAACCCGCACAGCAGGAACGCGCCCTCGCTCTTGTGCAGCGGCCGGGCGTCGTGCCGGAACCGGTACACGTAGCCGTCCTCGGTGAGTCCGGCCTTGACCGCGCGGACGGTCGCATGGTTGCGCGGGTCGCCCGCGGGCAGGGCGCCGCGGATCACCGGCACCAGCAGGGCGGCGTCGACGCGGGGGTCGCCGGGCGAGCGCTGCCAGCGGCCGCTCGGGTGCACGGCGTCGCCGAGGCTGGCCAGCAGCGTGTCGGCCAGCCCGCTCCACCGGGCGGCCAGCCGGTGCCCGGGGCCGCCGGGCGGCCCCGTCGCGGCGGCGGCCAGCGAGCGCAGGCCGGATACGCAGGCCAGGCGGGAGTGCGTCCAGTGCCGGTCCTCGAGTTCCCAGATGCCCGCGTCGGGCTCGGTCCAGCGTTTCTCGATGGCCTCGGCCGCGATCGTCGCCGCCTGCCAATTCTCCTCGGCGAGCAGGTCGAGGCGGGCGGCCGCGGCGAACAACTCGAGGGTTTCGCCCAGACCGTCCAGCTGGAACTGGCCGGTCACCCGGTTGCCGGTCCGGACCGCGCCGCCCGGGTACCCCGGCAGCCGCGGCGCGCGCTCACCGGGCAGGGGCTCGCCCGCCACCGTGTAGGCGGGCATCAGGCCGGGGCCGTCGGCGAGGAGGCGTTCGGTGACGAAGCGGACCGTGCCCTCGAGCAGCGGGTGCGGGCCGTGGGCCGCGACGGCCAGTCCCGCGTAGCACTGGTCGCGGATCCAGGCGTACCGGTAGTCGTAGTTGCGGCCGCCCTCAAGCCGCTCGGGCAGCGACGTGGTGGCCGCCGCGACCATCGCGCCGGTGCTCGCGGTCAGCCCGCGCAGTACGGCGTAGGCGTGCCGGGCGTCGCGCGCCGCGGTCAGGTCCGCGCAGTCCGGCACGACGTCGGACCAGGCTTGCTCGGTGGCGGCCCAGGCCCGGTCCGGGTCGGGCGGCTCATTGTCGAGCGGCCGGTCGGACAGCTCGAGGACCAGGTCGTGGTGGCCTTCGGGGGGCAGGGTCACGGTGCAGGAGAGGCCGTCGTCGCCGGGCCGCGCGCGGCCCGCGCCCGACCAGCGGAACCGCAGGCGGCCGCTGCGGCCGGTCCAGCACCCGCCCGCCTTGGACAGGTCGGTCATGGGGTTTGTGCCGAACCCGGACCGGACGTCGAGGGTCACGGTCACCTTGGCCGGGCCGTCGACGGCCACGATGCGGCGCAGGACCACGACGCGGTGCGGGTCGGCCGGCATGGCCAGGGCCTCCCGGCATTCGGTCCGCGAGGAGCCGACCCAGCGGCTGCGCCAGATCAGGGTCCCGGGCTCGTAGTAGCCGCCCCAGACGTACCAGGGATCGGCGGGCGTGACCGCGTAGCCGCCGCGGCCGCCGAGCAGCCCGCCGAACACCGCCGGGCTGTCCCACCGCGGCGCGCACAGCCACGCGATCGCCCCGTCGGGGCCGATCAGCGCGCCGCGCTCCCCGTCGGCGATCAGCGAGTACTCGCGCAGCACGTGCGGGCGGAACGAGACGGTCATGGCCTTGCATCTGTCCGGCGCGGCCCGCTCGAAACAGGCGTCCCCCCGGTTTAGCCCACCCGATGCCGGGCAGCCGGGGACATTGTTCTTCCCCAGGATCGGAGTCGTATGGAAACGCAGACCGTGGTTGTCACCGGGGCCAGCGCCGGGATCGGGCGGGCCACCGCGCGCCTGTTCGGGCAGCGCGGGGCGCGCGTCGTCCTGATCGCCCGCGGCCAGGCCGGCCTGGACGGCGCGGCGCGCGACGTCGAGGAGGCCGGCGGCCAGGCCCTGGCCATCAGCGCCGACGTGGCCGACTACGACCAGGTCACCGCGGCCGCGCGGCAGGCCGAGGAGCACTTCGGTCCGATCGACGTGTGGGTCAACGTGGCGTTCACGTCGGTGTTCGCGCCGTTCATCCAGATCAGCCCCGAGGAGTTCCGCCGGGTGACCGAGGTGAGCTACCTCGGGTTCGTGCACGGGACGCTGGCCGCGCTGGCCCTGATGCGTCTCCGCGACCGGGGCACCATCGTGCAGGTCGGTTCGGCGCTCGGCGAGCGCAGCATCCCGCTGCAGTCCGCCTACTGCGGGGCCAAGCACGCGATCAACGGGTTCACCTCCTCGCTGCGCTGCGAGCTGCTGCACGAGAAGTCCGGCGTGCGGGTGACCGTGGTCCAGATGCCGGCGGTCAACACGCCGCAGTTCTCCTGGGTCCGGTCCCGGCTGCCTAACCACCCGCAGCCGGTGCCGCCGATCTACCAGCCCGAGGTCGCGGCGCGCGGGGTGCTGTTCGCCGCCGATCACCCGGACCGCAAGGAGTACTGGGTGGGGGCGAGCACCGTGGCCACGCTGCTGGCCAACCGGGTCGTCCCGGCCGTGCTGGACCGGTACCTGGCCCGGACCGGCTACCGCTCCCAGCAGACCGGGCAGAAGGTCGCGGCGGACCGCCCCGATAACCTGCTGCACCCGGTCGACGGGAGCGACGGGCACGATCACGGCCCGCACGGGATCTTCGACGACAAGTCCCACGACCGCAGCCCGCAGCTGTGGATCGCCCAGCACGCCGCCCTGGTGCCGTCCGGGCTGCTGGCCGGGGCGGCGGCCGCCCTCGTGGCGGCACGGCGCGGGCGCCGGCGGTGACGGCCACCGCGAGCGGGCCGGTGCGCGGGCCGGTGCGCGGACCGGTGGGCGGACCGGTGCGCGGGCTCCAGAAGGCCCGGGCTGCCTACGGGGCGGCGCTGGTCCTGGTACCCGGCCCGGTGATCTGGCTGGCCACGGGGCAGCTGCCCAGCCGGCGGGCGCGCCGGGTGGCGCAGGTGCTCGGGATCAGGCACCTGATCCAGGCCGCGCTGACCGCCGCGGCGCCGGAGCCGGCGGTGCTGGCTACCGGCGGGCAGGTCGATGCCGTGCACGCCGCGTCGATGCTGCTGCTGGCCGCGGTCAGCCGGGGCGGGCGCCGGGCCGCCGTGACGGACGCGCTGACCGAGGCGGCCTTCGCCGCCGCGGGCTGGTCGGCGTCCTACCCGGGACAGCCCAGGTCGCCGGGCCTCAGCTAGCCGGCGACTCCATGTCCGTGTCCGTGGCCAGCCGGGCGGCCCACTCCCGGGTCCGCCGGCCCCGCCACCAGAAGAACACCCCGACCACGATGAAGAAGAGCACGGGGAGCAGTTCGGTCCACAGGTAGGTGAACCGCTCGGCGTGCGCCCAGCCCTGCGGCCGGAAGGCGTCACCGAACCAGTCCTTGCCCAGCCCGGGCGCGATGAGCTGGACGGAGGCGAGGGCGACCAGGATCATCAGCACCACCGTCAGCGGCCGGTAGGCCGGCATCTTGAACGGCCGCGGCGTGTCCGGGTGGCTGCGGCGCAGCTTCCACAGGGCCGGGTAGATGAGCAGGTAGCTGATCAAGGTGGTCGAGATCGTGACGCCGAGCACGGCGTCGAAGTACTTGGCCGCGTTCCCGCTGGTGATCTGCTGCGCCAGGATGACGACGATGGTGGCCACGACGCCGCTGAACACGTTGACCCGCACCGGCGTGCCGAACCTGGCGTTGATCACGCCGAGCGTGCGCGGCCCCGCGCCGTCGTAGCAGGACACGGCCAGCGCCCGGTCCGCGCCCATGATCCAGGTCGCGCCCGAGGTGAGCAGGCACACGATGAACAGCAGGGCGCAGCCGTCGCCGAGCACCAGCCCGGCGCCGGACAAGGTGGCCGCGCCGCTGGCCGACACGTGGCCGCCGTACACGGTGAAGACCGTCTGGATGGCGCTGATGAACCCGCTGAAGTTGGTGATCGCGCTGGTGGGCAGGACGATCAGGATGCCGAGCACCGGCAGGGCGTAGAGCACCACGCTGCCCACGGTGGAGCGGGCGATGCCGAACGGCACGTCTTTCTGGGGGTCGGTCATCTCCTCGCCCGCGCTGTTCGGCAGCTCGAAGCCGACGAAGTTGAACAGCAGCACGCCGACCAGGGCCACGAAGCCGCCGGCGCTCGGCTGGTAGCTGCCCGCGCCCAGGCCGTGCACGCCGTGCCGGGCCGCGTAGATGGCGACCGAGATGATGAACAGGCCGAGCAGCAGGAACCGGGCGTAGGCCCCCGCCGTCGGCACCCACTTGCCCACGCTGAAGGACGTGATGGCGGCGACGATCGAGGTCCAGACGAAGGTCAGCGCCACGATGTACCAGACCGCCGTGGGCAGCGTGTTGCCGTTGTTGAAGAACACCTCGATGGCGCCGATGCAGCTGATCGCGAGCGTGCCGCCGATCCAGACCGGGTTGGTGATCCAGTACAGGAAGTTGTTCACCGCCCCGGCCAGGTGCCCGAAGGCCAGCCGGGTCCAGTAGTAGGGCCCGCCCTCCTGCGGGAAGGCCGTGCCGAGCTCGGAGAACAGCAAGGCCTGCGGGATGAAGAAGACGACCGCGTAGATCATCATCCAGGTGAAGGCCTCGCCGCCGCTCGCCGCCACCGTGGCGATGGTGTCCACGCCGACGATGGTGCAGATGAGGAAGAACAGGATGTCGAAGCGGCCGAAGTGCTTCTGCAGCTTCTGCCGTTCGACATCGGCGACGGTCAGCCCGGTCAGGGTGTTGGTCATCGAGACGCTCCTCGCGGTCACCAGAAGGCCACATCCTCGCCCGCGGCGATTTCCAGCCCGTTACCGATTTATGTCATCGCGGGACGGGTGACGCAAGTGGGGAAGATCGGCGGTTTTGCCGGGCCGTTCCCGGGAAGCCGACGGCAGTGAGTTTGCCGGTCAGTGAGCAGCGGGTTCTGGACAGGATCGAGAATGCCCTGGAGGGTGGCGAGCCGCGGCTCAGGTCGATGTTCGCCATCTTCACCAGGCTGACCCGTGATGACGCGGTGCCGCCAACCGAGACGCTCCGGGCGCGGACGCGCCTCAGGCTGGCCTGGCCGGACAGCGGAGTGACCGCCACCACAATGCGCGCCATCATTGCCGTCCCGGTCATCCTGGGCCTGATAACGCTCTGTATCTTCATGGCCATCAACAGCTCCGGCGCGCAAGGCTGCCGGCCCGCGCCGGTGCTGGCCCGGACCGTGAGCTGCCAATCGGCGCCGGGGTCGGCGGGGTCATCCGCCTCCCACGGCGGGTAACGGCCCCCAGTGGTGACGGTTCAGTGGTGACGGTTCAGTGGTGACGGTTCAGTCGTGACGGTTCAGTCGCGGCGGTAGCGCTCGGCGTCGGATTCCCGGAGGGTGAGGCCCAGTCCGGGCTGATCCGCCTCGGGGGTCAGGATCCCGCCGTCGGGGTCCAGGGCGCCATCGAAGAACATCCGCTCGATCCGCTGATGGTCGTGGAAGTACTCGACGTGCCGCAGATTGGGCACCGCGACGCCGACCCGGGCGTGCAGGTTGGGCGCGCAATGCCCGGAGACCTGCAGGTTGTGCGCGGCGGCCAGGGCCGACCCGCGCAGGAACTCGGTGATGCCGCCGCAGCGGGTCACGTCGAGCTGCAGGCAATCCACCGCGCCGGCGGCGATGAGCCGCGCTGAGTCGGCCAGTGACCAGCTGTACTCCCCCGCGGCCACATCGGGCCGGACCTGGCGCCGCACCGCGGCGAGCCCGGCCAGGTCCTGCGACGACACGGGCTCCTCGAACCAGGTCACCCCGTGATCGGTGAGCCGGTCCGCGACCCGGACCGCCTGCCCGGCGGTGTAGCCGCCGTTGGCGTCGACGTAGAGCTCGGCATCCGGCCCGATGACCTCGCGGGCCAAGGCGACGCGTTCCAGGTCCCGGCGCTCGTTCGTGCCCCAGCTCTCGCCGATCTTGATCTTCACCCGCGGGATGCGGTCCTTCTCCACCCAGCCGGCCAGCTGCTCGCGGGTCTGGCCATCGTCGTAGCTGGTGAAGCCGCCGCTGCCGTAGACCGGGACGCTGTCCCGGGCCTGGCCGAGCAACTGGGCCACCGGGGAGCCGAGCAGCCGCGCCTTGAGATCCCAGAGCGCGATGTCCACGGCGGAGATGGCGGTCGCCGCGATCCCCGGCCTGCCGATGTTCCGGACCGCACGGGCCATGGCCTCGGCCGCTCCCGGCACATCCAGCGCGCTGCGGCCGGTCACGACGCCGGCCAGCACGTCGGCGACGACGTTCCGCGCCGCGGCCGCCGCGTAGGTCCAGCCGATCCCGCGGGCCGTCCCGGCGCGGGCGGAGGCGAGCACCATCGTGGTCTTGTCCCAGGTGAGCGTCCCGTCCGCCTCCGGTGTATCGGTGGGGATCACGTAGACCGCGGCCGTGACCTCCCGTACCACCGGCCCGTCATCACGCACGGCTGAACCTCCTCGCGGTCATGCTCCGTCGTTCCTGGCTGACTGCTACCTGTCCCGGCCGGGGTCAAACGCGAATACCTGTCCCGACCGGGTCAAACGCGAACCCGCACGGCGCGGCGCGTTTCCGGACACGCTCTGGAGGTAGTGACGGGTATGCACTCCGTATCTGCCGCCCGCGCGACACGCAGCGCCAGGCGAGCTTCAGACAGCCCCGCCGCTCACTTCCTGGCCCGGGCCGGATTGACCGCGCGCGGCGTCATCTACATCCTGGTCGGCTGGGTCGCCGTGCTGGTCGCGCTCGGCCACAGCTCCCAGGAAGCCGATCAGCAGGGCGCGTTGCACCTGCTGGCGGGCAAGTCCTACGGGCTGGTCTCGCTGTGGCTGCTGGGCATCGGCTTCGCCGCCTACGCCCTGTGGCGGCTGAGCGAAGCCGCGTTCGGTGTGACCGGCGAACCGCCCGGTGCCGGACCGAGGCTCAAGTCCCTGGCCCGTGCGGTCGTCTACGCGGCCCTGGCCTACCTGACGTTCACGGTCATCTCCGGCACGGACCGCAGCCAGTCTCGCCGGCAGCAGGACGTGACGGCGACGGCCATGCAGCACCCGGCCGGCCGCTGGGCGGTCGGCATCGCCGGGCTGATCGTCGTCATCTGCGGTCTGGTCCTGGTCGTCGAGGGCGCCCGCAAGAAATTCATGAAGTACCTGCGGACGGCGCAGATGAGCCCCCGGACGCGCCGCGCGGTCCAAGTGCTCGGCATGACCGGGACGATCGCCCGCGGCCTGGTCCTCGCCCTGGCCGGCGCGCTTGTGATCGAGGCGGCCATCACCCACAAGGCATCGGAATCGGGCGGCATCGACAAGGCGCTGCTCACGCTGCGGAACCAGCCGTTCGGCGAGTTCCTGATGCTGCTGGCCGCGCTCGGCCTGGTGGTGTTCGGCATCTACGGGCTGTGCGAGGCCCGCTGGCGGAAGGTCTGAGGAGCTGAGCATGGCTGATGTCGCTGTGGTGGCGCACGCCGGTAAGAGCTTCGGCGGTGGCCTGAGCGAGCTGCGCACGGTCCTGGCCCGGGAGGGCGTCACCTATCCGATCTGGTACGAGGTGACCAAGAGCCGTCACGCGCCCGCGTGCGCGCGGCGGGCGGCGGCTCAGGGCGCCGAGGTGGTATTCGTCTGGGGCGGCGACGGCACCGTTCAGCGGTGCATCGACGCGGTCGCCGGGACCGGCGTAGCGGTGGCGATCCTGCCCGCGGGCACAGCGAACCTGCTGGCCCTGAACCTGCAGATTCCCGATGACCTCACCGAGGCGGTGCGGATCGGGCTGCACGGAGACCGCCGGCGGATGGACACCGGGTCGGTGAACGGCGAGCACTTCACGGTGATGGCCGGCGCGGGATTCGACGCCCGGATGATCTCCGAGGCGGGCCGGGGCATGAAGGACCGCCTGGGCCGTGCCGCGTACCTGTACACCGGGATCAGGAACCTGTCCGCGCGCCGGGTCAAGGCCAGGGTCGACGTGGACGGTGAGCGGTTTTTCAAGGGCCAGGTCTCGTGCGTGCTGGCCGGAAACGTCGGCCGGGTCCTCGGCGGGATCGAGGCCTTCCCGCAGGCGCGGCCGGATGACGGGCTCCTGGAGTTCGGCGTGGTCACCGCGAAGAACCCGGCGCAGTGGGCCCGGACCTTCAGCAGGCTCGCCCTCGGCCAGGCCGAGCGATCTCCGTTCGTGCAGGTCACGCACGGCACCAAGCTCAAGGTCCGGTTCGACCGGAAGATCCCGTACGAGCTGGACGGCGGCGCCCGCCCGGCCTGCCGGGAACTGCGGATCAAGGCCCGCCCCGGCTCGATCACGATCTGCGTGCCAGCAGGCGCCACGGCCGCTCCGGCCGCGGCGGCGGCCACGGAAGGCGGTCACGCGTGAACCTCGCGATCCGGCAGCACCGCCTCGCGCCGCTCATCACGGTCACCGTCGCGGCGCTGGTCTTCGTCCTCCTGCTCATTTCGGTGCGCCTGCAGTGGGCGCCGCTCGAATCGGCCGACCACAGCGCCGCCACCGGCATCAACAGCCTGATCGCGGGAAACGCGACGCTGGTGCGCGTGGTCAAGGCGATCACCTTTCTCGGCAGCAACGGCGTGCTGTGGGCCGTGATCGCCGCCGCGACGGTCATCCTGGCGATCCGGCGGCGGTGGCGGCTGGCGGCCTACCTGCTCGTCACCGGCGCGGGCGCGCTGACCCTGGATCCCATCCTCAAGTCGCTCGTCGGCCGGCTGCGCCCTGTGGTGGCGCATCCGATCGCCCACGGCACCGGGGACAGCTTCCCCAGCGGCCACTCACTCGGCTCGATCGTCTGCTACGGCGCGATCCTGCTGGTCTTCCTGCCCGTCGCCCGCGGCCGGTGGCGGACCGCCTTCGTCGCCGTGGTCCTCACGCTCATCGCCCTGATCGGGATCAGCCGGATCCTGCTCGGCGTGCATTACCTGTCCGACGTCGTGGGCGCCTGGGCGGTCGGCATCACCTGGCTCGGGATCACGGCCCTCGCCTTCGAGCTGACCCGCAGCGCGGCCGGCCGGCCGGTGACCGATCCGGTCACCGAGGGACTGGAGCCCGAGGCGCGCGCCGACCTCAAGCCGGCCCAGCCCGAACCCGGCACGGGTCACCCGCATTACGGCCGGATCGCCGCCGGGGTCGTGGTGGCCTGGGTGCTGATCCTCGGCGTCATCACCGGCATCGGCGAGCTGATCACCAAGCACGGCAACGGCAACGTGCTGGGTGATCGGACGATCCCGCACTGGTTCGCCGCCCATCGCACCGCCGGCTGGACCCACTGGAGCCTGATCTTCAGCACGCTGGGGGCGACCCAGGCGATCCTCATCGTCGGCCTGGCGACCTGCGTCGTGTTCCTCGCCGTCACCCGGCACTGGCGGCCGGTCATCTTCGTGGCCACCGTCATGTTCGGGGAGCTGGGGGCGTTCCTGGCCGCCGCCGCCGTGGTCAAACGGCCCCGGCCCAGCGTCACCCAGCTCGACCAGCACCTGCCCACCTCCGCCTTCCCGTCCGGGCACGAGGCCGCCACCTGCTGTCTCTACGTCGCCATCGCGATCCTGGTCATCGGCCACGCCCGCGGCTGGTGGCGATGGCTGTTCCTGATCCCCGCGATCGCCATGCCGGTCCTGGTCGCGCTGTCCCGCATGTACCGGGGCGAGCACCACCCCACCGACATCCTGGCCAGCATCTTGTTCTCCGCGCTGTGGCTGACCGCGACGGTGCTGCTGATCAAACCCAACGCCGACGGCCAGCGAGGTAGGCACGGGATACGGCCGGGGAAGCAGGCGTCAGTCCCCGCGACGACGTCGCCGGAGCCATCGAAACCGCGGGCTTGACGAGCTAGGCGGGCAGGTCGAAGGCGATCGTGGCCCGGGTCCCGCGGAGGCCGGAGCGGATCCGCATCCGGTCGGCGACCTGCCGCACGAGCCACAGCCCGTGGCCGGGCAGGCTGGGCCACGAGTGCCCGGCCGGGGCTCCGGACGCCAGCGGTTCGCCGTCCTCCACCTCACAGTGCAGGGCCCCGGCCAGCTTCCAGATCCGCAGCCGTCCCGCGCCGGCCCCGTGGCTGACCGCGTTCGCGGCCAGTTCGTGGACGGCCAGGACCACGTCCTCGGCCCGCTCCTCGGGGAGGCCCGCCTGACACGCGTGAACCTTCACCCCTGCTCGCAGCGCGTTGAGCGTTCCGGAATCGAACGCCAGGTCCATGATCGGGATGTCCGGTTCACCTCCTGCGTGGTCATCGGCCATTGGATCGCCTCCCCACTGGCCCTTCTACCGGCGCGACGGACCGGTAAACCGGCTGGGGCGCCGGGCGGACAGGTTTGGCCGGGCGGCTGAGGGTAGTGCGCTGCGAAGACCACTACAGGAGGACAGCACATGATGGCTCGGCGCACGCGCGGGGATGCCGTTGACCGGACCGCGCAGGGCATCGACCGGATGCTGCGCAACGTGGAGACCGGGCGTTTCGAGCGCAGCCTCTCCGCCCTGACCGCGGCCGGGGCGCTGGTGACCGCGGCGGAGATCTACTTCGAGCACGACAGCGCGAGCTTCGGCAACAAGATGATGTGGCTGCCGGTCGCGCTGGGCCCGGTCGGGGCGGCGGCCGGCCTGGCCGGGTTCTTCAGCCGCCGGATGGCGAAGACGGCGCTGCCGATCGCGTCGGCGGCGATCGTGGCCAACGGCCTGCAGGGCACGTACCTGCACGCGCGCGGCATCGCCCAGAAACCAGGGGGCTGGAGAAACGCCCGCTACAACATGGAGATGGGACCGCCGTTGCTGGCTCCGCTGCTGGTCACCATGGTCGGCGGGATGGGACTGCTGGCCGCGATCCTGCGGCGGGAGAAGTGAGCGGCGGCGCCCCGGGCTGGCGGGACCGGTTCCCGGGTTTCGACGTGCTGGACCAGAGCCGGCACTGGGACCCGGTGACGGCCGATGCCATCCTGGCCCGCGTCGCGCCGCCGACGGCGGTGAAGTTCTTCACCGGAGCCGAGGAGTCCTGCGCGCGCGCCCTGCTCAACCTGCTCACCGGCCAGGACGACCCGGACGGTGACCTGGCCGTCCCGGTCCTGGAGATGATCGACGCCCGGCTGGCGGCGGGAGAGACCGACGGGTGGCGGTACGCCGACATGCCCGAGGACGGTCAGGCGTGGCGGGACACGCTGGCCCATCTGGACGCGGAGGCTTACCAGCGGCGCGGCATGCCGTTCGCC
>Ga0070735_10001808_pt1 | contig 20001 bp, 18 predicted proteins | sample Coa_R1_FD_66443 | JGI IMG/M metagenome (GOLD analysis project Ga0070735, IMG submission 66443) | Surface soil microbial communities from Centralia Pennsylvania, which are recovering from an underground coalmine fire - Coalmine... | ecosystem: Environmental > Terrestrial > Soil > Unclassified ... | reverse complement strand
AGATGCAATCCCGTCGAATCCGTTGCGCCCCCTTTCGAACACCAGTTTACCACCCGCCAGTACCGACAAGCGATCCGCGTAGTACGAGCAGGCGCGGCTCGCGGAAGCTTCACACTGCAAACGTGATATTCTGCTATGAATTATGGCTCCCGCCGGACGAATTTGCAGCTTTATCGTCTTGACGATTTCGATGACTGTGCGGTGCCCGGCCGCCGACGCAGTGTTCCACCGGTCGCGGATGTTCACGCTAACTGACAACGAAGATGCGAAAATTGTCCTGACGCTTTCCGACAACAGCTTGGCGATTCAAGGCTTTAAAGCTGGCGGTACGCGCCAGGAAATACCGTACACGTCCATCATCAGGATGAGATATGAAAGCGATAGCCATCATCGCTACATCCAGGGTATTGCGACGTCCGTCGTCTTCGGCGGATCTGGAGCCATCGTTGCCGCGACCAAGGCTCAAATCCATTGGCTCGCGGTCGATTTCAACCAGGACGCTGGCCAGTCAACTGCAATTCTGCGCCTGGATAAGAAAGATTTTCGAGATGTGACCTCTGGTTTAGCGGAAAAAACCGGGAAACCTGTCGAATTGCTCGACACCAAGACGGATAGTCTCGACCCCACCATGACCAGTCTGAACGTAGAAGATACCGTAGCATTTCCAATCGAGAAAGTCGCTGCGGCAGTCAAGCACGCAATGGATCGAGTCGGCTGCAAAGTACAGAAAGAGAGCCCATCCAGCATCCAGTGCAGACGACATCATGGCAATTCGGTTCTCACGGGTGCAGGAGGCGAAATCGTTACAGCGAGATTGGAAGCCCAAGGCGTCGGGACCCATCTCCGCATCGTCAGCAAGAAAGTCGCTGCCCGCAACAGGAATTGGTCCACACCAATCTATGAGGACATGGAACGCGAGCTTGAGTCTGGTCGATAGCTATTTAAAACGCGCAGGCGGGACCGTATCGGACCGCCGGATGGTCCAGAAGCCCCATAGAGCGAGGCTGTCATCTTGTAGTACGAGGCGCCTCAAAATAGGGCCTTTCCCGGATTATGCCACGCCCCAGAGGCCTGCTATCCTGTTCTAGGGAGCGTTCCTGCCGCGTTTGTGAGCGGCCTCCAAAAATTGATCCAACAGTCAATGTCATGGGACCTAACTCGATTTCGCTCCGGTGAGCAAGCTCCGGCAGGCAACTGCCATGGAGAAGCCTGAAGGGGTGCGGAGGGTTCCACCCTGAAAGTTTAGGGTCAAATGACGGGGGTTGTAACGGCGACGGTGGTGCGTTCCTTTTCCTTTAGAGTCAGCTTCTATTGACTAATCTTCTTTTCATCGGCGATATTTTTGGATCGGTGGGCCGGAGCATGGTAGCCCGCCATCTGGCTGAAATCGTAGTCACCGAGAATATCCATCTGACCATCGCCAACGGCGAGAACGCTGCCGCCGGATTCGGCATCACGCCGCAGCTCGCCGACGAGATTTTCGGATTCGGCGTCGACGTAATCACCAGCGGCAATCATATCTGGGATAAACGCGAAATCTACGACTACTTGCCCAAGCAGACGCGCCTGCTCCGCCCGGCGAATTATTCCGCCGAAACGCCGGGATCGGGGATGGTCATCGTCGAGGCGCGTAACGGGGTGAATTGCGCGGTGCTCAATCTGCAAGGGCGCGTCTACATGCCGGCCACGGACTGCCCGTTTCGCAAAGCCGACGCCTTAATCGCCGCTTTGCCCGCCGGCGTAAACGTGCGCTTGGTCGATTTCCATGCCGAAGTCACCAGTGAAAAGCAGGCCATGGGCTGGTATCTGGATGGGCGCGTTTCCGCCATGGTGGGCACACACACACACGTGCCCACCGCGGACACCCGGATTCTTCCCAACGGCACCGCGTATCAGACGGATGTGGGCATGACAGGCCCGTACCAGTCGGTGATCGGCGTGGACAAAGACATCATCTTGCAAAAGTTCCTTACGCAGATGCCGGTGCGGATGGAAGCCGCGCGGCATGGCGGCGAATTGCACGGCGTGATCGTCGAAGTGGATGAGAGCAGCGGCCATGCAGCTTCCATTCGCCGAATAGCTATACCCTAGACCATATAGGTTAACAACAGTGGCACTGAGCTTCGAACAAGCGCGGGCGTGCGTGTTGCGTGAAGTGAGCGCGGGGCGGGGCAGTCTCCCGACCGAACAGGTTCCATTGCTCGAAGCAGCCGGGCGCGTGCTCGCCGAAGAAATCGCTGCCGATCGCGACTATCCTCCTTTTGCCCGTTCGGCTCGCGACGGATTCGCCGTTCGCGCCGCGGATGTTCCTGGTGAACTAACCGTTATCGGCGAAGTCCGTGCGGGCGAAGTTTTTCGAGGCTCCTTAAGCTCCAAAGGGGCGGTAGAAATAATGACGGGCGCGCCGTTGCCCGAAGGGGCCGATGCCGTGGCGATGGTGGAACACACCGAACGCGTGGGCGATCGCGTCAAGATAGCCCACTCCCTGAAGTCCGGCGAGAATTTCAACGCGCAAGGAGTCGAAGCCAGGCAGGGAGCCACTATTCTCTCCGCGGGGCGTCGGCTGGGATTCTCGGAAATCGCGCTGCTCGCGATGGTCGGCCGCGAGTGCGCCACGGTCTACAAGCGTCCCCGCGTCGCGATTCTGCCGACAGGGGACGAGATCGTCGAAACGGGCCAGCAGCCCGAGGCGTTCCAGATCCGCAATTCGAACGCCTGGTCCATGGCCGTGCAGGTGGCCAGGGCCGGTGGCGATCCGCGGATCCTCGCCATCGCGCGGGACAACTACGATTCGACGCGCGAACGCATTGAACAGGGCTTGACGCATGATCTGTTGCTGCTCTCAGGCGGTGTATCGGCGGGGAAGTACGATATCGTCGAGCGTGTGCTGGCCGATCTGGGCGCGCAGTTCTTCTTCGACCGGGTGCTGGTGCAACCGGGGCAGCCGTTGGTCTTCGGAACCGCCCGGGGTAACTTCTTCTTCGGACTACCGGGGAATCCGGCATCCACCATGGTTACGTTCGAAGTATTTGCGCGAGCGGCGGTGGAACTCCTGGGTGGGTCTCAGGAAGTTTCGCTTCGCTTGTTGCAAGCCCGGCTGTCTCAAGAATTGCGGCAAAAGACCGGACTGACGCGCTTTCTACCCGCCCAAGTATCGGTGGACGGTTCGACGGTGACACCCGAGCCATGGCAGGGATCGGGTGATGTGCCTGCGCTAGCCCGCGCCAACGCGTTCCTGGTCACGGAGCCGGATCGCGAATCGTGGGCGTCCGGAGATATGATTCGCGTGTTACTCAAATAAATGAAGAAGCTTTCTCACTACGATAAACAAGGCCGCGCGAGCATGGTGGACGTCTCCGCCAAAAAAGACACGAAACGCACGGCGACCGCGCAGGCCTTCGTGAAGATCCGGCCCGCCGTGCTTAAAAAGCTGCCGAAGAACCCCAAGGGCGACCCTCTAGAAGTGGCGCGCATCGCCGGGATCGCGGCGGCTAAGCGGACCTCCGATCTAATCCCGATGTGCCATCCGCTGCTGCTATCGCACGTCGATGTGTCAGCAGAAATTAAGCCGCAGGGCGTCCGCATCACGTCGAAGGTGACCACCACCGGTCCGACAGGCGTCGAAATGGAGGCGCTGACTGCCGCTGCTGTTGCGGCCCTGACCGTGTACGACATGACCAAGGCGCTGGATAAAGGCATCGAGATTCGCGAGCTGTATCTGGTGGAGAAAACCGGCGGTAAGTCGGGAGATTACAAGAGATGATTGCCGATGATTAGGGTCGCCATCCTGACTATCAGCGATTCGGCGGTGGCCGGCACGCGTGAGGATCGTTCCGGACCAGCTGTGGCGGAGATGGCACAGGCTCTCGGCTGGTCGATTGTGGCACGGGAAGTGCTTAAGGATGAGCGGGAAGAGATCGCCGCCGCCATGATTCGCCTGATCGACCGGGAGCACATCGATGTGGTTGTAACCACAGGCGGTACAGGCTTGGGTCCTCGCGACGTGACGCCGGCGGCGACTACAGATATCGCCGATCGGGAGATTCCAGGGTTTGGTGAAGTGATGCGGGCCGAGGGCCGCAAAACTGCGCGGTTTGCCCCACTTTCCCGAGGCGGCGCCGCGGCACGGGGCAGCGGACTTATTGTAAACCTACCCGGATCGCCTAAAGGTGCGGTAGATTCGTTAGTAGCGGTAGCGGATTTGATCCCCCACGCGGTTGATTTGTTACACGGCCGCACGGAACATAGAACAGCGTCGGATAAGCCAGGGGAGGCATCCAAAATAGTATGAGCATCCGGAACCTGATAGTAGGCGTACTGGTTGCAGGACTAGCGATGGCGCAAGGACCGGTGAAGATGCCGGATCCCGCCAAGTCTCCAGAACCCGAGATTGATCGAAGCAATATAATCGTCGGAGACTACACCTTCGTCATGGCGCCCGTCATCGTTCATGACTTGCAGGGAAACATCGTCAACGGTCTTTCGCCTCTCGATTTCGAGCTGTACGACAACGGCAAGCTGCAAAAGATCACGGAAGACGCCACCACGCATCCCATTTCGCTGGTGGTGGCTGTCCAGGCTAGCGCCAATATGGAGAAGCTTCTTCCGGACATCCGGAAGATCGGGAGCTTGTTTAGCGGTCTGGTGCTCGGCGAAAACGGGGAAATGGCGGTGCTGGCGTTCGATCACCGCATTCAAACCATGACCGAGTTCACCTCCGATCCGGACAAGATTTCGGAGGCCTTTAAGAAAATCAAGACCGGCAGCACGCCCAACCACGTGAATGACGCCGCGATGCAGGGTGTCAATATGCTTAGAAAGCGCGACAAGACCCGCCGCCGCATTCTGCTGCTGATTAGCGAAACCCGCGACGCCGGGAGCTCGATGACTGTTCGCGACGTCTTGACGGAAGCCGAGTTCAAGGACATCACGGTCTACGCGGTTGAGGTTTCGCACTTGCTCACCTCTCTTACCTCGCAACACGAGCCGCCGCGGCCCAGCGCGATTCCTCCGGAAGCTCGGCACCTGCCGGGGGGGTACATCGGTACCCAGACCACCGACGCGCAGCAGAACATGGGCGATTATTCGCCCATCATCAAAGAGATCTTCACCGCGGTTAAAGCCATCTTCATTTCGAATCCGCAGGAAGTGTACACCAAATACACGGGCGGGCGCGAATACTCCTACATGACGCAGAAAGGGCTGCAAAAGGCCATAGCCGATATCGGCGACGAGATTCACAGCCAATACTTGTTGACCTATCTGCCAGACAATACGGATGTTGGGGGCTATCACGAGATCGAAGTGAGGGTGCTCAAGCCGGGACTCAAGGTGACCACGCGTCCAGGATATTGGACGGCGGCGAAGTTCTAAGCGACACGTTGTAAGTCACAAATCCAACGTTGAGAACAAAAGGGTAGCCTGCATCCATACCGCAGTGTGGGAGATAAGGGGCGGCCCGCTAAGCTTTACAGCCGAAAGCCCGATGGATTGACATGCCTACTTCTTTTTTTCTGCTAGCGGCGGGTATGCTCGTGGTGCTGTATGGAGTGAAGTGCGTGCCGAGGAAAAAGAAAACCCCCAAGCCGCCAGTTAGCTAACGACCTTCATTCGTCGATTTCGGCTTCGCCTTCGCGAGCACGCTAAGCTTTCGCTGGGGGAGAGCATCACCGAGGACACGACTAACCTCGGAGTCGATCCACGGTTCCCGTCGCTTGTAGTCATTGCGTAGCGTAACGCGAACGGAATGCCCGCCAGCAACGTTCTTCTGCTCAAATATCGGCGCGGGCAATTCGTTAGCAAGCATCTCATCCCGGATTCTCTTTGTGCCCTCATTCGCAAAATTCACATAGCCCAAATAGAACATCGCATCCATCAGCTTTGGATTGCGGGCGTGCTGCACGTCGTAGATATTCTCAGGTGGATTCGCCGGGAATTGAATGTTAGCGAGCGCTCTAAGCCGCCAGCTCGATCGAGTGGTGGATGAGGTCCGTAGTGATCACTGCCTCCGTTACCAGTGCGACGTCTAGACTGATTTGAACCGAGACGCTAAGAATCCGGTGGCTGCTTTAGTGTCGATATCCGCAATGAGCAATCCCTCCTCACCGTAGGGGTGGTAGCTCAACAGTGTCCCGTCGGGCCGCACGACTGCTGACGTGGTCGGAGACCCGGGGCTTGCAAAGTTCACGGTTGCGAAATAGCAGGTGTTCTCGGCGGCGCGGCACAAGGCTGCTTTTTCATGGAAAGAGTTGGCGGGATCGGCGAAGTTCGACGGCCGGTAACTGACTGGCTCCGCGGGATGGAAATGAGGGTGAAATACGATATGCGCGCCATGCTGGACAGCCCAACGCACCGTTTCCGGGTAGCGCCAGCCCTCATGGCAAATGGCTACACCGAATATGACCGGGTCAACCCGAAAAACACACCGCTCTGAGCCCGGCGAATAGGTACTCTCTTCAGAAGGGTCCAACTGGACTTTGTCCTGGAAACCGGCGATGGTTCCATCTCGATTGATGACCAGCGCGGTGATTCGCAGTGCACCATCGACAAACCGCTCGGTGCCAAGTATCACGGCAAGATCCGCCTTCGCAGCCGCCGATGCAATGCGTGACCAGGCGCGTTCGAGGAAAGCCGGATCCGGCGGCGGCACCACTTTCCCCAAACCTCGATAGCCGGGAACGAAGCATTCCGGAAAGCAAATGAGGCTCGCGTTTTTGGCCGACGCGGCAGCGATCGCTTGCTCGGCCAGCGTGATCGATTCTTCGGGATTCGCCGGGAATTGAATGTTAGCGAGCGCGACTCGAAACAGGCTCATTCCCCAACGATTGTAGCCTTCAAAACGCTAGACTGTAGAAATCCGCATGATTCTGAAGCAGTACTATCTGGGCTGTTTGGCCCACGCCTCCTATCTGCTGGGCGACGAGGCTAGCTCGACCGCTATCATCGTCGACCCACAGCGCGATATTCAGCAATACCTGGCCGACGCGGAGAAATTCGGTCTCCAAATCCGCCACGTCTTTCTCACCCATTTCCACGCCGACTTCATCGCCGGCCATCTGGAACTGCGCGACCGCTGCGGTGCAAGCATCTATCTCGGCGCACGCGCCCAGGCGGAATACGCCTTCGTGGCGATGAAGGATGGCGATACGCTCGAGTTTCCGGGGCTGCGCCTGCAAATGCTGGAAACCCCCGGCCACACTATCGAATCGATCTCGATCCTGGTGTTCGATCTACAGAAGGACCCGGCCAAACCTCACGCCGTCCTGACGGGCGATACGCTGTTCATTGGGGACGTCGGCCGCCCCGATCTGCGAGCCTCACTGGGGTGGAGCGCCAACGACCTCGGCGCGCATCTTTACGACTCGCTGCAGAGCAAGCTGCTGATGCTTCCCGATGAGACACTGGTTTACCCGGCTCACGGCGCCGGCTCGCTCTGCGGGAAAAAGCTCTCCTCCGACACGGTCTCGTCCCTGGGCGACCAACGGCGTTTCAATTATGCCCTTCAGCCCATGACCAAGGAAGAATTTATTCGCCTGGTCACGGCCGACCAACCCGACGCTCCAGCCTACTTCACGTACGACGCCATACTCAACACCCGCGAGCGCGCCATTCTCGACAACAATCTGGAACAGGTGCTCCATCCCATCGATCTCGACGAAGTCCTTCGCATGGGAGATGCGGGGGCGCAGATCCTCGACGTCCGGGATGCCGCCGAATACGCCAAGGGCCACCTCGCCGGCAGCATCAATGTAGGGCTCGGCGGCCAATACGCCACTTGGGCGGGCACGATCCTCGACCGCACCAAGCCGATCGTGATCATCGCCGAGCCGGGACGCGAAAAAGAAGCCGCCCTGCGCCTGGGCCGGATAGGTTTCGATCACGTCAAAGGCTACCTGGATGAAGGTATGGGAGCGCTGGCGGAGCGGCCGGACTTAGTGTGGCCGACAGAGCGCATCAGCGCGCCGATGGTGGCGGAGGAGCTAGCGGGCGCCGATCCGCCGCTGTTGCTGGACATCAGAAATCCGCGCGAGTGGGTGGCGAAACGCATCGACGGCAGCATCAACGTTCCTCTCAATCATCTGCAGGAGCGCATCGCTGAAATTCCGCGCGATCGCCGCATTGCCGTACATTGCGCGGGGGGATACCGGTCCTCCATCGCAGCCAGCATCCTGCACCAGCACGGGATCACCAATCTGATCGAGATGGCCGGCGGTCTGGCTGCCTGGGATGCCGCGAAACTGCCCGTGGTTTCGGAGCCATAGCCTCGGCATCGGCGCGAGCTCTTTAGTTCTCCGTCGGCGTCTTCGACAATTGATCGATGACCAGCACATCCAATGGCGCTTTGCGCGAGTCCATCTTCAAGCCCAATTGCTGCAAGCCATCCATTAAGGAAGCGATAGATCCGTTATCCATGTACTGCAAAACCTGCGGTGGATACATCATGCCGGCGTTTACCCCCGCTCGGATCAGCATCCTCTGGTAGTCCTCCGATGGCACGTCGAAGCTCAGATCGTAAATTCCTTTTAGATCCGTCATGTCGAGGATCGGGCGATCGACGTAGCGCTCGAGCTGCCGGGCCAGCATGTCCATGGTGACTTTCTTGATCTCGAACTTGCCGTTGTTGAAGGTGTAATAGGACCCATTCCCGAGATCCACCGAAACGCCCGTGGCGCTGCCGGTAGCGGTCACATTCGTGGTCCCCTTAGGCGCGATTGTCGCGGCGGGATCGGGCGCGGACTCCTGGATCTTCAGGGGCGGCTTTCCGATGGTCAGGACATATACCGGCAGCTCTTTCTTCTCACGATGCACCTTGATTTGAAACCGCTCCTCCAGAAGGGACTGGAGCATCTCTGGTATCTGTTCCTGGGTTGAACCCTCCGGCAGCTTGGCGTTCACATCGAACCGCTCTGTGGTGAGCCAGTCGGGTCCAGTGACCTGATACAGCTTCAGGCGATACGCCCGCGCGATGTAGTCCCGCATGGGAAGCGAGACCATCCGCATCTGAGTACCGTCCCTATGTACTCCGATATCCACGCGATCCGTTCCCGCAGGTTGCGAAGGCCGGACGGAGGCCACCTCGAACTTCGGATTTGGGGGAGCCTGGGCCAGAAGGGATCCCGCGAAAATGGTGGTGAGCACAATCGTCTTCATGTTTTCCCTTACGATGGGAGGCCGAAAAAAGTTCGGCGGAAAAGCGACGCGATGCATCCTCAATTCGGAACAGCGTAAATCAGCAGTTTCGGATTGTTATTGGCCGATGCGGCCGGCGCCGGAGGAAAATTGTTTCCGCTTTGGGCCGCGGCAGCAGTCGCCTCACCCGCTGGCGGCGCACCGCGTCCGGCGCCTCCGCGTCCTCCACCGCCAGGACCTCCCCGTCCTTGAGCGCCGGTCCCTCCCATGACGGCGATGTATTGCTTGCCGTCCAGCATGTAGGTCATCGGTGGGCCGACGCCGGAACTCACCGGCAACGTGATATCCAGAAGCTGTTCACCCTTGTCGGCGGTAAACGCTTTCAGGTGTCCGTTGCCCAGCGTCTGAATCACCAGGTTCGAAGCCAAGGACAGCGTACCACCGCCCGATTGTCCGCCGCCGAGCGCGAACCAGCGTTCCTTTTGAGTGGCGGGATCCCACGCGGTGAGAATACCTCCACGCACTTTGCTGCCATCAGGATTCTTGCGGTCGGGCCCGTGAGGGGGCGGGGATGCCATCGGTGTGCCGCCCCTGGCCGCACCCAAATTCAGTCCGAAGTTTTGGTTCCCTGGAGTGGGAGCGTAAGCCTCCGCCGCCACGAAGCTAAATGTATTTTCGGCGGCGATCGGAACATAAATCAGGCCCGTGTTCGGATTGAACGACATCTGCGACGTATTGTGCATTTGCACCGGATACACCGTCACTCCCTTTTTGGAAGAATAAAGCGCGTCAGGGTGAACATTAGGCCGGCCGGTCTTGGGATCGAGCCCCGTGGCCCAACTCACTTGCGACATCTCGGATGCGGAGATGAATTCGCCGTTGGTGCGATCGATCACGTAGAAGTACCCATTCTTGTTCGCCTGCATGATCACTTTACGGTTGCGATTGTTGATCCGGATATCCGCCAGCAGAAGGTGCTGAATCGCGTCGTAGTCCCATTCATCGCCGGGCGTGCACTGGTAGTGCCACTTCAACTGACCGGTGTCCGCGTTAATGGCGAGGATCGAGGCGATGTAGAGATTGTCCGGATTCGTCGTTTGCCTGCCACCGTTGCGAACATCCGCGGACCAGACCGTCCCATTGCCGGTTCCGACATACAAGAGGTTCTCATCGGGATCGTAGGACATTCCATCCCACATGGATCCGCCGCCGCCCTGCTTCCACCATTCGCCCACCCATGTCTTTGCCGCGGCCTCCATGGCCTTGTTCTCAAAGCCCTTCGAAGGATCGCCAGGCGTGGTGTAGAATTTCCAGAGTTCCTTGCCGGTGTTCACATCGAAGGCGGAGACGTATCCGCGAAACGGAGGAAACTCAGCGCCGGCATTACCGATAAACACCTTTCCCTTCGCAACGCGCGCCGCCATTGTGAGGGAGTAGGGAGAATACTCGCCTTCTTTCGGCTCCGGGATCGCCCAGGAGGACCACAGAAGCTTTCCGGTCGCTGCGTCCAAAGCCTGCATACGCCCGTCGACGACGGGGACCAGAACCTTACCCTCATACAATGCAACGCCCCGGCTATTCACTCCACAGCACAGGCGCGATTTTCCGGGCTGCGTCATGGTTCGATCCGCCTGCGGGTCATAGCGCCAGAGCTCTTTGCCGGTTTTCGCGTCGACGGCAGCGACGATGCTCCAGTTCGTCACGGTATAGAGGACCCCGTTCGAATAGAGAGGAGTCGCCTGCTGGTTGCCTCCGCCAGGACCGAGTTCATACGACCACGCGGGTGCGAGCTTGCTCACATTTCCGGGATCGATCTGGGTCATGGTGCTGTAGCGCTGCTCGCCCCAATCCATCCCGTTCATGGTCCATTCGGTGCCTTTTCCCGCGGCCTTCAGCACCTTGTCGTCAATCTTCTTGACCTGTCCGAAGGCCAATGTCGTCCAGGCTAAAAGACCGATCCCAAGGAATCCGACCAGAAGCAATCTCATTCGCCGTGATGTCATGTTCTTCACAGCATACACCCGACTCGATCGGGCCAGCCAGATACAGGTCGGCTACGAAGCTGCAGTAACATTCGCCTGGTAAAATACAGGCGAAATCACACGCGATGCCGGTCAGGGCTGTATCACGACGAGTTATTTTTGCAACACGTCGCGGATCGCCTGAATGACGAGCTCAGGTTGCTCCAGATGGATATCGTGTTCGCTTTGTTCGGCGAGCCGAAGCTCTCCATGCGTTGAGCGCTTCGCCAGATCCTCTTGAAGTTCTCTCCAGATACGCTCCCGGCCGATGGCCGTCGCTTCAGTCACCTTCTTCGGTCCCTGAATAGGCTTCACGTGACTGAGCACGATCAACGGCAGCTCCGTTCGCCATTCCAGGCGCTCGCCGGGTTTCACGAACAAACCCCACTGCGCGGACTCTTCGTCCAGGGCTTGCCAATTCGGATCGAGCTCATGGAACAGCAATGCCTGCTCCTCATGCGCCGAATCGACGAATACCAACCCCGCCACCTCTCGCGGATATTTCGTCACGAAACTACGGGCGTAGATTCCCGCGACCGAATGCCCAACCAGGATGAAAGGCCTTTTCTCGTCCGACGCTTTGAGTAACCCATGCAGATCGGCGACCACTTCATCCACCGATTGCAGCTTGGAGCCCGCCTTGTCGCTCGCGCCAAAACCAGCGCGATCATAGCTGCACGCTCGTGCAAACTTCGATACGGCCGGTTGGACCTTTGCCCAATCCTCGGCCGTCCTCCCGCCGCCCGCGATCAGTACTACGGTCGCCGAGCCCGCCTTTCCATCGCAATCGATAGACAGGCGCCGATCGCCTAGGCTTATCATTCTGTGTTCACCGAATGCCGCAATCGAGGCGGCCAACAGACCAGCGCTGATGAAAAACGTGCCCCGGTGCACGCGTACTTTGAGATGCATGGGCGCTATCATAGTCGGTTTTCAGGTGGAGGGCAACGCACGTTTTGCCTTATGTCTGACAAAAGGGTAATAAATGCGGCTATTGACGAACTTACTAGTTCGTAGTATATTCGCGCTATAGTATCGTCTGATTGGTATGAAGCGGCCTAAGCTCGCCAAACTCGAGTTCAAGATTCTTGAGGTCCTGTGGTCGCTGGGAACCGCATCCCTGCGGGAGATTCAACAAGCTTTTCCAGAGCCCCGTCCAGCTTACACAACCATCACGACCACGGTTTACCGCATGGAAGGCAAGGGCGTTGTACGCCGGGGCCGCCGGATCGGAAATGCCTACCTCTTTGAACCATCCATTGAGAAGGACACCGTCCGCGACAGTCTCCTCGATGAAGTCTTGAGCTTTTTCGGAGGCCGAGCGCAACCGATGATCGCAAAACTCGTGGAAGCCAGGAGATTGACGAGCGACGATATTCGCGAATTGAACAAGGCAGTGAGTGATGCTGAACGACGGCAAAAATCGGAAAGGATGCGAAAACCAAAATGAACGCGGAGTCCATCGTCAACCATCTATGGCAATCATCCGGCTTCGCGCTTTTCGCCGGGATGCTTGCGCTCATGCTGCGCGGACACTCGCCGAAGGTCCGATACTGGGTCTGGCTGAGCGCATCGCTCAAGTTTCTGGTCCCATGGGTCCTTCTGGTGAGGTTGGGCAGCCAGATTCCGCTTCCCGCAAGTAGTTCGCCATCGTTAGTGCCTTCGATCGTGACGGATGCTCTCCTACAAATCGCAGATCCGACTTCGACGAGCGCTTATGCAACTATTCAAACAACAACTGAGCATCATGGGGGCCTGACCGCGTTGGCGCTCTTGTGGGCCATTGGATTTATCGCCCTCGCATTCCGACGATGCAGAGATCTGTGCCGCGTTCGTGCCATACTTCGCGCGGGCACCCCTGTGAAGCTTTCCATTGCTGTGCCAGCGCTGGTCACCACAGCCGCTACTGAGCCGGGCATCGTCGGTTTTCTCAGACCGGTTCTGATTTTGCCCGCGCAGCTCTTGGAGCAGTTGAACGAAGAACAAGTGGAAGCCCTTCTCGCACACGAATGGACTCATGTCCGTCGCCGGGACAATCTGTTTGCGGCGTTGCAGACGGGCGTCGAGACAATTTTCTGGTTTCATCCCATGGTTTGGTGGATCGGATCGCACCTCCTGGAGGAACGTGAATTGGCCTGCGACGAAGAGGTGCTCCGGCTCGGCCACAAGCCCACGGCCTATGCACGAGGCATTCTTACCGTATGCGAGCGCTACTCAGAAACACCGGTAGCGTGCGTTAGCGGAGTCACAGGCGCGGACGTCAAGAAGCGTCTGACGGCAATCCTCCGGGGAACCTTGTCCCGTCAACTGAGAAGGCCCCAGAAAGTGTTTCTCACTCTGGTGGCGATAGCGATAATCGCGGCGCCGATCGGTATTGGCGTTTGGAGTACTCCGCTGGCACACGCGCAAGCGGCGGCCTTGGCCTTTGAAGTAACCTCCGTGAGGCCTCTTACTCCCAAGACCGTGGGATTCCAAGGTGTGCAGCCCGCTTGCAAAGGAGGTCGTTTTAGGGCGATCACGCCCGTGTTCCTCACATTGGCCTGGGCGTACGACGTGCAGACCGCTCAGCAGATGGCCGAATTGCGTGAAAAAATTCCGGACTGGGCACAGTCCATCAGCGGATCCTACGAACTGGAGGCCACCACGCGCTCGAACGTAACCGAGGAAGAATGCCGGAAAATGACGCAGAGACTGTTCGAGGATCGCTTTCACTTCAAATACCACTGGGAGACGGTCACCGGAAAAGTGTACGAAATGGTCATCGCTCGCGGCGGATTCAAAATGCCGCCGGCTGACCCGGGCGATCCTTCCTCCAACCTAAGCGTCACGGTCAACGGCAGACTCTCGCAACCGCCCCCATCCGATTTTCCAGTCTGGCAAGGGACGACTATGGACGACATGGCGTTGCGCCTCTCCGCCAATCCTGACCATATTCCGGTCATCAACAAGACTGGAATTCAGGGAAAGTACAAATTGAAGCTGTCTTACTCGGCGGGTCAGGGCTTGAATGCTGACTTTGCGGATCCCGATTTGATCACAGCCGTGGAACAGCAACTCGGATTGAAGTTACAGGAATCCCGTGGTCCTGTAGCCCACTTTGTTGTGGACTCTATCGAAAAGCCGGATCCAAACTGACTGCTCCGGTTCGCTATGGATCAAGGGTTGTTGGTCACCCGGACTCATCGTCGGCAAGTCGGAGAAGCGGCGCGTCAAAACGGTAACCGGCTCCGAGCTAGAGTCGATTGATACGTGATCTGAGTGGCCAGTCGACAGGCCGGGACTACCTGGCTCGTCCAGCCGGTTCGATCACCGCGCTCATCGAGCCTTTGGAGATTGGCATCCGCGGGAGTGCGGATTCTCAAGCCGGGCCTGAAGGTGACCACGAGTCCCGGACATTGGTCGGCGACGACGCTGCAGTAACGTTCGCCTGATAGAAGTGATAGACGATAACGTTTAGGATTCTATCCGCAGTGCTCCGGCGTTCAATGCTCAGGGAACGATACAAGGGCGTGGCCGGAGCATTGTGGATAGAATGCGTTGAACTGAGCCGGACCGGGATCTATGGGGATTGAATTGTTTTCAGCCTCAGGGGCGTATGGCAAGTGCGGCGCGTCCAGGGCCCTGACGAGATAGGGGTGCCGTCGCGGGCGCTCTGTGATGGGGATCGAGCAGGTCGCACGACGACGTTTTTTCGCTGAGGACACGCCTTTAGACGTGGCTCTCCCTCAGCCTGCAAAGAGGCTGTTTGATCGTCTACCTCTCGCCAACGATGGTTCATGAGGAATCCTGACGCGGGTGGGACACGACTCCTATCAGAATCATGCGCCCGATTTTACAGGCGGGGCATCGTTTAGCCTCTAGGTGTTCACGGTTTCTGCCGCAGTCGGGTGGGACCGCTCTCAGCAATGCGCGGCATAGCGCCAGTTTCATTCCGCGCGCCCGGTTGGCGAGATAGCCGAACTGCCGAATGCGCACAAAGCCGCGGGGCAGGATGTGTAGCAGGAAGCGCCGGACAAACTCGGTTGCTTCCAGGGCCATGACCTTGCTCTGGTTGCCGTCCGCGTAATCCTTGTACGCAAATGAGACGTGGCCATTTTCCATCGACAGCAGCCGCTGATTGGAGATGGCAACTCGATGCGTGTACCGGGCAAGATACTTCAGAACCTGCTCGGGACCGCCAAAGGGCGGCTTCACAAAGACGACCCATTCGATCCGCTGCGCTTCTCGACACAGGACCTCGAAGACGGCCGGCTCCGCGAGGCGAGCCATGTCGCCACGAAACTTCAGTTTGCCGGCGTGAAACGCTTTCCGCAGATGGATCAGGAACAGATTCCGAAAGCGGCTGCTCAAAACCTTCACCGGAAGAAAGAACGACTGTTTTTTGCATCCGATCCAACTTGCGCCGTCTAGACTGATGCCGCCGCCGGGGACGACGCAATGCAGATGTGGGTGGAGATGGAGGTTCTGTCCCCAAGTGTGCAGGACGGCGAGGAACCCAATCGCAGCGCCCAGACGTTTGGGATCGGCTGCGATACTCAACAGCGTTTCCGACGCTGCGCGAAACAGGATTCGATAGACCTCGCGCGCGTTCTGAAGCGCCAGGCCGCCGATCTGTTGCGGCAGCGTAAAGACGATGTGGAAGTACGGGACAGGCAGCAGTTCGCCTTCCCTTTCAGCAAGCCATTCGGCGCGCGCCATAGCTTGGCATTTAGGACAATGCCGGTTGCGGCACGAGTTATACGAAATGATCCGGTGACCGCACGTATCGCACTGTTCCACATATTCCACGTGGCCTCCGAGAGCGGCCGTGCGGCAGTCGCGGATCGCTGCGAAGGCTTTTCGCTGATGCGCACCGAGCACGTGGCCCCATTGTGCGAAGAACTCTTTTTCGTAGGTGCGGAAGACATCGGCCACTTCGAGCCGATGTTCTCTCATCGTTCCGGTGGAATGATGCTTCGCGTCAGATCGAGCGAGCCCAGCATTTCGAGCGGACTCTTCGTGGAACGGACGACACTGTCGGAGAGGTGAAGATAGCGAGCCGTGGTCTTGAGGTGCGCATGACCCAGCAAGGTTTGAATCACCAGCAGATTCACGCCGTCGTCCAGCAGATGCGTGGCGAACGCGTGCCGCAGCGAATGCGGATGAACAGGCTTCGTGATACCTGCCCGGCGCGCCGCGTTCTGGCAAAGTTGGAAAATGCCATTGCAGGAAATGGAGCGCCCGGGTCGTTCTCCTGGGAAGAGCCAATCAGCGGGTCGCTTCCAGCGCCAATACGCAGCGAGTACGTCGCGCAGGGGCTCGGCCAACATCACCTGCCTGTCCTTGTGGCCTTTGCCGCCGCGAACCCAGATGACGCGACGTTCCCGATCCAGGTCGGACACTTTCAGGCTCGCCACCTCCGATACGCGTAGTCCCGCGCCGTACATCGTGGCGAGAATCGCCCGATGACCAAGGTTCTTCGGTGCTTCGAGCAGCGCTTTGACTTCGGCCTTGCTTAAAATAACCGGCAGCTTCTTTTCATAGCGGGGCAGTGGAATCCGATCGATCTCGACTCTCCGGTGCAGCGTGTTCTGGTAGAAGAAACGGAGCGCGCAGACAGCCTGAATGTAAGTGGAGAGCTTGACCCGCTTTTCGTTGAGTAGGAATAGCTGCCACGACCGGATCTCTTCAGCGCCGAGTTGATCGGGCGGCTTGTTGAAGTGTTGGGCAAACTCGGCGACCGAACGGATGTAGCTCGACACAGTCGTCGGGGCATAGTTGCGAATGCGAAGATCCTCCAGCATTCGCTGTTTGAGTGCAGTCATCGGTGAAACCTCCACCGATCACGAGATCACAGTGGTTTAACATAATGCAGATTTACGAACTCTTCGAAAATGGCCGAATCTCTGGCCAGCTCATGCATAATTTTACGTAAGATATCTTATGCGACTGACTGGATCCGATGAGCAGATCCGCCCGCGCGCCACACGCGGGACGATCCACCCTAGAACGACGTGACCGAAACAACCCGCATGTCGCTATACTCCGCGTCCTTCACGCAGGCGACGATGGCGTCTGAGAACTCGTCTCTAAGAGCGAGCCCTTTCTCGTCGTAATCGGTGTCCGCCTCTAGCCGTAGGGTCCGCCCATCCCAGGTACATCGAATGTTCTGGTGCCAAGGCCGCTGCTGAAACTCCTCGGCGATGTCAATAGCAGCCTGCTCCGGTCCGCAGCTCGCGGGAATCTGACATTCGAGCACGACGTGAAACATGGCACCGCCGATTATAACAACGCCCCTGAAGGACCTGCCGCGGAGCGGCTTAGTTCAACATACTTTATCGTCTAATAAAAGAGATCGGCGCTCGGCCACTACATACAGTGAGTTCCACTTCGCGGGGTCCGTCGCGATAGTAAGATAGGTCAGCAGTAGCGTATTTCAGGAAGGAGGAATGGAATGACTTTCAGGTCCATACTGTCCCTTTCCGCCGAATACGTTTGTGGCTCAGGAAACTTCACAATTGATCAGTCACCCTCGTGATCGACCACGCGGAACGACCCGGCGAAAACTAGTCTAGTAGACTGTCCGCGTCACAGTCCCGGCAGCCGCACACTGCTCCAGCTCGTCTCAAATCGGCGGTATCCTTGTACCGAAGAGTGTATCAAATGAGAATTCGTTTTGGTGCCCCTCGAATGGCGTTTTTACCACTTATCGTGTCCACAATCGCTGTGGCCTTTGGTGTATTGGCCGCTGATATCGGCCCTTCCTTTGAAGTGGTAACCGTTAAGGCATCGAGGCCGGAAATTGCGACACGTCACTTCACCATCCAGGGACGGCAGTTCTTGACTTTTAGCACGTCTCTGGTGGACTTGATCCAATTCGCCTACGGTTTGCATCCGCGTCAGCTTGCCGGTGGACCTGGGTGGATGGAATCAAATAGGTTCGATGTAGTCGGTCTGGCAAGCGGGGATGGACAGCCCACCGAACAAGAGTGGATGAGGATGATGGCCAACTTGGTGGTCGATCGGTTTCATTTGCGTTATCGCTTGGAGAAACGGGAGCTAGCGGTCTACGCGATCACCGTAGACAAGGATGGACCGAAACTTGAGCCGAGTGACGGCGGTCCCGAGACCCTGCCGTCCATGGGATTTCGCGGCCGCGGCCAACTCGTGGCGCGAAATGCGAGCCTAAACGACCTAGCCTGGGAACTGCAATCAGCCGTGTTGGACAGACCCGTCGTGAATCAGACAGGGTTAGCGAAGCGGTTCCACTTCACTCTGTCGTGGACGCCCGATGAGTTTCAGACATCCGCTTTAGCAGGGGAAGCTCGCAAAGATAGTGAGATCGCGCCTAACCTATTTACGGCAGTCCGGGAGCAGCTGGGTCTGCGACTGACCGCGACAAAATCCAAGACCGATGTCATGGTTGTCGAGCAAGTCACGTTGCCAGACCGCGACTGAGCGTCCCCGGGGGGCGGAAGCAGAAAGGCGGAACGATCTGATGGTCCACAAACGGCGTTCTGGGTAACTAGGGAAGATCTGCTCTCTAGAGTTCCGATAATCCGGCACTATGTTCACTCGACGGACCGGCAAGAAGACCAAACGAAGCTCTCGATGCCCCACTAGATCAACGCGCTTTGGTGAATCCAATACCGCGTGCCGACTGCGAGAACAGGGTTAGGCCCGAGACAAGATGGTGGTCGGAAACACGGAAAAGAATCATGCCATTGAAAGCTGAGGCTTCAAACTCATTTTGCGCGACGGGATGCAAACTCACGGGTGATTGATTGCCATTCGTCAACGTAAGAACGCCTTTGACCACAGACACTTCATATGTAGCAGCTAACTCATCACTGTGAAAACTACCCGCGAAAGCGGCAAGCGCAGACTCGTTCAACGCGATGGGAGAAACTCGGTTTCCAGAAAAGAATGTTTCGCCTTGTAGAGTAAGCGTCGCGCTCATCATGCCCTTAAGGCTCTTAAACACAATAGGATTGCCCACGAGGTCGGAAAACTCGTTTACGCCTCGACTCCGTAATGTCGAACCCCATCCCATCAGATTCCCGTTCGTCGCAGTGAACGTGTAGATCATGTGTTTACGTGGGTCGAGATAGGTGCCGGCGTAGGGTGCAGGATCGGGATAGACTTGAGATCGCGCAGTTGCGTCTGATTCTGAGCGCAGCTCCTTTTCGAGATAGAGGTCAGCGATCTTTCGCGCGAACCCCTCCACATCGGCGCTCGCGATATTGCAAAGAATGACTGCACTGAATTTCTGTTCGGGAAAACGTAAAAGCTCGGTCCGGTATCCAAATGTGTCGCCACTGTGTTCTACGGTCTTCAGGCCGCGGTACTCGCCAAGCCAAAGCCCCAGTCCGTAATTGATCGGGTGGCCATTGTTTAGGCGTCCGTGGGCTTCGAGGTTGCCGACAAGCGATCCCTTCCCAATTCTGTTGGAGTAGAAGTTCCGATCCCACAGGAGCAGGTCATTCACACTGCTCATCAGTCCACCGCTGCCAACGATATCGAATGTAGTGGACCAATCGACCCGAAAGTCGTCGGCTTTTCCCCGATCGTATGCGGCAACGCGATTCGGTATTACGAGGCCGCCATCTTCGTAAAAGAGTGTTGTGCTCATGCCAAGCGGTCTGAAGATGTTCGCAGCTGCAAAGTCGGCAAGAGATTTGTGGGTCGCCCTCTTCACGACAATGCCAAGCAAGAAATAGTTCGTGTTACTGTAAATAAATTCTTCTCCAGGCAAATTGTTCAGCGCCCTTTGACGGACAATCAAGTTCAAAGCATCCGGCGAGGAAAGCCCCGATATGTCCCGGCCTGCAAGATACGTTAAGGCCAGAAAGTCGCGGAACCCACTGGTCTG
>Ga0070735_10001807_pt1 | contig 20014 bp, 21 predicted proteins | sample Coa_R1_FD_66443 | JGI IMG/M metagenome (GOLD analysis project Ga0070735, IMG submission 66443) | Surface soil microbial communities from Centralia Pennsylvania, which are recovering from an underground coalmine fire - Coalmine... | ecosystem: Environmental > Terrestrial > Soil > Unclassified ... | reverse complement strand
TACGGCGGAAGTGACGGACATATCCACCAGCGTTACTTCGCAAACATCGGAGGGTTTCCGATCTGGGTCGATGAGGACCTTACGGCCGAAACCGGTGGCGCAAGTGACTACTTTTACGCGCAGTTAGCAGGATTTGCGATTCAAAACTTCCAATACGTCTTTTACTACGGCAATGACACGCACATTCACCAATTGCTTTACAACAATGTGAAATGGGCGAACCAGGATCTCACTTCATTGGCCGGTGGGCCGTCTGCCTCATCTGGTGGCTCAATGGTGGCTTTCACAACGACGCCAAATAACCAGATCCACGTCTACTACAGGGCGGATCCGGATGGAGATCTTCACCAGTTGTTTTTCAATGGCCAAAGATGGAGTGATGAAAACCTGACCAAAGAAACCGGAGGGCAAGGCAACTTTGGCTTAACTGCCGCCGGCTTCAGCAACGGTAACTATCAGTACATTTTCTATCTAGGCTTTGATGTTCATATCCATGAGCTTTATTACAACAACATTCGGTGGAATGACGTTGATCTTACAATCAGAAGTGGTAGTCCGCTGCCTGACCTGAGCAGCGGCGTGGCGGCCCTGCTCATCCCCGGTACTCAGACCATGCAGGTTTACTACTCCAGTAGAAGTATCGGTGATGTTATTCAGCTCGCTTCCTCTGACAACTACTCCTGGAGTAAAGGAAACCTGACCTACCTTACCAATGGTCCGGGCACTAGTGGGCAACCCGGGCTGACGGCGTTTACCACTCCCGGCAACGGGGTGCATGTGTATTACGTAGCCCAACTGTCGCAGACGGATAACCATATTAACCAATTGTTTTTCAACGGTAGCACCTGGTCCAACGAAGATTTGACCGCGGAGACCAATGGAGGATTGGCACAATGGGGCAATCAGATTTCAGGTTTTGCCGTAGGCAATTTGCAGTACGTGGTTTACGAAGCGCAATGAGTCAGCCCCGACTTGCGCTGTCCGACTCAAGCCCGCCGTTGGCGTGAGTGGGGTGGAAAAGCTGGTGGGCCGCCCGGCCTTTCGCAGTTTGTGCGAAGGCCGGGATGTTACGGCGATTGCCACCTGCGATATATGTCTACGCGCGCGTGCCTTGTCGCTCTCTACTGCAACTTGATCTTCGCCTGCATTCCGTATGCGACAGTTTTCAACGCCTGTGACCCTACAATCCGGCCAGCACCTAAGTAGCGAAGCATTTACAATCGTCGTTCGGTTTCGAACGCGCTCAGACAGCGCGACTCCGGAATCAGCATCCTATGACAATGCGAGTTCGCAAAGCGATCTTCCCTGCCGCCGGACTGGGCACACGCTTCCTTCCGGCCACCAAGGCCCAGCCCAAAGAAATGCTCCCGCTGGTCGATAAGCCGATCATTCAATACGGCGTCGAAGAGGCTCTGGCCTCCGGTTGCGATCAGATCATCATCGTGACCGGTCGCGGCAAACAGGCCATCGAGGACCACTTCGATGTCAGCTACGAACTCGAGAAGATGCTCGAAGAGCGAGGAAAGACAGACCTCCTGCACATCGTGCGGCAGATCTCCGACATGATCCACGTCGCTTATGTGCGTCAGAAAGAAGCGCTCGGCTTGGGCCATGCCGTGCTCACAGCTCGCGAACTTGTCGGAGATGAGCCGTTCGCAGTGCTTCTGGCTGACGACGTCATCGATGCGGACCCTCCGGTGCTGAAGCAGATGATCCAGGTTTTCGAACAAGTCCAGTGTTCGGTCATCGCCACCCAGATCGTCGAAGGCAAAGCAATATCAGCTTACGGAGTGCTGGATGCAAAGCCTGTTCCTGGAATGTTTGACGGGCGTCTGTTTGAAATCCGAAACATGGTAGAAAAGCCGAAGCCGGAAGAGGCACCGTCCAACTTGGCGATCATCGGGCGATACATTCTGACGCCTGCAGTTTTCGAGACTCTCTCCGGAATCCAAACCGGGGCCGGCGGTGAACTCCAACTGACCGACGGCATGCGCAACCTGCTCAAGAAAGAAAAAATGTACGGCTTTGTTTATGAAGGCCGCCGCCACGACACTGGCGACAAGCTCGGATTTCTGAAGGCTACCGTCGAGTTCGCGCTCAAGCGCAAAGACCTTGGAGAACCACTGCGGGCTTATTTGAAAGAACTGAAGCTGTAGTCCATTCAGCCGGTAGGGAGTCAGAAGTCCAGAAAAACTCGGGTTTGGGTGGAGCAGCGCCTTGGTGCTGCATAGAAGCTGCTTCGTTCAGTCCCCACGCTTTAGCGCCCGAGGTACATTCGGCGAATATAGCTAAGTTCCCAGCGTAATCTTCAACTTCTTCGACTTCTCTTCCACGCTATTCGCCAACTTCTCTTTGTGCCCGTCAAGCTTCTTGGCCACGGACGCGCTTGCCAGCCCTAAAATTTGGGCCGCCAGAATTCCGGCATTGGTCGCGCCAGGTTTGCCGATGGCAACCGTCGCGACCGGAATACCGGCCGGCATCTGCACGGTGGCGAGCAACGAGTCCATGCCATTCAGGGACGTCGATGGGATCGGTACGCCGATCACCGGTAGAGTCGTATGCGCAGCGATGACGCCAGCCAGGTGCGCGGCGCCACCAGCACCTGCAATGATCACCCGAATCCCTCGGCCAGCCGCGTTCTTCGCATATTCTGCCGTTCGGTCCGGCGAGCGGTGCGCCGACGTTACATCAATTTCGTAGGCAATCCCAAAATCCTCGAGCGCCTTCGCCGCTTCCCGCATAATGTCCAGATCAGAGTCACTTCCCATCACAATCGAAACCTGTGGTTTGCTCATAAATGGTCCTATCTGCTCGGTACTAGCTACTGAGTACTCGGTGCTAGCTACTTTTTGAACGCCCTCGCGGCGATATCCTTACGATAATGCACGCCTTCAAAACTGATCTTGCCCGCTGCTTCATAGGCACGCTCCACAGCCGTTTTCAGATCCGCGGCGCGTGCCGTCACTCCCAAAACCCTCCCGCCAGCTGTGAAAAACGCATCATCGTGCTGCGTCGTTCCCGCATGAAAAACTTTGACGCTGTTTACTCGCTCAACATCCGACAAGCCCTGAATCTTCTTCCCTGCTTCAAACGTGCCCGGATACCCTCCCGAGGCCAACACTACACAAACCGAAGCCTCCGGCGACCACCGGAAATCACCATCACTCGCGCGTCCTTCGATCGCAGCCTCGAACGCCTCCAGCAGATCGCTTTCGAGTCGCATCAAGATCGGTTGGGTCTCGGGATCGCCGAACCGGCAATTGAACTCGAGCACCATCGGTCCCTTCGCCGTCATCATCAATCCACAATAAAGAACGCCTTTGTATTCCGATCCTTCTTCCTTCATGCCTGCAATGACCGGCCGCGCGATGTGCTGCAGCAGCCAGTTCTGCATTTGCGGATCGAGCATGGTCGAAGTCGAATACGCTCCCATGCCGCCTGTGTTGGGGCCAGTGTCGCCGTCGCCAACGCGCTTGTGGTCCTGAGCGGCCACCAGTGGTACGACCCGCTCGCCATCGCTGAAGACCAGGAAAGACAACTCTTCCCCTTGCAGGCATTCCTCCAGCAACACTCTGGAACCCGCCTCGCCCAGCATCTTTCCGCTCAGCATTTCGCTCGCAACGCCGACAGCTTCCTCTTTCGTCTTGCAGATGACGACGCCCTTCCCCGCAGCCAATCCGTCGGCCTTCACCACAATTGGCATCTTGAAGTGACCCAGGGAGTCTCGAACCTCATCCACCGATGTGCAGATCGCGTAATGCGCGGTCGGGATGTGGTGCCGTTGCATGAACTGCTTGGCGAAGCTCTTACTCGACTCGAGGCGCGCTGCCGCACTCGTGGGACCGAAGATTTTCCATCCCCGGAGCGTAAACTCATCGACCACACCTAAAGTCAGCGGCAGTTCAGGACCGACAACCGTCAGATCAGGCTTGATCTGCTGCGCCAATGCCACTAACGAGCCTACATTCTTGACATCCGCGGCAAGACACTCTGCCTCACCCGCGATTCCTCCATTGCCCGGAGCGCAATATATTTTCGAAACCCGCGGCGACTGCCGGAGTTTCCATACCAGTGCGTGCTCGCGCCCGCCGCCGCCAATGACAAGAACCTTCATAGAGGGAACACTAAGGTTAGGGGACAACACCAAAATTTTCAAATTGCCGATTGACGATTTTCGATTCGCAAGCGAACTCGGCCACGACCGACCACCCCTCCAGGTTTGCAAAATCGCAAATCAGGAATCCGAGCAGAAACCCTCAGTCCACATATTAACTATACTTAACCCATCGTATAATCAGCCTAGATGATCACCGTCTCCAAAGAAGACTACTTGAAAGCCATCCTCGAGGCGGAAAGCGAGGGCGAAGCCGTTATCTCCGCTACGCTCGCGCACTGGCTCTCAGTTTCTCCGCCGGCCGTCACCATGGCACTACGAAGACTTAAGAAAGATGGGCTCGTGCGAGTCCAAGTGGACGGTCATGTCGGATTGACGCCGGCCGGCCGCAAGATCGCCCGCAAGCTCACGCTCCGACACCACCTCATCGAGCGCATGCTTTCCGAGATGTTCGGCATGGAGTGGTACAAAGTCCACGACGAGGCCGAGCGCCTGGAACATGCCGTCTCTCCCGATTTCGAAGCGAAACTCCTCTCCAGGCTGGGCGCGGGCGGAGCCTGTCCGCACGGCAATCTCAGCGAACTAGAGAGCCCCGCCAGCCGCCGCCGACGCGGCCTCTTGCTTCTCGCTCAAACCGAGGCCGGCAAAGACTACCTCGTTAGCGGCATCTACGAGCGGGATCGACGTTTGTTAGAGTTTTTGGAGGGCCGCGGCATTCGTCCCGGGGCTCGCCTTCAGGTCACTGGACGCAACTATGATCAGACTATGACTTTGAATACCGACGTCGGCACTGTGTCATTAGGTCCGATGGCGGCCCAGAAAGTCTGGGTATCTGCCGATAAAAGTCATGCACGTAAGGCCAGGGCTTTATCTTCGTGAAGACCTTTTCAAGCCACCCGTAGGTACTTAACTGTAGTTTACTTCCATCTATATACTCATGCTAATATGAGGCACGTATGTCGTGGCACCGGCCATGAGTGTAAGCTCCGAATTTTCGCCAACCCGTCTCGCTAACGGCGATGAAGTTCTCGTCATCACGCACGAGGATATCGATCGTGCGCATGACCGCGTTCGCGTGTCGGCGGCTCGGGAGCGGGGCGGCTTCTCCTCGAGCGCGCGATTGCTCTGGCTGCTGATCGGACCCGGCGTTCTCGTAATGCTCGGTGAGAATGACGGCCCCAGCATGTTGTCCTACGCGGCAACCGGCGCGAAATTCGGCATCGGCTTCTTTCTTCCTTTTGTCGTCCTGACATTTGTTATGGCGATTGTGGTCCAGGAGATGACCGTGCGCCTCGGTGCTGCGACCCATCGCGGACATGCGGAGCTCATCTTCGAGCGCTTCGGCCCGTTCTGGGGATGGTTTTCCCTGATCGACCTCGGGGTGGGCAACTTCCTCACCTTGATCACCGAATTTATCGCTATCCGCGCCGGCATGGGTTTCTTCGGAGTCCCGCCGTGGGTGGCCATCCTCATGGCATTGGCCGTCCTGTACATCGCATTGATGAGTCACCGCTATTGGACCTGGGAACGCGTCACGCTGACCGCGGCGTTATTCAATCTGATCTTTATTCCGGTTTCGCTGATGACGCATCCTCACTGGCAAGCGATCAGCCAGGCCTTCCTCACTTGGCACCCCGTTCCCGGCTTCAACAAAGACACCCTGCTTATTGTGCTCGCCGATATCGGAGCGACCGTCACTCCGTGGATGTTGTTTTTTCAGCAGAGCGCTACCGTTGATAAAGGCCTTACAACCAAAGACATTCGCTTCGGCCGTTTCGATACCGCACTAGGGGCGGCACTGGCCGCGGCCGCCGCCATCGGCACGATCGTCGCCACCGCTCCCCTGCTAGCTCATGGCATGTCAGCGGACAACTTTCAGGCCGCCGAATTTGCCCAGGCCCTTGAACCCTTCATTGGCCGCTTTGGCGCGTCTCTTTTTGCGCTCGGCATGGTGGAGGCCGGCATCGTGGCAGCTATCACCATTTCAACTTCGTCGGCCTACGCCTTTGGCGAGGTTACCCACAAGCCGCATAGCCTGAACCTCCCGATCCGCCAGGGGAAATCGTTCTACTCAGTGATTTCGTTGTGCGCCCTGGCTGCAGCCGCGATCGTTCTCATCCCGGGATTACCGCTCGTGTATGTGGTTCTGATTGTGAATGTCGTCGCTGTTCTCGCCATGCCACCAGCCTTGGTTTTTCTCTTTATGTTGGTCAACGACAAAGAGGTGATGGGCGATCTGGTCAATCCCCTGTGGGCGAACGTCGTTTCGACCGGCGTTGTCTTGCTCTTGACGATGGCCGGCGTGTTGTTCGGTGTCAGCGTCATTGCACCGAATCTATTTGCCGCGCTCGGAGGAGGCTAGTCAACCCATGGTGAAGAATGAGCACGATCCAATGTCGATCTCCAGTGCTGACCAAAGTCTCGTATTGTCCTCGCTTGAACACGACCAACTCGCCAAAGCGAAGAAACACGTGATCCCGCGGAGACATCTGAAGGGACCAGAACTTCTGCTGGTTTGGGCGCTGCGAATTTATTTGCTCTTCATGATGGCGGTCGTCGGTTATCAGGTATGGACGGCAGTTCGATAGGCGCTTCTCTACCGAAGCGCTGATTTTGCCAGCGGAAATGACGGTCTTCGGTCGGCTCCGGCGACGACTCCATGTGTAAGTTCGAACAAGTGGGCATAGAGTCCGCCTAAGACGCCTTGCCCCTACGCAATCTTCCTTCGAAAAGACTAAACTGATCTGTTGCACAAACCCACCGGCTCAGGCTGGTTCTCGCGGAAATACGCCGCATCTATTTCAGGGAAGGCCCTTATGAATAGCTTTGAAAGCCGTTCCACTCTCCGCGTTGGCGGCCATAACTACGAAATTTATCGCCTTGATTCACTCGACAAGCAAGGCATTTCTACCAGCCACTTGCCTTTCTCATTGCGCATTCTTCTCGAGAATCTGCTGCGCACCGAGGACGGTCGAAATGTCACGAAAAAAGACATCGAGGCTCTCGCGAATTGGAATAGCCAGTCCAAGCCGGACAAGGAAATCGCTTTCACCCCGAGCCGCGTCCTGATGCAGGATTTCACCGGCGTTCCCGCCGTTGTCGATCTCGCTGCCATGCGAGACGCAATGAAGAAGCTTTCTGGTGATCCGGCTCTTATCAATCCCCTGCAGCCGGCGGAACTCGTGATCGATCACTCTGTCCAGGTCGATCAGTTCGGCACGCCAAACGCTTTTCAGTTGAATGCTGAACTCGAATTTGTGCGCAACAAAGAACGTTATGCATTTCTACGCTGGGGACAAACGGCGTTCCGCAATCTTGCGATTGTTCCTCCCGATACCGGCATCGTGCACCAGGTGAACCTCGAGTTCCTGGCGCGGGTGATCTTCGTAAGTGAAACGGACGGCAAAAAGATCGCCTATCCTGACACGCTCGTCGGCACGGACTCCCATACGACGATGATCAACGGCCTTGGCGTGCTCGGCTGGGGCGTCGGCGGAATCGAGGCCGAGGCCGCCATGCTGGGCCAGCCAGTTTCCATGCTGATCCCGCAGGTGGTCGGTGTGAAGCTAACCGGAAGACTGCGCGAAGGTGCGACGGCAACCGATCTGGTTCTCACCATCACCGAAATGTTGCGCAAGCACGGCGTCGTTGGAAAGTTCGTGGAATACTTCGGCCCCGGATTGCAAGAACTTCCACTCGCCGACCGCGCAACCATCGGCAACATGTCGCCAGAATACGGCGCTACCTGCGGCATTTTCCCCATCGACAAGGAAACTCTGGCTTACTTGCGCCTGACGGGACGCTCAGACGAGCAGATCGCGCTTGTGGAAGCATATTGCCGCGAGCAGGGACTGTTCCACGACGACAAGACGCCGGAAGCCCAATATTCTGAACTACTTTCGCTCGACCTTGCCACGGTCGAACCAAGCTTGGCGGGACCAAAGCGTCCTCAGGACCGCGTTCCCCTCTCCGATGCCAAGCAGTCGTTCGATCAAGCTCTGCCATCGCTCGTCAAGCCCGGAAAATCCGCGACCAAGCCAGCATCGGCATCGGGCAATGGCTATTTGCACCACGGAAGCGTAGTGATTGCTGCCATCACGAGCTGCACCAATACCTCCAATCCGTCAGTCATGCTGGCCGCAGGCCTACTGGCGAAAAAGGCAGTCGAACGCGGTCTGCAGGTTCCCGCATGGGTAAAGACGTCACTGGCTCCCGGATCGAAAGTGGTCAGCGATTATCTCGAGAAGGCGGGTCTGACTGCGTATCTCGAAAAGTTGAAGTTTCACATTGTGGGCTACGGCTGCACCACCTGCATTGGCAACTCTGGACCCTTGCCTGAAGAAATTTCAAAATCAATCGACGAGAACAACTTGGTCGTGGCATCGGTGCTCTCCGGTAATCGTAATTTCGAAGGCCGCATCAATCCTGATGTCCGCGCGAATTACCTGATGTCGCCACCGTTGGTCGTCGCCTTTGCCTTGGCCGGTCGCATTGACTTGGACCTGCGAACAGACGCGCTCGCAAAGGACAAAGAGGGCAAACCCGTTTACCTGGCCGACATTTGGCCCACTCGTCGCGAGGTCGAAGAAGCCGTCAGCAAATCGATCTCGTCCGACATGTTCCGCCGTAACTATGGTGAGGTCTATCACGGGGACGATCGCTGGCGCGGGCTTGCTGTACCGAAAGGCGAAACCTACGATTGGGAGAAAGACTCCACCTACATCCGGCACGCGCCCTACTTCGAGGGGATGAAAGCAAAACCAGCCAGCATCGAAGAAATCAAGGGCGCGCGAGTGTTGGCAATTCTCGGCGACAGCGTCACCACCGACCACATATCACCCGCCGGTTCGATCAAGAAAGACAGTCCTGCGGGAAAGTACCTGATCGAGCACGGCGTCAAGCCGGCCGACTTCAATTCCTACGGATCGCGGCGCGGCAATCACGAAGTCATGGTGCGCGGAACGTTCGCAAATGTTCGCCTGCGCAACAAAATGGTTCCGAATCTCGAAGGCGGGTTTACCAAGCATCTGCCCGACGGGGGCGAGATGACGATCTTCGATGCCTCGGAAAAGTACATCGCCGAAGGCGTACCGCTGGTGATCATCGCGGGCAAGGAATACGGTTCCGGTTCGTCTCGCGACTGGGCCGCGAAGGGGCCGCGTCTGCTGGGCGTTCGAGCGGTTATCGCGGAGAGCTACGAGCGCATTCACCGGTCGAATCTCGTGGGTATGGGCATCCTGCCTTTGCAATTCCTTGACGGCGAGAACGCGCAGTCTCATGCGCTTACTGGTGAGGAGGTCTTCGAGATCAGCGGAATCCGCGATGTCATCGAGCACTTCGCCGCCGGTAAGCAGGTAAAAGTGCGACCGAAATTGAAGACGACGAAGATAACCGAATTCAGTGCTTTAGTCCGAATCGATACCCCGCAAGAGGCGCAATACTACGCGAATGGCGGGATCCTGCAGTATGTGCTGCGGCAGCTACTGGCTGGAAAACCGGAGCCGGTGACCGCATGAATTTTTCAGAAAGTCTTGGCTGAATCCAGCAAGATCGTGACCGGACCGTCGTTCACCAACTCGACTTGCATCATCGCTTGGAAACGTCCCGTTTGGCAGTGCAGGCCCGTCGCCCGAATTCGTTCCACAAAGTATTCATAGAGCCGATTCGCCAGCTCTGGCCTGGCAGCAGCGTCAAACGACGGACGTTTCCCGCGCCGTACATCGCCATACAACGTGAATTGTGATACGACCAGCAGGTTCCCGCCAATCTGGCGGACATCCAGGTTCATCTTTCCGTCCTGGTCCTCAAAAATACGCAGGCCTACAATCTTCTCGGCAAGATAGTCGGCCTCCGCCTCAGTGTCTTCGCCGGAAACGCCGAGCAGGATCAGCAAGCCTTTCTCAATCTTGCTTGCGACCACCTCATCAACGCTCACCTGCGCCCGGCTGACCCGCTGTACGACCGCTCTCATGCACACCCTTTCAAGAGTTGCCAATCTTAACTGCGGATTTTATTGACGAAGCTCTTCACCGCACCTACAATCCCGTATTCTCTTCATTACACCGCAAGGACTGCCCATGAAACGTATCTCGATACTCTCATTGTTCGCCACTTGCGTGTTAGTCATCGCAAGTGCGCTAGCGCAACAGCCGTCCGCGTCATCAAAAGAGATCCTCATCAAGAACGCCGTTGTGATGACTGTCACGCATGGAAACATTCAGGCCGGCAGCGTGTATATCAAAGACGGCAAGATCGCGGCGGTCGGGAAAGATGTTTCGGCACCTGCGAGCGCCACGATCATCGATGCCGGCGGAAAGTATCTCACTCCCGGCATCGTCGATTCGCACTCGCATATCGCCCTCGACAGTGACGTGAACGAGGCCACCAGCCCGGTCACACCGCAAATGATGATGATCGATGCCTTCGACTATCAGGACAAAGCCATCTATCGGGCACTGGCGGGCGGTGTTACCACGTCCCTGCTGCTGCACGGTTCGGCCAACATGATCGGCGGGCAGGCGATCGTCATCAAGCACAAATATGGTTTGAACCGCGACGCGATGCTGTTTCCCGGCGCGCCGCGATCGATCAAGTTTGCTAGCGGCGAAAATCCCAAACGGGTCTACGGTAGCAAGGATCAACTGCCCTCAACCCGTATGGGAAATTTCGAGGTCCAGCGCGAGGCTCTCGTCCAGGCGCAAGAGTATATGCGGGAATGGAGCGACTACGACGCCAAAGTAAAAAAAGGCGACAAAGACGCTTCCCCGCCCAAACGCGACTTGAAGATGGAAGCGCTGGCGGACGTGTTGAAAGGGAACTTGCTGGTACAGATCCACTGCTATCGCGCGGACGAGTTACTCACCGAGATGGCCATTGCGAAGGAATTCGGCTACAAAGTGCGAGCCTTCCATCACGCTCTGGAAGCCTACAAAGTAGCGGATCAACTCGCCGCGAACGACGTCGGCATCGCCACGTTCGCGGATTGGTGGGGGTACAAGCAGGAGGCCTGGGACGCCATCCCTTGGAACGCCGTAATGTCCATGCGCAAGGGTGTCCGCGTAGCAATCAAGAGCGACTCCGGAGATTTTACCCGCCGTCTGAATCAGGAAGCCGCAAAGACCATTCGCTATGGCGGCGCAACCGAAGAAGAGGCCTTGAAGATGATTACGCTCAACGCCGCGTGGATTATCGGCGTTGACAACCGCGTCGGCTCGATCGAGGTCGGAAAGGATGCTGACCTGGTGCTTTGGGACGGTTATCCGCTCTCGAGCTTTGGTGTACCCAGCAAGGTCTTCATCGATGGTGACGTTTACTTCGACCGGACCCTTCCGGGCTTCGGCATGCCGTATTACAGGGAGGGAGAATGAAATCAGTCACTGGTTGTTGGCCGCTGGTCGTCGGCCTAATCATCTCTAGCTTCGCGGTTCTTGGATATGCCCAGCAAAAGCCGGTTGCCCTCAAGGGTGGCAAAGTCCTGACCGTTTCTCACGGCATAATCGAACATGGCGTCCTGGTCATGTCGGGTGACAAGATCGTCGCCGTTGGACAGGAGAGTTCCACCAAGATTCCGAAAGATGCCCGCGTCATCGATGTTACGGGCATGACCGTTTATCCGGGCCTGATTGACTCAGAAACCAATCTCGGTCTTACCGAGATCTCCGCCGAAGACATGACCAACGATCTGGTCGAGACGAGTGAAGAAATCATGCCTCACATGCATGTGTACGATGCGTTTCACGCGGAGTCAGAACTGATACCTGTAACCCGTCTGAATGGCATCACGAACGCGATTGTCGCTCCGGATAGCAAAGACACCTTGCCGGGACAGGACTCCTTCATTCAACTCGCCGGAACTTCCAGCCCCGACATGCTGTTGGTCCGAGACATCGCCATGCCGCTGAACTTCACTGGTGATCAGCGTCGCAACGAGCCCCGCGATAAGCGGAAATTTCCCTCTACTCGCATGGGGATGGCTGCGCAGTTGCGCCAGGCGTTTCTGGATGCCCAGGACTATGAGCAGCACTGGGCCGACTACGAAAAGAAGAAGAACGAAGCCTCGCAGAAGCCCGATGATAAAGACAAAAAGACACCCTCTCCGCCGAAACGCGATCTGAAGTTGGAAGCGCTCCTACCCTACCTGCAAGGGAAAAAGCCGATCGTTCTAGCCGCCGAGGAACCAAACGACCTCGACGCAGCGGTATCGCTGGCAAACGAATTCAAACTGAAATTCATCCTGAACCACATCAGCCAAGCGCAGCCTGTGCTGGATTACGTAGCCTCGCTGAAAGTGCCGGTGATCGTCGGTCCTATTTACGAAGAGCCGAAGCCATACGAGCGCTATGACGCGGTTTACAGCCTCCCCGCTCAACTGAACAAACGGGGTGTGAAGATTGCTTTCGCCAGTTACGACGCCCATAACGTCCGCAATCTTCCCTATCAGGCGGGTTACGCGACGGCTTTCGGCCTCCCGCCCGATGAGGCCCTCAAAGCGATAACACTCAACGCTGCCGAAATCTGGGGCATGGCAGATAAATTGGGGTCACTGGATGTGGGAAAGACCGCCAACGTTGTCGTTGCCAATGGCGATCCACTCGATGTCAAAACCGACGTGAAGCAGGTTTTCATCGATGGCCAGGAAATTCCCATGGTCAGCCGGCAAACGCGGTTGCGCGACCGGTATTCGGGCCACTGATCGCGGTCTTCGACGTTTGACCCGATCACATACCAGCAGTTAGGATGCTGAGGGGCGGTAGTTTGTGTTTCGGCATTCGCCCTCTGTTGCGAGCGGCTCTCCTTTACACCGATTCGTGTCGGCCATTACACTACTCATTTCCTTTTCAGCCATCAGGGAGGCGGAGGCTTATGGCGGTCGCTGCTAGGAAAGAAGTGGTCGAGAAGGTGAAGCAGCTCATCAGTGAGCAGTTAGGCGTCGACGAGGCAGAGATTACGCCGAGCGCATCATTTACCGACGACTTGGGCGCCGACTCTCTCGACCAGGTGGAACTGGTGATGGCCCTCGAAGAAGAATTTGATTTGCAAATCAGCGATGAGGATACCGAGAAAATCCTCACCGTGCAGAACGCGATCGATTACGTAGAGAAGCACGCGAAGTAACCAACAGAATTCAACCTTAGATTGCGCGCACAGTACAAGGAGAACTCATGGCAGCGGTGGATGAGAAGGTAAAGCAGATCATCGTGGAACAACTCGGAGTAGACGAGGGCGAGGTTACGGCCAACGCGTCATTCGTTGACGACCTTGGCGCTGATTCTCTCGATACAGTGGAACTGGTTATGGCCTTCGAAGAGGCGTTCGAGATCGAAATCCCGGATGAGGACGCGGAAAAGATTCGCACCGTGCAGGACGCCATCGACTACATCGGCAAGCACGCGAAAGGCGGGAAGTAGCTGGTGCGACGCGTCGTTGTGACTGGGGTGGGTCTGGTGTCGGCAGTCGGCAACACTGCCGAGGAAACCTGGAAGAACCTGATTGCAGGCAAATCCGGGGTGACCCGAATTACTCGTTTCGACCCCTCCCAGCATTCTTGCCAGATTGCCGCCGAGGTCAAGAACTTCGACCCGCTGCAATACATCGACAAGAAAGAAGTCAAAAAGATGGCCCGATTTATTCACCTGGCCATCGCCGCTGCCGATGATGCGATGAAGTCATCGGGCTTACAGGTCACGCCTGAGAACAGTACGCGCGTCGGGGTTCACATCGGTTCAGGAATCGGTGGTCTCGATGCGACCGAGCGCGAATATACCAACCTTCTGAATGGAGGCCCCCGCCGGATTTCCCCATTTTACATTCCTGCCACCATCATCAATTTGGCAGCCGGGCAGGTTAGCATTCGGTACGGCGCCAGAGGGCCCAACGAAGCCACGTCGACCGCCTGCACGAGCAGTGCGCATTCTATCGGCGATTCCTACAAGATCATTACTCGCTGCGATGCTGACGTCATGATCGCTGGAGGCACGGAAGCCGCCGTTACTCCACTCTCGGTCGGCGGGTTCGCTTCCATGCGCGCACTCTCAACTCGCAACAACGAACCGGAAAAAGCAAGCCGGCCTTGGGACGTCGACCGTGACGGATTCGTAATCGGCGAAGGCGCAGGAATTCTGGTCTTGGAAGAACTCGAATTCGCGCGCCACCGGGGGGCCAGGATTCTGGCCGAAGTGGTCGGCTACGGCATGAGCGGCGACGCCCACCACATCACGGCACCCGCAGAAGATGGCGACGGTGCCTTCCGAGTCATGCAGAACACGTTGGCGGATGCCAAGATTCGGCCCGAACAGGTGGGGTATATCAACGCGCACGGTACCTCGACCCCACTAGGCGACCGTATCGAGTCCAACGCGGTAAAACGCGCATTCGGCGAGCATGCTCACAAACTCGCCGTCAGTTCGACCAAATCCATGACCGGCCACCTTCTGGGTGGCGCCGGCGGCATGGAAGCGGGCATCACAGTGCTCGCTTTGCGCGACCAGATCCTGCCTCCCACCATCAATCTCGACAAGCCGGATGAGGGTTGTGACCTCGATTACGTTCCCAATCATGCCCGCAAAGCCGATGTGGAATACGCGCTGTCAAACTCCTTCGGATTCGGCGGAACCAACGGCGCATTGCTGTTCCGCCGCTGGTCAGAACAAGCCTGATTCTGGCTCGCTTTACCTCCAAAAACATGCAATAAGTCCACAAGAATCGGCAGTTCATCGGCGGTAATGACACCTTGGTACTCACGCATTGTCCTTATTCGCTTTTGCGCGGACTCTTGGCAGGCACCAAAATAGAAATCGAGGCATACTCGGGACGACTATGGACAGAGCCCTTGGAACCGCTGTAGCTCCCCTTCCGACCGGCAAGAAAGCGGCCGCGCGTGCGGCCCTGATTGATCTTAAAGAACCGGTCAGGGGCATGCTGGCTGACTGCTTCCGCCAGTTCGGGATCGAATGTATCCCCATGACGGGCAATGCTCCGGACCGCTTGATGCGCGAAAAATTTGAGGCCTGCGTCGTGAAGCTGGCCCCGCCTGCGAAGGCGGTTATGGAATCGGCCCGTACCTCGCCTTCCAACAGCCGCATGATCATTTACGGCCTGGGCGGTAGCGCTCACGATGCTATGGCCTTTTCCAAATATGGGGTCAATGCTGTTTTTCACGAACCGCTGGAGCGTCCCGCAGCGATGAAATTGGTGCGCGCCACGCAAATGCTGGTTCTGCACGAACTCCGGCGCTACGTGCGCATTCCAGTCATAACCGAGATCTCAGTGGGATTCATGGGAGACAATCGCCGCCTCACCGCAACCACCATCGAGATCAGTTCCGGAGGCATGTCCATGCGCAGCGCAGAAGAAGTCACGACTGGACAGTCAGTCGAAATCTCGTTCGCCCTTCTTACTCTGCCGCGCGTGTGGGTACGCGGTTCCATCAGTTGGCGTAACCCCGCAGGCAAATGCTTTGGCATTCGTTTCGACAACACCGACGAGCGACGCTACCGGATCAAAGAGTGGATTGACGCCTACCTGGAAAATTAGCCATTCAGCCGAGCCACAGACTCAAGTCTTGATCGCGGTCTGATGCTTGGGCTGGTAGAGTCCGATTTCGCTACCGCTCGGCAAAATGATCGTCGTGCTGATTCCCCAGTCTTCTTCGTGAATCTCCGAACAGGAAACTTTTTTACCTTTCAGTGACGCGATTGTGGCCTTTAGGTCGTCGCACATCAGGTAAACCACAGCCCCGAGAAGCTTGCGATCACCGTGACTTTGTCTTCGGTCGTCACCGGGTTCAGTGGGATGAACTCCAGCTTCTGCCGGCGGCAGCCCAAAGATCAGCCATCCATGGCCGACATCAACCGTACGGAACTTGAGCACATCGCGGAAGAAGGCGCGGTCTTCTTCCGGATGGTCGCTGTAGAAAAGGACATGAGTGCCGTTAATCATGCGGAAATTCTAGCGCAACAAGGCAACTTGACGTCTGCTTGTCCGACGCGCCACAATCAATATCGCGAGGTGGAACTCATGCTGGCCTATTTGTTCGTGTTACTGGCGGTCGTTGTCCGGTTCATGCCGCATCCCTGGATGTTTACGCCCGTCACCGGATCGCTGCTGTTCTTCGGCGCCAACGGCTCGCGGCGCCGGCTTTGGATTCCGCTCGTGCTGCTCATGGTGTCAGACGTCGCACTGAACAAGTTTGTCTATGCGATGCCGTTCACAGTAGACCAGTTGGTCCCATTCCTGTGGTATGCGGCGGTACTGTGGCTGGGCACGAAACTCGGGCGCAACGCCAAAATGCTGCCGGTTATCGGCGCAGCGCTGTCCAGTTCCGTTTCGTTCTACCTGATCACGAACCTTACGTCCTGGGCCTGGTTGGACAGGTATCCGAAGAGCTTCCATGGCGTGATGATGTCTTATGTCGCCGGATTGCCCTTCTTCCGCCATGCGCTTGAAGGCGATCTTCTGTTCACCATGGCAATGTTCGCGACGCCACTCCTGCTGAAGTCTCTCGGTGAAGCTTTCGGTAAGGGCAGCGACCACACCGCAGCTGCATAAGAGAAAGGCTCACTTCGCGTTCGTCAGAGACTGTCTCTGCGGTTGGTGGTTTGTTTTCTTTTCTGATTAGCCTGCCTCCGCAATAGCCACGCAATCAGGGCCGCCACAGCTACCGTGATCGCTACGTAATAATGCCTGCGGAATATCGCCGCGAACAGGTGCACTGCGCTCGGCCCGAACTTCAACGTCAGCAGTGACAGAATCAGGAACCGCACCATTCGTCCGCAGAACACCGCCAGCAGGAAGCGGCCGAAACTCATCTCTGTTACGGCCGCTGCCAGTTCGAACAGCTTGAACGGAGTGGGGGGAGGCAGCATCGCAGGGAGCATCAAGCTCCAGAACGGATGCTTGTCGAAAGCCGCGTGCATCCTTTCGAACCGTTCGGCGGAGATGCGCTTGCGCAGCAGCTCTTCTCCACCTTTGTAGCCGATCACGTAAACCACAATGCTACCGAGCGCCGATCCCAAGGACGCGATCAGGACATATTTATAGAAGTGCGCACCATCGCCATAAACGTAGCCTGCGACGACCGCGTCCATAGGAAGGCCAATGAAACCACCATCGAGGGCGGCAACAACCAGGATGCCCCACACCCCAAGAGGTTTGAGCAGCGCCCATAGTAATGCTGTGTATCGGGTAAGAATGTGCTTGATGGTGTTCAAAGATTAATGGGTGGTATTCAAAGATTAAGAGTGTACGCGAAGCCGAGGCTGCATGAAACCACGAAGGACACTAGGCCGAAACAGGCTTCGAGATTCTTAGTGTTCCTTCGTGGTGCGGAATAACCAATCTACTTCTTTGGAAAGTTTGGATCGGCCTTCACTTCCAGAATTTGCTTGGTGTGCCGATCGCTGTGCGCCGCGATGAACAGTACCCACTCATACGCATCCAATTTCTTGCCGAATGGGCTGTCGATGGCATGATCGCGCAGATCAGTGTGGCTGGCCAGAAATTCCTCGGTTTGCCCTCGACTCTCGGTAAAAGCTTTCAACGCTCCCCCACCGGAACCGAAATGATTGGTGGGTTTGAGTGGATCGGGAGCCTGGCGCTTGTTCGATCGATCCGGGACCTTGGCGAGCACCGCCTCGTCGATGGCCGCAACGTCATCACCCTCGGGCCGCGGCGGCGCCTTCATCACTTGATCAACAACCATTCCTCTGAGGTATCCTTCCGCCACCGCGATGTGTTCGGTCACTTCCGCCACCGACCAGCGATCCGGCGCCGGCTTGAAGTTCCATTGCGCGTCCGAAAGCCCCGCCGTGGCGTCGAGAACACCTTGTTTTGTGCTTTCCAGGTACTTCATCGCTTTGTCGCGATCGGCGGCGGTCTGCGAAAATGCCGCCAATGAGAGATACAAAACAACCACCAACGCTGTTGCTAATCGCTTCATGTTTCAGTCCTCTCCTGGGCAGGACACTGAGTGTCCCGCAAACTGATTTTGCCTTGCTTTAGATATCACCGTGGCTGCTCGAGATACAAAGAAGGTTGCTTCATGCTAAATGGCATAAGCCATACTTTTTAACGGAGAGAAATGGTCAGGACTAGTGCTCTGTTTTCCCTTCGAGCAACTGCAATGCATGCGGCAGCAGATCGAGAATTGAATTCAACGATTCCACAGCGCCATTCGTACTTCCCGGTAGATTCACAATCAAGGATTTGTTCTTAATGCCGCAGATGCCCCGGCTCAACGCAGCAAGCGGCGTCTTCTTCGCCCCCTCAAATCGCATTCGTTCGGCGATTCCCTCCACCAAGCGATCACAGACTTCGCGAGTCGCTTCGGGCGTGACGTCGCGTTCAGCAATCCCAGTTCCTCCCGTCGTCACTACCAGCTGCGCGTCGCGGATCAAACGAAGAATTGCTTTTTGGATGGCCGCTTTTTCGTCAGGTACAACCTCGGTGCCGACAACATCGAACTTTCGCTGGCGGAGTCGATCTGCCACCGCAGGACCAGACGCATCGACACGCTCGCCGCGGCTGCAGGAATCGCTGATGGTTAGAATGGCCGCGGTCAGGCCTTCAGGAGTCGAGGAGAACATCGTCTTCCTCGCCGGTCGCTTTTCCTGCGTCGCGCTGGGATTCATCGAGCAGCCGCAAGCCTTCCATTAACAGGCCCTGCGTATTCAAGGTTGTAGTTTGTTTTTTCGTCTTGCCCTCGAAATTGACCTGAAAATTGCCGTCGGTCCAACGCAGAACTTTAAAAACCGCCTGGTCGCCCAGAAGTGAGCCGTACTCGGCGTGCGTGACCTGTCCTTCGGCAAAGTACAGTTCGCACTTCTCTTCCTTGTTAGTGAGCGTGAGAGCGCAGCTCTTACGGCCCATCTCGAGCGACTGCACCAGGTCGATTACGTTCATCTGCAGCAAACTGCCGCGCAAAACGCCATCCGAGGGCGCCGTCTTCGCCATCTTTTCCAGGGAGATCTTGTCGATGACGCGCTTGATGCGCCGCGTAGCTTCGCGCAAGAAAAACGGCTTCTCAACGAAATCGTCCACCGCCTGGTCTTGCCCGCCGAGCTTTTCAGCAATATCTGACTTGGCCGCCAGAAGAATCACCGCCGCTCCGGCAGTCCGCGGGCGGCTTCGCAGCTTCTCGACCAATTGCCGCCCGTCCATGCCGGGCATGCGGTAGTCGCTTACCAGCAGATCAGGCGGATCGTCGACAGCCTTGAGAAGCGCATCTGCAGCGTCGCTTGCGGTAACGACGGCGGCCAGAGGTGCGAGCGCGCCCTTCAGCAACCCCAAAATCATGGGATTGTCGTCGACCAGCAGCACTTTGACGTTGTTGACCATGCAGTGCGTTATTTCTTTTTCCGGCGTATGTAATCGCCGCTTTTGCCGCCAGTTTTCCTCTGCAGCACGACCTCACGAATCTCGATACCCTTGTCGAGGGCTTTACACATATCGTACACGGTGAGCGCAGCCACGCTGGCCGCGACGAGGGCTTCCATCTCGACTCCAGTCGTCGCCGTGGTAGTAACTTGGCTGATAATAGCGACGCCATTCTCGCATAGCCGCAAGGTCACATCAATGTGGGACAACGGCAGAGGATGACATAGAGGAATGAGTTCGCTGGTTCGCTTCGCAGCCATGATTCCGGCCAGCCGCGCAACTTCAAACGGGTCGCCTTTCGGATTCACCGGCAAGGCTTCGAGGACTTCTGGCTTCAGAGCAACGAAGGCGCTAGCTTCGGCGGTACGCTTGGTTTCAGTCTTCGCCGAAACATCGACCATCGTGGCGCGTCCGCCGCGGTCATAGTGAGAAAGCTTCTTTGGCATTCGGAAGCTCTATCTTACATGGAAGGATTCAACGAAGGGGCCGTTCGCGTCTTGCTTCCGCGATTCGTCCAAGAAGAAAATA
>Ga0070735_10001806_pt1 | contig 20025 bp, 17 predicted proteins | sample Coa_R1_FD_66443 | JGI IMG/M metagenome (GOLD analysis project Ga0070735, IMG submission 66443) | Surface soil microbial communities from Centralia Pennsylvania, which are recovering from an underground coalmine fire - Coalmine... | ecosystem: Environmental > Terrestrial > Soil > Unclassified ... | reverse complement strand
GCCGCGTCGCGTTTCCGAAGTGGTTGCACTACTACAATCACCATCGCCCCCACACGGCGCTGGAAGGGCGGGTCCCAGCGGTCGCGAGTGTCAACAACGTGTGTGGGAACCACAACTAGTCGGTCCACGTGCCGAGCGCGCGTCGGAGTACCATGAGCTGTCCCAGGTGGTAGGCGTTGTGGTCGGCCACCAGCAGGGCTTCGTGTAAGATCGTGGGGCCCTTGGGATCGTGCGGGACTCTCGCGAGCAGGTCGGCCTTCGCGACGAGGTCGAGAAACGCCCGCCGGTCCGCCTCGAACGCGCGGACGGCGTCGTCCCACGCGCCGGGGGACGGTGGCGTCTCGTCGGGCCAATAATCGTCGGGCCAGTTGCGCTCGACGTAGTGGGGGTCTCGGACGTAGTCGAGAATGTCCCGCTGGCAGATGCGCAGGTGCTCGAGTTGCTGCCAAGGGGTGTAGGGCACGCCCACCGGCTTCCGGCCTTGCAGGTCTGCCGGCATCCCTGCCACCGCCCGCTCGAACTCCACGTGTGCGCCCCGTCCCTGGAGCAGGTGCAGGACATCCTCCTTGAGCGCCCGGTCACGGGCCGCCGCGGAGGCGGGGCCGCGCGCGGCGCGCGCGCGCCCGCGAGGTGCACGCGCACCGGTCGGCGTGCGGGACGTTTTCCGTGAGCCAGTTCGGCGGGTCGGTTGTTGGCGCGACCGGCGCGTGGTGCGTTTGGCGGCCATCGCGATCTCCCTCCTCTATCGCGATACTTCCGTGCTGCATTCCCCGCATATCGTAGCAGACCTTGGGGCTCGGCGTCTGCGGATGGCCGGGTCGGGGGCGCGCCGCGGCCGGCGCTGGGCGGGTGTGCGGGTATGCGGGCGTAGACTTGCGAGAATCTTGCCGGAGCATTTGTCGGACGCCCGCGCGCGTTGAGGGCACCGAACACACGACGGTGATTGACACTGATTTTGATTGCCACGCATAATCTGGCTAACAACCGAATAGCCAGCACCGCCTTCGAACGGGCAAACCCGAAGCGATTCGGGGACGCAAAGCCACGGGACCCTCGGGGTCAGCCGGGTTACCGAAAAGGGCCGAGTGCGCGTCACCGCGGCACGGAGTCCATTTGTGGGCATCCGTGCCCTTCTTTTGGCCTGGGTGTTGCCTCGAGTCGAATCTTCGACCCATTCCACAGGGGGCGGTTGCGGACACGTCGGCTTCATCGGCCGCGTCATGTGGGTCGCAGTCATGTGGCGAGGGAGGCGCCAGACTCGACGCGATTCCACAAGCGGCGCTCATTGTGTCGTTGAAAGACGTACCAGTGACGCGTACAAAGTCTGACAGAGAAACGGGGCCCCCATCATGAGCGACGGCAAAGGCAAGTCCCCCCGCAAGGCATCCACGTCCCCTGAGCAGGCCGAGATTAACAACGAAGACTTTCAGTTCGTGCTGAAGGCGCTGCTGGCGGCGTTCCAACCCATCCTGGCCGAACAACTCACCCTGGCCGGCAACCTTGACCAACTGAAGGAGCAAGCCGAAAGCCGGCCGCCCAACTGCGCCGACGAACTCGCAGAGGCCAACCGCCTCTTCGGCAAGTTCTTTACCGAGGACGTCGCGCTCCGGATGATTCCGCCCGAGGGGCGGAAACAGCTGGGGCCGATCGAGAACTGGCGCTGGTGCCTGGCGCACCTCCGCTGTTGCTTCGTCTTCGGATGGCTAGTCTGTCGCGGTCCGCGCACGTTCCGCGCGTGGACCTACTACGTCCACCAGTACTGGCTCTGCATCAGGGAGTCGCTCGGGACGCCGGTATCCAACCCGCCGACCGAGGAACAGCGGCAGGACTTCAGCACGCTGGTCGAGGCGCTGGCCAAGGCGTACAAGCCCTACCTGACCGACCAACTCGCCAGCGTCGAGTTTCGCGCCGGTATCCCGGACGAGGTACTGACGGGCGACATCGATTGCTTCGAAGGCCGGGAGGAAGTGTGCGACATCTTTGAGCGCCTGCTCACCGTCGACACGGCGCAGGCCCTGTTGGGCCGGGACGCGTTCGCGGCGCACAGCCAGGAGGCCTCCTTCTGGTTCTGCCGCTGCTGGTGCCTGTGCGCCATGTGCTTCGGGTGCTGCCTCGCTCGGGCCCGCAGCTTCGCGGACGTCGTGTGGTGCCTCGTGTACTTCTCGCGGTGCCTGGGGGACTGCTTCCGGCCGCTGATCTGCGCCATCACCCAGCCGCAGATGAACGCGTGCGCGGTGGAGCAGTACTACCCCGGTCCCAACGTCGAGGGCATCGAGATCGTCGGCACGGCGACGGGCGCCTTCTGCGACCACTACACGCTCGAGTGGAAGGATCCCCTGGCGCCTCCCTCGGCCTACACACAGACTGGCATTGTGTACGCGCCGCCGGCGCCGCCGGGAGGGCCCGGAGCCTGCGGGAAGGTGAATGCTCCGCTGGGGTATCTCGACACGCTCAGCACACCGGTGCCCGACGACGTTGAAGTCCGCCTCACGGTGTTCAGCGCGCAGGCCGGCCAGCAGCCGTGCGTCGCCACCGTCACGTTTCAGATCTTCCGGCAGCGCGTCTCGATCGAAGCGGTCGAAGGTGTGCAGGTCGAAACCCCCCCGGGGTGGCCCGATCCCAACGCCCCGTTAATCAACACGTCGATCGGGCAGGTCGCCTCGTTCGGTACCGCGCTGGAGATCTGGGGGCACGCGTGGGTGGGCATCTGCGCCGGGAAGCAGATCAAGGGCTACACGCTGTCGTATCAGGCGGACTTCATCAACAATCCCACGTTCGGGGTGTGGACGCAGTTCTGGCAGGTGGACTACACCAGCGCCAAGCAGCAGGCCGCGGTGCAGACCGGCTACTCGGACCTTACGAGCTTCTGGCAGTTCGTGCAGGTCTGCCCGGTGCCGCCGTGCCCGCCTCACCCGCTGTTGTCCTACGATCAACTCCTGCCGACCCGGTGGGTCAGCGGCGTCACGCCTCCCGCGGTTCCGGCGCCGCAGTTCTTCCCGGTGGATCCGCAACTCCCCCCGATTTGGGCGTCCCAGTCCCTTCCGTTCGTGAACTGCTACTCGGGGAAGTACACGCTTCGGCTCACCGTCGAGGACACGCTGAGCAACAAGTACTATGACACGCAGCACGTGTGGTTCGACAACAAAGCCATCTACGGCGAGATCACCGGCATCCTGGGCGTGGCGCCGTGCGCGGTCATCAACCTGAGCCAGATCCCCGGTGCGGGTGACTGCACCGTCCCGTGGCCCCTGGCGATTCAGGGCATTGCGTACGACGAGTACATCATCGAAGGCGACACGACGCACCCCAGCGACAACTTCGGCGGGTACTGTCTTACGCTCACGCGCCAGGGTGGGACCGAATCAGGGTGCACCCCGATCCTGTTGTCGGTGGCTCTCCCCGTGCCCGGGCCGAGCAGTCCGACGTCGATCGGCACCAATCGCGTCGGCGATCCGGGGACGCGGTGCCTTACCGCTTCGCCTCCACCGATGGTCATTCCGCCGAAGCAGTCCAACACCCTGACCGTCATGGATGCGCGGATGTTCGACGCGACCTGCGCGGCCTCGGCGTTGCCGGTACCCCCGGCGGGCTTTGCGTTGAAGCGGGCCGACCCGATCACCGGTCAGCCCGGGGAATGCTGTGCTTTCTTCTTCGCCTTGGACGTCTGGGACACCAGCATCTGCCCGAGTCTGTCCGGCGGTCGTCACGAGACCGGGTGGATCTGGCCGATCTACATCTGCAACGATCTGCCGCCGAAGTCCTAGGTGAGCGGATGACCTTCTGGATGCGGCTCGTGCTGGCCGTCCTCGCGACCTGGCGGGTCACGCACCTGCTGGCGAGCGAGGACGGCCCGGCGGACCTGGTGGTGCGTCTGCGGGTGCGCCTGGGCAGCGGATTCCTGGGCCGCCTCATGGATTGTTTCTACTGCCTGAGCCTGTGGGTGGCCGCGCCGCTGGCGTTCTTCGTCGGTGGCGGGCTCTCGGATTGGATCATCACCTGGCTGGCGCTTTCCGGTGCGGCGTGTCTGCTCGAGCGTCTCGGCCAGCCACCTGCGATCATGTCCCCCGCTGCGGCGGGAACGAAGGGAGAGGTTGACAATGTGTTGCGGTCAGAAGCGAGCGGCTCTCAAGACGACCACGTTGCCTACGGCTACTCCGCCGGGGATCCACCCCCCCGCGCCGGCCGCGCCGCACTCCGCGACTGAGGTGTCGCACGCGCCTGGGCGGGCAACGGCACCCCCCGCGGCCGGGGGGACCGCGCCGTCGCCTCGGGTCACGTGGCCGGCGCCGGCCCGGTCGTCGAGCATCGGGGGCGCGGTGGCGAATGGCGCGGATCCGTGGCGCGGTTCAGCGATGTTGCAGTACCAAGAAAAGTCGCCGATTGCGGTGCGCGGCCCGGTCACCGGCCGAGCGTACCGGTTCTCGGCAGCCCACGCCGTGCAGGCCGTCGATGCGGGCGACGCGGAGGCGCTGGTGCGGACCGGGTTCTTCCGCCGAGCGTAACGGTCATGCTGCGGGGGCCCCACACCTCCTGCGCGTGAGCAGGATCCGTGCCTCCGGTGCTCCCCGGCGCGGCGCCGGTCGTGCGGATGTGATTGGGCAGGCACGACGGCGGCACGTACCTTGACGAGAGAGGAGAGAACCAACATGGCGATCAACACGATTCCGACGACCCCGGCAACCGTGGGGTGCTGTCCGTCCCTCGAACCCTGTGTGGTGTGTGACACGCTCGACATCGGCTACCGGCTGCCGTTCCGGCCGGTGGTGATGGCGGGGAACCGCCAGCAGGTGGTGCCCGTGGAGGTGACGCTGCGGTTCCGCATCACACGCTGTTCGGGACCGTTGTCGCTCGGCGACCTACTCTACACGACCACGCTGCTTCCCGGCGAGAAGGTGCGCCTCTTCTCGAGCGATCGTCACACGCGCTTCAGCTTTGACAGCGAGACGAACCTGTCGTACCACAATCAGACGACCTCCGAGGAGTCCTACTACCTCGCGGGGATGGCCTACTCGATGAGCAATCTGAGCATGCTCGACACGACGCACACTAACACGTCCTTCAGTTCCTCGTCGGTCAGCGGCGGCGGCGGCGCGGGGATCGATCTCGGCATCGTCAGCATCGGCGGGTCCGCCTCGGGGAGCTCGTACGACGCCAACGGCGCGAGCACCGTTGCGCGGCAACTGACGCAGCACGCGGAGAGCTCGAACAACCACATGGAAGTCAGCACCAGAGCCGCGAGCTCGACGTCGATCGGCGAAGTGGCGACGCGCACCCATCAGCAGGGCGAGTCCGAGGACCAGTACGAGTCGGCGTCTCGCACGTTCACCAATCCCAACCGCTGTCACGCCGTGACGTTTCTTTTCTACCGCATCAACAAATGCCAAACGGTGCGGTTCGAGTTGGTGGGCATCGACCGGCGCGTGGACGACCCGTTGATGCCGACCGGTGCGGCGTTGAATCCGGCGCCACCCGCGACTTCGGTGGCCGTGCTCCCGAGTACCGTGCTGGCGACGGGCAAGGACCGACTCGACGTCGCCCAGCGCGCACAGGCAAGCGTCGCCGTCGAGCAGGGCGGGGGACAAACGGCGGCCGGAGCCGCGCGGTTGACGGCGGCGACCGCCGTGTTTGCGCAGGCCCCGATCGCGCTGGATCTGCGAAAGGCCGCGCTCGCGCAGGTCGACAAGGACCTGGTTACGGAAGGGTTGCTGGACCAGAACGGCAATGTGTCCCCCGGCGCCGCGCAGCTGTTCTCGTGGGAGAAGACGTCTCCGATTCCGACGCCGGGCGTGCTCGTCAAGGGGTGCTTGGACGACTGCGATATCTGCGAACCCGAGCTGCAAAAGGAGCGGGAGCTGGAGTTGACGCGGATGGACCTCGAGAACCAGTTGCTCAAGCGGAAGATCGATCTGCTCGACAAGGCTCAGGAGTACCGGTGCTGCCCCGCGGACGACGACGAACCGACCGCCAAGACGGGGACCTAGCCGTCGAACACGCGTCGAACGCGTGAGACCCTGTTCCGGGCAGTCACCCCGCCAGGCTGCATGTGCACACCGTCGGGTGGGGTGACTGCCCACGCGTCAACGATCGCCCGGCGCGCGGTCGTGACGGATGTCCGAAGAGCGCTCGCTTCGACTGTCCTGACGCAGAAGATCATGACCGCGCGCCACCGTGGGAACGTCGTGCAGCCCGAGCCCCCTCGACGCGGTGGGGAACGCCGCGCCCGCCGGCGAACGCTGCGTGGGCAGTCAGGCGGGACGTGCGCGCCTGCTGGTGGCCGTGGCGATCCATCGGATCCCGCGCGCCGGGCACGGCGTCGAGGTTCATAGCCAACGCACGCCCGGTGGCGGTTCGGCGCACGGGAGGGAAGCACGCGGCGTCACGGAAGAGGACCGTGGTGACGGACGAACGCCGGGAGGACTCCGTGGGCGTGCGTGTCGGGCACGGGCTGGTGCCCGAAGACGAGCGGGTCCGGTACGTCCGCGGCATGTTTGGGGCGATCGCTCCGCGCTACGATCTCGCCAATACTCTCCTGTCAGCTGGTCTGCACCGGGTGTGGAAGCGGGGGACCGTGCGGCTGGTCGGCGCATCCCTTGGCGACCGAGCGGTAGATGTGTGTTGCGGCACGGGTGATCTGGCGCTCCTGCTGGCGAAGCGCGTCGGTCCAGGGGGTGCCGTCCTTGGCGTAGATTTCAGCGAGGAGATGCTTCGCATCGCCCGCCGACGCGCCGCGGCCGCCGGGCTGGCCCGAATCTGCCGGTTCGCGGAGGGCGATGCGGAGGCGTTGGCCCTTCGAGACGCCACCTTCGACGTGGCGACCGTTGGGTTCGGGATCAGGAATGTCCGGTCCCCGGAGGCGGCCCTCCGGGAGCTCCGGCGCGTGCTGCGGCCTGGCGGCCGGCTGGCGGTCCTCGAGTTCAGCCGCCCGTCGAACGCCGCCGTGCGAGCGCTCTATGATTGGTACTCTTTCGCGGTTGTGCCGCGGGTCGGACGGATCGTCGCCAGCCATCCCGACGCGTACGCCTATCTCCCGACGTCGATCCGTCGCTGGCCGGATCAACGAGGATTTGCCGAGATCCTTCGGAACGTCGGCTTCGCGGACATCGAAGTCCGAAACATCCTCACGGGCGTTGCGGCGATCCACGTCGCGGTGGGTGATGGGCCCGCGCGTGGGGGGGCCGTGCCCGCACGCGCGAGGAGCGGAGGATAGCCCCAATCACCTCGACCGTGTTCAAGAAGGGGTGCAACGTGGCGTCGTGGCGGGCGTGGGTGCTGGCCGTCCGTGTGCCCACGTTGACGGCGGCCGTCGCACCCGTGTTGGTCGGCACGGCCGTCGCCGCGCGCCAAGGACAGTTCCGCCCGTGGGGGGCACTGGGGGCGCTCGTCGTTTCCCTGTGCATCCAGGTCGGCACCAACCTCCACAACGACGTCCTCGATTTTCTCCGCGGAGCGGATACAACATCCCGGCGCGGACCCGCCCGCGCCACTCAGAGCGGGCTGCTGACGCCGAAGCAGGCCGCCGCGGGTGCGTACGTGTGGTTCGGCGTCGCGGGCGCCGTCGGACTCGCATTCGCGGCCCGCTACGGCTGGCCGGTCGTGGCGGCCGGGCTGCTCGCGATCGCCGCCGGGCTCGGGTACACCGGTGGCCCCTGGCCGATCGGCTACCACGGGTTTGGTGAGCTCTTCGTATTTCTGTTCTTCGGTCTGCTGGCGGTCGCGGGGACGACCTACGTGCAAGCGGGGAGCGTCAGCGTGCTCGCGATCGCGGCCGCTGTGCCCGTCGGCTTGCTGGCGACGGCCATCATCGTGGTTAACAACCTGCGTGATCTCGAGACCGACCGTGCCGCCGGCAAGCGGACGCTCGCCGTACGCATCGGCGAGCGCAGGACGCGCGGGCTGTACCTCGGCTGCCTCGTCGGTGCGGGGATCGTGCCCGTCGTGATGCGATGCGTCGGGTTGGTCGAGGGGTGGTTTTGGCTCCCGTGGCTGACGGTGCCGCTCGGTGTGGCGCTCATCCGTGCCGTGTGGCGGGTCTCAACCGCCGCTGAGTACAATCGGAGTCTCCGTAGGACGGCGGCGTTGCACCTGCTCTTCGCGATGTTGTTGGCGGCGAGCCTCGTCTGATGCGGTGACAGTGCCGTCCCGAACGGCTGGCCTCCAGGTGGGCGCGCGGACGCGCAGCGCAGTTGCGCAGGTGCGCTGACCATTATGTGGGGGTGGCCCGGGCGCGTCGGCGCAGGACGATGTCGGGCGACGAGGGGTGCCGCGGCCTGATCGCGCAATGCCGGAGGCGCGATCCGGACGAGTGCCATCCCGCCGCGTATAATGACGACGGAGTGCAGGCCGTGCCAGCCGGATGGGCGGACCGTGGCGCTGAGGATTACCGACGAGTGCATCGAGTGTAAGGCCTGCCTGGGGACCTGTCCCTACCAGGCGGTGGTGTACGTGCGGGTCGTGGATCGGCACCCGCACTATCGGATCGATCCTGCGACCTGTACCCACTGCTGGCCGTTCGATCCGGCACCGCGGTGCGTCGACGTCTGCCCGGTCGGGTGCATCGTCCATGACGCCGGGCATCTGGCGCCGGCGGTTTCCGTGATCCGAGAGGAATTCGGCAACGTCGTGGATGTTGCCGGTCCGCGCGAGGCCGGGCGAGTGATTGCGCGCCTGCGGCACTGGGTTCGCAAATGGATCCGCAGCCTCCCAGGTGGCGTGCAGGGACGCGGTACGGCAGATCAGTTGCTGGATTTCTGCAACTGGCTGGCGCTGCTGGAAAGTGAGTTCGCGCCCGATGGGGCAGGTACAGACTCCCGGGAAACCCAGGAATCGTGATGCGTTCCAAGACAGCGGTGGCAGCCGCTCGCGTGCCGCTGTGTGACGCCACCTGCGTCGCGCGGCCGTTAGCGCGCCGATCGAACCAACCGGGGCAGGGATGCCGCATGGCCCGACGCTGCCGCGGCTTGAAGCGCCACCCGCATCTGCCGGTCGACACCACGCTCCATGGCGGCCTCCGTGAGCGTCACCGGGACGTTCGGGGAGATTCCCCCGCCCTCGACCCGCGTCGCGCGGGGTCGTGAGCCGCTCGACCGTGACGGACATTCCCCCGTCCGGGAGAAGGACCTCAACCGCCCCACCCAGAGCGCCCGCGGTCTTCTCTCCCACGATCGTCGCACGATGATAGTCCTCGAACGCGCCGGCCACGATCTCCGCGCCGGAGTCGCTGCCGGCCCCGGAGGTGCCGCGTTGATCCCGCTCGATGACCATCTGACGTTGGGGTTGGCTGACGCAGAGCTCGTTCCGTAATGCGAGATAGCAGCATACTAAGGTCTTAGGAATGGGGCGGGGATCGCCTGCCCGCGCCTAGGGACGACTCGTTACCTGGATCCGGAACTCGGTCGCGACCGCGACCGTGCGGTACAGGGGTCAGCGGCTCCGCCAGACTTCAACGAGTTGGTCAGCCACGTCCTGTCCCACACCGCGAAACTCAAACCGCACGTCGACCGTGGCGAATCGCGTCGGATCCGGGGGAGCTTGGTGCCCGGAGATCGTAACCGTCAAGCCGGGGACGCGGACGCCCGTGTCCCGGGCGTACTTCTCGATCAACGTCACCCCGCAGGACGCGATCCCGCCCAGAAATGCCTCGGTGTTGGTCAGTCCCTCACCCGGGCCCGAGGACGAGTCCAGGACGAAGCTGTGCATCCGCGCGGTGTTGAGGGCACGGCCCGGTTGGCCGATTGAGTCACTGCGCACCGTGGTCATTTTCATGCCACCACTCACAAGAGACTCCCGGAGTTGTGACGTTCACGGTGTACATTTCTCGCGCGGCTCGCAGAACCCTCCGGGCTCCAGGCGCGCCCGCCGCGAAGCACGAGTTCGGAAGATCCCCTCGGGGCTACGTGTTTCCGGATCCGAGCCTCGACACGCGACTCAGCACAGAGAAGGAATCCGAGCACTGTGACCGCATCGCGACTATGGACCACAGCGAACGCATTCGACACGCCGGACCCGGTCGCATGGGCGGCGGTGGAGAAGGTGAGCAAGAGGCAGGACGGTAAGGTCGTGATCAAGAAGATGACGCAATGTGTGGTGAGCCACCGGGGGCGCCCAGGGGTGCACGGATCCTCGACGGTTCGCGGCGATGGTCGTGCAGAGGAGGGAGTACCGAAGCGTGCCAGCGTCGATGTGTCGGCTGAGGTCCAGGCCCTGGCCCTGGGCAGTGGATCCGATGGGTCGAACCCGCATGGTTGCGCACCGAGGATTCATCGGAGACGAAATGGTATCGCGATTTCGCGGACCGCAACAATCTACAAGAATCCATACAACAGGATGGGCGCGGTAGATGAGTTGGACTACACATGAAGGGGGGATATCAGTATGTCCGCTCGGCGTAGGTGGATAGCGCTCCTCGCTGCGGCGTTGATGGCCGTCGTCTTGATCCCAGGCGGTGCTCGCGCGCAGACGGCCATCACGCTCACGTACGACTTTCCGATCGGTGTGTCGGGACCGCTATATGATCTGATGACGAGCATTGTCGGCGACTTTAACCGCTCGCATCCCACCATTCAAGTTCAGCCCGTCTTCGCGGGCAACTACGTCCAGGCAATGGCCAAGGTGGTAACCGGGGTCGTGGGCGGGAACCCGCCGGACGTCGCCGTCCTGGACACGCCTGAGTTGTACTCCCTCCTCGACCAGAATGCGCTCATTCCGCTGGATGATTTCATCGCGAAGCAACCGAGCGGTTGGCTCGACGACTTCTACTCTGCGTTGCTTCTGAACGCCCGTTCCAACGGGCACATCTACAGTATCCCGTACCAGCGAAGTACCGTGATATTCTTCTACAACAAAGACATGTTCCAGAAGGCCGGTCTGGATCCCAACAGTCCGCCCAAGAACTGGACGCAACTCGTAGCCGACGCGCAGAAGCTGACCATCCGTGACGCGAGCGGCCAGGCCACCCAGTGGGGCGTCGAGATACCGGTTGTGGACACATCGCCCTGGACCATTCAAGGTTTCTTCGTCGAGCAGAAGGCGAAATACTTCGATTCGGTCGGCGGCAAGTGGGTCAAGTTCAACTCCCCCGAGACGCAGGCAGCCGTCCAGTTCATCCTCGATCTCCAGAACAAGTACAAAGTGCACCCGCCGGGGCCGTCCAGTCCTGCATTCTGGGGCCAGGTTCCCCAGGACTTCATCCAGCAGAAGGTCGCGATGATCTACACGACGACCGGCAACATGACGTTCATCAGGACTAATGCGAAGTTCAATTGGAGTGCGGCCTTTATGCCGGCCGGCGCGCAGTGGGGATCGGTCACCGGCGGCGGCAGCATGTACGTGCTCAAGACAACGCCCGAGCGCGAACAGGCAGCGTGGACGTTCGTGACGTGGATGACGGATCCGGTCCAAGCTGCCAGGTGGAGCATCGGCACCGGGTACGTGCCGATCCGAAAGACCGAACTCTCGACGCCGGCGTTCGCAGCCTATATGCAGCAACTGCCGCAGGCGCTGACCGCGACCCTGCAGTTGCGCGTGGCCGGCGAGCAGATGACCGTTCACGATCAAGATGAGGTCCAGCAGACGCTGGTCACGGCAGTGCAAGCGGCCCAGTCCGGCCGTTTGACCGTGAAAGCGGCGCTCGACCAAGCGCAGCGGAATGCGACTCAACTTCTATCGAAGTATTAAGGATTTCCGTTCGGCTGTTCCATCGGAAGTGAGAACCGCCATTTGCATCATCGTGCACGCGGCCGTGCCGTGACGGGCACGGCCGCGTGCCACCCCAGTGGCGGGACGCCTGTTTGTTGACCACGACACCCAAGGCGCTAGGATCCCATCTCCCTGTACAGGCGACGCGCCGGCGCCGCTGGCGGATCCAACCTTATCTGTTCCTACTGCCGTCACTGGTGTTTCTTGGCACGTTCACATATTATCCGGTACTGTCGTCGCTGGAAATGAGCCTCCAGCAGCTGAGTCCCGTGACGCACCGCTTCGCCTTCGTCGGAGTCGCGAACTATGCGGAGCTCGCCCGCGACCCCATCTTCGGCCAGGTGCTCAAGAACAGCGCGGAGTTTCTCATCGGCACGGTCCCGGTCACGGTTGCGTTGGCGCTGGCGCTGGCCGTGGCGCTGAGCCGCACGCGTGCGTTGACGACGGCGTTCCGGACGGCGTTCTTCTACCCGGCGCTGCTTCCACTCGTGGGTGCGGCGGCGATCTGGTTGTTCGTCTATACCCCGGGCTACGGGTTGATCGACGTGTACCTGCGCGGCTTGGTTCCGCCTGGCGTGGGGTGGCTGAGCAGCCCCGTCTATGCGCTCCCCGCCGTGATCGTGATGACAATCTGGAAAAACGCCGGCTACTACATGTTGTTCTACCTGGCGGGGCTACAGACGATTTCCGCAGAGCTGTACGAGGCGGCGCGCCTCGAGGGCGCGTCCTCCTGGCAACAGTTCCGCCAGATTACGTTTCCGCTCCTGGGCCCGACAACGCTGTTCGTACTCGTCATTGCTAGCATCAACGCGTTCCAGTCAGTCGATCAAATCTTCGTAATGACGAGCGGAGGGCCTGACAACACGACCAACCTGCTGTTGTTCTACACCTACCAAGTAGCGTTCATGTTCTTCAACTTTGGCAAAGCGGCAGCGTTGACGGTGTTCCTTCTCGCCACACTGATGCTCATCGCCGCGATCAGCTTCGGTGTGCTCGAGCGTCGGATTCACTACGAAGCGTAGCATGTCGCGCCGCTGGGCCTTCCGGATCGTGGACGCCGCCTGGACGGCGGGCATCGGCGCGCTCGCCTTCATCTGGCTGTTCCCGTTGCTGTGGGCCTTCTCCGCGTCACTGCGGGCGCCGGGCGAGCTGGGGGGCCAGATCGCCTCCCTGTGGGTGTCGCACCCCACACTCGGCAACTTCTGGGATGCGTGGCACGATGCGCCTTTTCTCCGGCTGTATTACAACACGGCGGTGGTCGTCTTCGGGATCTTGGCAGTCCAACTCGTCACGATCACGCTCGCCGCCTACGCATTCGCGCGCCTTGAGTTCTGGGGTCGGGACGTGCTGTTTCGGCTATTCCTGCTGCAACTCATGGTGGCCCCCTCGTCGCTGATCCTCCCGAACTTCGTGACGCTCAGGACGTTGGGATTGCTAGACACGCGGCTTGGCATTATGGTCCCCTACTTCGCCTCGGCGTTTGGCACGTTTCTTCTGCGGCAGGCTTTTCGCAACGTGCCGCGGGATCTGGAGGATTCCGCGGCGGTCGACGGCTGCAATGCGTTGCAAACGATATGGTACGTGTTCGTTCCACTCACCAGACCGACGCTGCTGGCGTTTTCGATCGTCAGCATCGTCTACCACTACAACGAATTCCTGTGGCCGCTCATCATCACCAATACGGAACGCGCGCGCACGGTTACCGTCGGCCTCGCGTCGTTCACACAGGGCGCGGAATCCGCAGCTCAGTGGAACCTCATCGCGGCGGGAACGGTGATCGTCATCCTGCCCTTGTTGGTCGTATTCGTGCTCTTTCAGCGGCGCTTCGTGGAGAGTTTTATGTACTCGGGGCTCAAGGGATAGCCCTCGGCGGGTTTGCTACGAAGCCGAGGCCTTGCCCGTCATCCGGCGTTCTGCACGGCACGAACGAGGCGCAACGCGGGGGTGCGGAGAACCCTAAGCCGTTGCTAGTACCTCCGGCACGATCGCCGACGACCCCATCACGCTATAACCCTAGTAAAGTATGGTGGGCCCGCCAGGACTTGAACCTGGGTCCGCCGGTTATGAGCCGGATGCTCTACCCTTGAGCTACGGGCCCCGACGTGATTATACCATTGACGATCGCCGGCGGCCGCGGTCCCGCGAGGCGAACCCACTGTCTACCCTTTCAGGCCTGAATACATGAAGCTCTCGACGAACCGCCGTTGGAACAAGATGAACAGCACGAGGAGCGGCAGCACGACGACCACGGTTCCGGCCGCGATGATATTCCACTGCGCGCCGGACTCCGCCGACTGCGTGAACGACGCCAGCCCGACGGTGACCGTCCGTGCCCGATCCGTGTCTGTGATGATCAGCGGCCATAGAAACTCATTGTAATGATACACGACGCTGACGATTGAGAACGCGATCAACGTCGGCTTCGCGAGCGGGATGAACACGTTCCAGATGGTCTGGAGGGCGTTGCAGCCATCGATCGCCGCCGCGTCCTCGAGGTCGCGCGGTACGCCCCGGAACGCCTGTCGGAGCAGAAACGTGCCGAACGCGGAGGCGAAGTACGGGATCATGATCCCGAGCCGCGTGTTCAGCAACCCAAGGGTCTTGAGCGTCACGAAGTTCGGCAGGATCAGTGACGAGGGCGCGACCATGAGCTGGAGGAGGAACAACCGGAACAGCAGATCCCGTCCGGCGAACTCGAGCCGCGCGAACGCGTAGGCGGCGAGTGTGATCGTGACAAGCTGCATCGCTAGGATGCCGAAGACGACGATCGCGGTATTGTAGTAGAGGCGAAGGAACGGCGCGTCCGTCCACGCCTCGCGGAAGCTCTCGAGGCTCGGGTGCTGGATCCAGAGCGACGCCAACTGGCTGCCGAGCTGTCCCGGCGCTCGCACCGACGTGGCGAACGCCCACAGCAGCGGGAACACCCAGATGAACGCGAGCGCGCCCACCCCGAGAATCCAGGAGGCGTTGGCGACTCGGCGGGATGCGCGTTGGGACATCTCAGACCTCGTAGTGGATGCGGCGCTCGAGGAGCCCGAAGCTTGCCACCGCGATTGCCATCAGGACCGCAAGCAAGACGACGGTCAGCGCCGCAGCCTTGCCGAGATCGAAGAACATGAAGGCTGCCTGGTAGACGTAGAACAACAGCAGGTTCGTGGCGTTGTCGGGGCCGCCTCCCGTCATCACCCAGATCTGGTCGACCGACTGGAACGCGTTGATGCTGGCGATCAGTAGGACGAACAGCGTCGTGGGAGCCAGGAGCGGGAAGGTGATGGTCCGGAACTGCTGCCATGCGGAGGCGCCCTCGAGGCGCGCTGCCTCGTACAGCTCCGCCGAGACCGTCTGCAATCCCGCGAGGTAGAAGAGCATGTAGTACCCGGCGTTCTTCCAGATCGTCAGCACGATTACCGCCGGGAGCGCGTATGTCGGGCTCCCAAGCCAATTGATCCCGCCGGGGACGATCCCGCGGAGATAGACGTCGATCAGACCGTACCCAGGCGTGTACACGAATAGCCAGATCGCCGCCGCTCCCACGAGCGGGAGCAGGGTGGGATAGAAGAACGCGGTCCGGAACACCGTGCTCAGGGCGTGGGTGCGGGTCAGCAGCAGCGCGAGGATGAGCGCCAGCGCCACGGTGACCGGTACGGTCCCGAAGAGGAACACGGCGCTGTTCTTCAGGACCTGGCCGAACACTGGATCGGCGGCGAGCGCCGCGTAGTTTCCGAATGCCACGAATTGTAGCCGGTGCGTCGCCGGGTTCATGTGATGGAGGCTCATCTCCAGCGACGACAACACCGGATAGTAAGTGAACGTGATAAGAAAAATCAGCGAGGGTAGCAGGAATAGATACGGCTGCGTCTTCCAACGGCGGCGCGGGACTCGGGCGCGGAGCGGGGAGCCGGTCCCCGGGCGCAAGGTCACCGGATCCGAGTCCGGCGGGTTACATGGCGTGTCGTTCTCCGGATCGCGATCCTCATTCCGGCCGAGAGGCCTAGTACTTGGACAGGAGTCGGGTCGCGTCCCGCTGAACCTGATCAAGCGCCGCCTACACGCTCAAACGGCAGGACTGCGCCGGTCGGACCCAGTCAGTACCGCCCGTACACGCCCACCTTACTCTACGGACCGATAGTCAGCGCTCGGCGGTCGCAGGATGAACAGTTCGTCATGGCTGCATTAAGGATAGGTGCCGGCTCTCTGGGTCGCGCTTCTTCCAGCCAGAGGAAAGGTTCGCCTCCCCGCGAACAGTACCTCCGTCTGCTTGAGCGCGACGGGAAGTCGCCCCGTGGGGCACATCCGCGGGCCGGCGCTTGCGGGGTTCCCGGATCCTCTGGAAGAGGGGAGACCGGGCGGCGCCGATTGGTGTGCGCGTTGCGCGGAGCAGGGGGGAGTGCGGTGGGAGAGCACGAGAAGACCGGAGTCTTTCAGGTCGGGACACGGCACCTCCGGGACGTTGAGGAGGCGCTACGGTACGTCTACGACGCGCTTGTGGAGCGGGGGTACAATCCGGTCGATCAGATTGTCGGGTATCTCGTCTCCGGCGACCCCACCTACATCACGAGCCATAAGGACGCCCGCACCCTGATTCGGCAGATTGAGCGAGACCGCCTGCTGGAGGAACTTGTCCGCTGCTACGTTCGCACCACGATGGGAGGGACGCCCGCTGGCTCGCGCTGACATCGCCCAAGACACTCGTACCGAGCGGTTGCTCATCGAGGGCGCCGCCACGCTCCGCGGTCGGTTGCGAGTGGCCGGGGCCAAGAACAGCTCTTTGCCAATCATCGTCGCTGCGGCGCTCGCGGAGGACCGGTCCGTCATCGAGAACGTTCCCCACTGCCGAGACGTCGTCACGCTCCTCGAGATTCTCCGATCGATCGGCGTGGGCGTCGACTGGACCGGGCCCGGTCGTCTCGAGCTGGATGCTCGGCGCCTGACCGGTCACGTGGCACCGTACGAATTGTGCCGGCAGATGCGCGCTTCTATCTACGTAGCCGGCATGCTGCTGGCGCGCCTCGGCCGCGCCGAGGTACCGCTGCCCGGGGGATGCGTCATCGGGAGCCGGGGCGTGGATTTCCACATCCGCGGGTTCGAGGCGCTCGGGACGCGGGTCGCGACCGAGCACGGGTATCTCAAGGCGCATGCGCGGCGGCTGCGCCCCTCTACGTACTACGTCCCTCGCAGCAGCATGGGGACGACGATCAATCTCATGCTCGCGGCGTCCCGCACGTCCGGCGTGACGACTCTCCAGAACGCCGCGCGGGAGCCTGAAGTGGTCGATACGGCCGTGTTCCTCTCGTTGATGGGCGCGCGCGTGCGGGGTGCGGGGACCAACACGGTGACCGTCGAGGGAACGTCGGCGCTCCGTGGCGCCACCTACACGGTCATCCCCGATCGGATCGAAGCGGGCACCTACCTGATCGCCGCGGCGGCCACCCACGGCGACGTGCTGGTCGAGGATCTGATCTCCGAGCACGTCACGGCGCTTCTGACCAAGCTCAGCGACGCCGGCGTGACCATCGAATCCGGACCCGGAGGCGTGCGTGTCAAGGCGGAAGGGGAGCTCCGCCCCGTGGATGTGGATACCGCGCCGTATCCGGGGTTTGCGACGGACTTGCACCCGCAGTTCGCGGCGATGCTCGCGGGCGTCCCGGGCCGCAGCGCCATCCGCGAAACGATCTTCGAGAAGCGCTTCGGCTACGTGGATGAGTTACGCCGCATGGGTGCCGACATCCGCGTGGACGGTGATACGGCGATCATCACCGGGGTTCCGACGCTCTCGGGAGCGCCCGTGGAGGCGGTGGACATCCGGGCGGGCGCGGCGATGGTGATCGCCGGCCTCGCCGCCCAGGGCGAGACGCAGATCTCCAACCTCGAGAACCTCGACCGGGGCTACGACCGTCTTGAGGAGAAGTTGAGCGGGCTCGGCGCCAGCGTCCGGCGCGTGCGCGCGTAGTCTCCGTCGTCTGCATCGCGATCTCGCCGGTGGACCGGGTGGGTGGTCTGCTATACTGGGGTCACGGGCGAGTAGCTCAACGGTAGAGCGCCTCGCTTACACCGAGGAGGTCGCGGGTTCGACCCCTGCCTCGCCCACCAAGCAGGGCAACGCCTTGCGCTCGATGCACGCGACGCGCACCACAAGTTCTGCTATTCTCTGCTATTCCGAGCATCTGTCCGCAACCCCCAGGAGCCGCTTCTCCAGGTCCCGCGCCGCGTCGTGCTGCATGTGCGGCAGAACGTGTGCATAGATTCCGAGTGTCACGGCCGGCGTCGCGTGGCCGAGTCGTTCTTGAACGATCTTCACCGGTACCCCCTGCATTAGCAGATGGCTTGCATGGCAGTGCCGAAGGTCGTGGAATCCGATCCGTGGCACCTTGGCCCGCTTCAGGACGGCCCGAAGATCGCGCAGTTGAGATCGTGCCCGTGGAGTGTTTCCCGTCGACCTGAGCGAACACCAGGGCGTTCGACGCAGCGTTGCCGCGGGCACGGGCGAGCATATCGGTGAGCAGCGGAGGGATCGCCACCACCCGCCGGCTCTTGGGCGTCTTCGGCTCTTTGAACGCGACGTCGCCGCCGAGCCGGACGAACGTCTGCTGGACGGTGATCGTGTCGAGCAGCGGAACGAAGTGTCGCCACAGCGTCACCCCGTCATCGTCGTGTTTTCAGTACGCCCGCGGCCGGTCCGCATGCTCGTGATCCGGTGCGCACCGATCCTACTACTGGCAGCGGCAGTGCGCGATCATGTCCGATCCATCCGGCTCGATCACGAGCCGGCAGCGACCGTTCGGGCACGTGCCGCGACAGACCGCGGCCGCCGACTGACCGGAGCCTGATCTGAAGAGATCGCACGGACCCTTATACCCCACGCCCGGATCGGCTGGAAGCGTCGCGACCTGGATGTGATAGGCGTTCATGTCGTCACCACGCCAGCGGATTACACGTCCGGGTGGAGGGGCCGCAGGAGGGATGGCGGCGCCGCCAACACCGCGGTGGAAGCGCACATACCCGTCCCAGAAGCCGCCGTGGTTGTCTGCGCGGTTCGTGGTCTGACAGATCTCCGCGTCAAGACCGCGACGGCTCTGGATCGAACAACTGAACTCGAAGGTATCCTGGTCGATCTGCCGCATGGCGCCGTCGGCAGCGTCCTGGTGGTACGGAAGTCCTTTAGTGTGTTCAACCGACGCGGAGATGACCTGTCCTTTGAGCGAGACGCCCGGCCACACATCGTGGGCCAAGCTGAAGCGGACGACGGCGTTGATCGGTGCCCCCTGTCCGCCCGAGTCTTGATACGGAGGGAACCGTCCGCTCACGTCTGAAAGGATCGTGACACGGAAGCGTACCCAGTCGTTAGAGGGTGAGCGGTCGTATTCCCATGCGAGCCAATGGATCGGATGGATCTCGCGCTTGCCGTCGGGCGGATCATCGGGAGCCTCGCCGTCATGCCCAAGATCGATGACGTTCTCGCCGAAGATCCGCACGTCGCGTCCGATGGGCGGGCGCCAGTCCGCATTTGCGTCAAAGTTTCGGTCGGGCGCGATCTCGCACTCGAGCGGTCCCAGGAAGATCGAGTAGTCGAGGTCAGGACGCACGAGGCTACGCAGGCGCCGGAAGCGAGCGAGGGAGATCGGGATCCATACGCCATTGGCGACCACAACGTAGATTGCGGTGAACAACCAACCCAGAACGGGGATGTGCTCCAGTTGCGTGAGCCCTTCCGCGGGGGAGAGATGGTTGTTGTAGACGACGTCTGTGACCGATCCGCGGCACTCGATCTGGCGGGGCCCCCCAGCTCGGCGCCAATGGGGCGCCATGAACGGTAGGATCGGACGCTCGCTCGAATCAACGAGACAGTGTTTATATGTCAGCGGCATGACGTTGACCCCACCGCTCGGCGTAGGAAATCACGAGACGATCGCTGGCGTCTCACCCCACTCAGAAAGTTCGGGAGGCGCTCACCCTGGCCCGGCTTCTCACCGTCTTGTCGCCTGCGCCGCCCGTTCAGTCGTTCTCCGGAGACCTCCCGAAGTACGCCTGACTGGGTGCCCGAGCGTTGAAGTCGGGTTTTTCGCCGGAGGGTTGCGCCTCCGTCACTACTTGTATCATGTGCTGGAGCACCTCACAATCCGGAAACTTGGTTCGTGCGATTTCTGGACAATGTGGCTAGGATCATGTGGATAAGATCAGTACGCCGGGGACGCGTCAGATCCGCGCGCTAGCTGTGGTTCCCACACACGTTGTTGACACTCGCGACCGCTGGGACCCGCCCTTCCAGCGCCGTGTGGGGGCGATGGTGATTGTAGTAGTGCAACCACTTCGGAAACGCGACGCGGCGCTCCT
>Ga0070735_10001805_pt1 | contig 20030 bp, 15 predicted proteins | sample Coa_R1_FD_66443 | JGI IMG/M metagenome (GOLD analysis project Ga0070735, IMG submission 66443) | Surface soil microbial communities from Centralia Pennsylvania, which are recovering from an underground coalmine fire - Coalmine... | ecosystem: Environmental > Terrestrial > Soil > Unclassified ... | reverse complement strand
GGCGGCGGAGCTGGTATCCAAGGCGGCGGTGGCGCCGGTATTCAGGGCGGCGGCGGAGCTGGTATCCAAGGCGGCGGTGGGGCCGGTATCCAAGGCGGCGGCCGTGGCATTCAGGGCGGCGGTGGGGCCGGCATGCAGGGCGGTGGCCGCGCCATGAGCGATTACATCCGCCAGAACTAGGTCTTACGTTGCCGGCGAGCCGTTGCCGGCGAAGGCCTTCGTAAGTTCGCGCGGTAGCCGCGACCAGCCCGGTTATCTGGACGAACAGCCCAGAAATTCAGGCTGTCCCAATATGACTACCCTGGTCATCATTGGATGATCTAGCAGAATCTTGCGCGCAGAGTTCTTGCGTTCGCACCGGCAATACTCGAATGAGAGTTTTCCACGAAGGCCTAATCTTGACGATTAGGGAATCATCGTCGCGCTGATGACCCCGCTGAAGCGCCTATGACAGCAGGTCGGCGCAGATCGAAGTTACTTCCTCTGCGAGGCGATGCCCCGCTTCAGAAATTCCTAGAAGCTCTTGCCGGCGTACTACTAGCGCGTGGGATGACGCCGAGGCGTTTCGGTGAGCTAGCTAGATTCGCCTTTGTGCGCGCGGCTACGGAAAGGGCGAGACTTCGCAACGGCAGGGTGAACCAATCCAGAGTTGCTGCTCAGACTGGCCTCAGCCGCGCAGATGTGAAGCGTCTGCTCCTACACAGTGCTGCGCAGCAAGCGAATCGTCTTGCGCAGGCGCCATTAGAGAGAGTGTTAGATGGGTGGCGCGCGGACCGACTATTTTCTGCCCATTCCGGACGCCCTAAACGGCTGCGGCTCAGCGGCGCCGGACCGTCCTTTGTCGGTCTCGTTAAGAAGTATGGCGGCGATGTGCCTCATCGCGCGGTTTTGGACGAGCTGCGACGCATCGATGCCGTCAGGGATGACGGCGTCAGTGTTTGGCTGAAAAAATCCAGGACGCTTAGCCGACGGAATGACTATGGTTTCCTGTCACCTGTGCTTCCTGTGTTCCTTGATGGGATCGGAATCGTTTCCCAGCGACAAAGCTCACGATCCCCATCGCCCATCTACCGGCTCACTCTTCCTTTGGAAAACGAAATGGACTTGGCAATCGTGCGAGAGCGAAGCGCCTCGAGTGCCAAGTCGATGCTCGAAGGCCTCGGGGATTCGATCGGCAGCAGCTTTACGGTACCGCGACGACGTGGAAGTTCCACATGTGCGCTTACGATTACAGTAATGCTGGCCGAGAGCAGAAAGACGAAAGGGCAGCGTTGGTAACTGTGCGTAGAAAACCGCAAACCGGGGCCAAACTGGCGAGACGTCTTGAGCATGACTATTCGCAGGTTCTTAGCGCGATTTTCACGTTCATGTTGAGCAGTGGAATTTCGTGTACGAATCTGCGCGCCGTATGCGCCCGCTCACTTGATAAGAGCGAGCGTCGCGCCCGCCCCGGTGCTAAGGAAGAGCCTGGCGGACTTGTCACCGCCTCGCTCGCGCTAGACACCTGGCACCGCGACCGGCGTTACTTGAACGCCGGAGCGACGCCGAGGGCGGTCCGCCTCCTTGGAAGCGCCCCGAGCGTTGAAGCCCTAATCCGAATGCAGCGTAGGGGAGGGGATCCTGCGAGAATCGCGCGCCACCTAAAAGCACTTCGGCTCATCGTACATTGCGGTAACAGACTCTATCGGCCGCGCAGTGACGCGGCGGTGATATCAAGACATGACCCGCTCGTGCTGCAACATGCTGCTCGCGCGCTTTCAGCGCTGCTTGAAACCGTGTCGCAGAACATGAGCGGCGCGCGCTCGCGTCCAATGATCGAGCGGACCGCTGAGGTACCCGACCTTCCTAGCGAGCACATCGAAGCGTTCAAAAGGTTCTCACAGATTCAGGGTTGGCTGCTTCTGCGAACAATAAATGACTGGCTGGAATCGAGACGCTCGCGAGCAAACGTCCCAAGCCGAGCATCTGTAAGGGCAGGCGTGCATGTCTACGCCTTCGTCAGCAAGCAGCGCGCATCCCGAAAGATCAGTTCTTAGCGACCTCTTCCCTCAACGACTTCCTGAGAATCTTTCCGACATTCGACTTTGGCAGCTCCGACTTGAAGTAGATGTGCTTCGGAACCTTGTAGCCGGCCAGTGATTGCCGGCAGTGCTCGATAATGTCCTTCTCCGTGACCGCCGGGTCCTTGCGCACCACGAACAGCGCGACCACCTCGCCTGAGTGCTCATCCGGCTGCGCCACGGCGGCAGCCTCGAGAACCCCGGGATGCGTGGCCACCACCGCTTCCACTTCGTTCGGATAAACGTTGAAGCCCGAGACCAGGATCATGTCCTTCTTGCGGTCCTCGATGTAGACGAAACCGCGCTCGTCCATGTGGCCGACGTCGCCCGTGCGCAGGAAGCCGTCCGACATCATCACCTTGGCGGTCTCGTCCGGCCGGTTCCAGTAGCCGCGCATCACCTGCGGCCCGCGCACGCAGATCTCGCCGATCTCCCCGAGCTCGAGATCCTTGCCGGCGTCATCCCGGATCGTGACCTCGGTGGATGAGATCGGTACGCCGATCGAGCCGTTGAAGGGCTCGGTGTTGGGATTGATGCAGGCCGCCGGCGAGGTCTCGGTGAGTCCCCAGGCCTGGGTGAGAAGGCAGCCGGTGAGCTCCTTCCAGCGCGCCGCGACTGCCGCCTGCACCGCCATCCCGCCGCCGAGCGTGATCCTGAGGCCGCTGAAGTCGAGATCCTTGAATTCCGGAGCGTGCATCATGGCATTGAAGAGCGTGTTGACGCCGCTGATGAAGTTGCACGGGTGGCGCTTCATGTCCGCGAGCATGGACTTCAGGTCGCGCGGATTGACGATCAGGAGATTCTTCCAGCCGAGGCGCGCGAACAGCAGGCAATTACAGGACAGAGCGAAGATGTGATAGAGCGGAATCGCGGTCAGCACCGTTCCCGCATCCTGAAATGAGGCGCCGAGCCACGCCTGCGCCTGCAGCGTGTTGATGGCCACGTTACCGTGCGAGAGCATCGCGCCCTTGGCGACGCCGGTGGTGCCGCCGGTGTACTGCAGAAACGCCAGATCGTCCGGTCCGACGTCCACCGGCGCGAGCGGCAGCCTGATTCCCGCGCTCACCGCCCTTTTGAACGGCATCGCACCCGGGATGTTCCAGGGCGGCACCTGCTTACGCACCCGCCGCACGACATAGTTGACGATCGCCGACTTGGGGAAGCTCAGGAAATCGCCAACGGCGGTCACCAGCACCGTTCTCAGGTGGGTGCTGCCGACGACCTTCTCGAGCACGTGGGCGAAATTCTCGAGCACCACGATGCCGGTCGCACCCGAGTCACTCAGCTGGTGCTGCAGCTCCGGAGCGGTGTAAAGCGGATTGGTGTTGACCACCACCAGCCCCGCGCGCAGCGCACCGAACAGCGCCACCGGATACTGCAGCGAGTTCGGCAGCATGATCGCAAGGCGATCGCCCTTGCGGAAGCCCGCGTGCTGCAGCCAGGCGCCGAAGGCGCGCGACAGACGGTCGAGCTGAGCATAGGTGATCTGCGCGTCCATGAAGACGTACGCGACGCGGTCGGCGTGCTGCGCGCAGGTTTCCTCCAGCAACTGCTTGAGCGAGCGCAGCTGCGCGGGGTCGACCTCGGCCGGCGTGCCTGGCACATACGACTTCAACCAGATCTTGTCCATCAGCTTCCCCCGGTTCGTCGATTCTTCTTGAGCAGCGGTTCGAGATACGGCCAGACGGTATCGAGGACCGGCGGCTCTCCGCGGGCGTTGGGATGCATACCGTCCGGCTGCATGAGTGCGGGATCGAGCGCGACCTTCTCCAACAGGAATGGCACCAGCGGCAGATGATATTGGTTTGCCAGCTCGGGGAACACGCGCTCGAACTCCTGCGTGTAGCGGGGCCCGTAGTTGGGAGGCAGGCGGATGCCCACCAGCAGCACCTGCGCCCCGGCTTGCTGCGACAGGCGCACCATCTGCGCGAGATTGCCGCGCATCTCCGCTGCCGGCAGTCCGCGCAGCCCGTCGTTGGCGCCGAGCTCGAGAATCACCAGTCCCGGACGATGCAGCTCGAGTGCGCGCGGCAACCGCTCGAGGCCTCCGCCACTCGTCTCGCCGCTTTCGCTGGCGTTGACGAGCTGGTATCCGTACCCTTGAGAACGCAGTCGCTGCGCGAGCATTGCGACCCAACCCTGCTCCGGAGCAAGTCCATATGCAGCGCTCAGGCTGTCACCGAAGACGAGAATCGTGCGGGACGCAGCTGCCTGCGCCGCGAGCGCGATGAGCAGTAATCCCACGCCTAGCGCGCACGCGCCAGCGACTTTCGACAGCGTTCTCAAGGCAGAAAACCTCTGCAAGCAGGTTAGCAGCCCGGAAGGCGCGCTGACCATCGTCGACTCCGTGTCGCTCGAGATCGCCCGCGGGGAGTCGGTGGCGGTGGCGGGCCCCTCGGGCGCGGGCAAGTCGACGCTGCTCGCATTGCTCGCCGGGCTCGATGCGCCGACGGCCGGTCGCGTGTTTCTCGAAGGCACCGACCTGACACGGCTCGACGAGGATGGCCGCGCGCGCCTGCGGGCTGCGCGAGTCGGCTTCGTCTTCCAGGCTTTTCATCTGATTCCGGCGCTCACGGCGCTCGAGAACGTGATGCTGCCGCTCGAGCTCGCGGGACGGGCGGATGCGCGGCGCACGGCCGCGGAGACTCTTGCCCTGGTGGGTCTGGCGGCGCGCACCGGGCACTATCCACGGCAGCTTTCCGGGGGCGAGCAGCAGCGGGTCGCAATCGCCCGCGCCTTCGTCACCCGCCCCGCGGTGCTGTTCGCGGATGAGCCGACCGGCAATCTCGACACGGCAACGGGCGGCCGGGTGGGCCAGCTGCTCTTCGAGCTCAACGCGAGCGCCCACACGACGCTGGTGCTCGTGACGCACGACCGCGAGCTCGCCGCGCGCTGCCGGCGCACGCTGCGCATGGAAGCGGGAAGGCTGCTGTGAGGGCGGTCCGGCTGGCACTGCGGACGCTGCTGCGCGAGTGGCGCTCGGGCGAGCTCGGCGTGCTGCTCCTCGCCCTCACGGTGGCTGTGGCGGCGCTCACCGGCGTGGGCTTTCTGGTCGGCCGCATCAGCGCCGCGGTCGCGCTGCAGGCGAGCTCGGTGCTCGCGGCGGACCTTCGCCTCGGATCGCCGCGCCCCCTGAGCGAGGAGTACTTCGCCGAGGCCGCCCGCCGCGGGCTTGCGAGTGCGCGTACGACGCGGCTGCTGTCGGTCGTCTTCAACGGCGATGCCAGCCAGCTCACCAATGTTGAAGCAGTCACCGCGGGCTATCCTCTGCGCGGTCGGGTGCTCACCGCCGGCGAGCCCTTTGCCCAAGGCGCGCCCGCGGCGGTAATTCCCGCCCCCGGTGAGGTCTGGCCCGCCTCCAAGCTCCTCGCCACTGTCGGTGGGGCGGTCGGCTCGCAACTCACGATCGGCGCTGCGACATTTCGCGTCTCCCGGGTGCTCATCTCGCGTCCCGACCAGGGCGGTACTTTCGCCGAGCTCGCGCCGAGCCTCATCATGAACGCCGCGGATCTGCCGGCCACGCGCCTCATTCAGCCGGGCAGCCGCGTGAGCTATGCGGGCCTCTTCGCCGGCGATCGCGAGAGCATCGAGGCGTTCAAGGCCTGGCTCAAGGACCACCGGCGCGATGACGAGCGGCTGCGCGACATTTCCGATGCGAGCCCTCAGGTGCGAAACGCGGTGGACCGTGCGGGCCGCTTCCTGAGTCTCGCGAGCCTCGTGAGTGTGCTCCTGTGCGCCGTCGCGGTCGCCCTCTCGGCGCGCCGCTACGTGTACCGTCACCTCGATACCGTGGCGCTGTTGAAGACGCTCGGCGCCACGCGTGCCTTCACCCTCGGCGTCGCGGTGCTGCAGCTGCTGGCCCTCGCTTTGGCCGCCGCCATTGCCGGCTCCGCTCTCGGATTTCTCGCGCAGGAGTGGCTGCTGCGCACCATCCGCGGACTGCTGGCGGTCGGGGAGTTGCCGCGTCCCGGTCTCACGCCGCTCGCCCTCGGCTTCCTGACTGCGATCGCAGTCCTCGCCGGCTTCGCGCTGCCCCCGCTCCTGCAGCTCTCGCGCGTACCGGCGTTGCGGGTGCTGCGGCGCGATGCGGGACCGCCGCCGCCGCTCGCGCTCCTCGCCTTCGGCCCGGCGGTCGCCGTTGTGCTGGGGCTCATCTACTGGGTGGTGCTGGAGGTGCGGCTGTTCGGCTATCTCGCGGTGGGGCTCGCGGTTTTCCTTGGCGTGCTGGCTCTCGCCGGCACCGCCCTGGTGATGCTCGCCGGACGGCTGCGGGGCCGGGTGGGAGTCGCCTGGCGCTACGGGGTCGCGAACCTGAGCCGCCGGCACGCCGAGAGCGTCGTGCAGCTCGTGGCCTTCGGAACCGGCATCATGGTGCTGCTGCTGCTCGGCATCATCCGCTCGGACCTGAACAGCGACTGGCGGCGCACCCTCCCGCCGGACCTCCCCAACTATTTCTTCATCAACATTCCGCCCGCCGAGCGCGATGATTTCATCCGCTTCGTGCAGGCGCAGGGCGCGCGCACCACGCGCGTGCTGCCGATGATCCGTGGGCGTCTCATCGCGATCAACGGACAGCCGCTTGCGGCAGGCCACCGGGGCGATCGCGAGGAGGACACGCTCGCCACGCGCGAGCAGAACCTCACCTGGACCACGGAGCTCGGGGCTGATAACCGCATCATTGCCGGGCACTGGTGGAGCGCGGCGGATGCCGGCAGGCCCCTGGTGTCGCTGGCCTCGGAAATGCAGGACGCGCTCGGCGTGCATCTCGGCGACCGGCTGAGCTTCGACATCGGCGGCGAGCGCATCGAGACGACGGTGGCGAGCATCCGCAAGGTCAAATGGGACACCTTCCAGCCGAACTTCTTCATCGTGTTCGCGCCGGGCGTGCTCGATGCGATCGCCGGCACCTACATGACCAGCGCCTACTTCACGCCGGGCACCTCGCGCACCCTCGCCGCACTCGCGCACCGCTTTCCGAGCGTCTCGATCTTCGACATCGAGGAGCTCCTCACGCAGGTGCGCGCGGTGCTCGATAAGGCGGCGCTCGCCGTGCAGAGCGTGTTCGTCTTCACGCTGTTTGCGGGTCTCACGGTGCTGCTGGCCGCGGTGCAGTCGAGCCGCGACGAGCGCCGCTACGAGAGCGCGATGCTGCGCACGCTCGGGGCGAGCCGCGGCATCGTGCTCGCAGGCGTACTCGCGGAGTTCATCACCCTCGGGACGCTGTCGGGACTGCTGGCCGCGGCGGGGGCCTCGCTCGGGGCGTATTTCCTCACGACCCGCTGGCTGGAGCTCCGCTACGTGTTCGAGCTCACGCCCTGGGTGGTGGGGATCGTGGGCGGTGCGCTCCTGGTCGCGACGGGAGGCTGGCTCGCAACGCGCTCAGTGGTGAATCAGTCGCCGCTGAGCACGTTGCGAGCCTGAGGCGCGGCGGGCGAGCCGCGAGCCTAGTCGCGCATCTACTTCTGCGCGAGCCGTTTCTCATCCTTTGCCGCCTTCGCGCGTTCCTTCACCGTCTGCAGGTGGGCATTTGCCTTGTCCCGGCACTGCTTCTGAGCATCGCCCTCGAGGGCTTCGCACTTGGCCAACGCAACCTTGGTTGCATCCTCCGCCTCCGTAACCGCCTCGTCCGCGACGGCGGCCACGTTCTTGTCGGCGGCTTTCGCCTCGATGTCGGCTTGATCCTTGGCGAGGTCCCGGGAGGCCTGCGCCTCCGCCTGCTTCCGCTTCGCATCCGCCTCGGCATCGTTCTTGGCCGCCTCCTGGGTGGCCTTGGCCACATCGGCCTGAACGTCGTTGGGAGCCTTCGCCTTGTTACACCCGGCAAGCATGAGCGTTGCACTGGCGAGCAACGCACACGTGAGCGCAGCTTTCATTCGCATTCTCCAGATGACTCTGATGCGCCGTAGCTTCCGCCCGCGGTTGGTGTGTTTCAGTCTTCCTTGGCCGGCTTTCCTCGTGAGAGAAATCCTACGATGGGCTGGACCGCCGGCATCCGGGCGGCCGAATCGGTGGCGAGCGAGTTGGCTTAGGACGCGGCCTGCGCTCCTTGTCGGGAAGCGCTGACGCGGTCATGCGGAAGACGGGTTCAGTCGCGCGCGGCTTGCGATGTCGCCGGAAACTCAGCGCTGTGCAACGCCGATCGTGACCCACGAGTCGGGTTGCGGCTCGAGGCGCGTGGTGAGCCCCTCGATGGTGAAGAGGTAATTGCCAGGCCCGAGCGCGGAGCTGTTGAGCGCAATGCGCAGGTGCCCGTTCGAATCCTTGGAGAGATTGTCGATCACCATCACGCGCCCCTGATCGATGCGGTCGATGGTGACGCGGAAATCCCGGTAAGGTGAGCGCGACTCGTCGAGGCGCAGATCCGCAAGCTGGGCTTCGCGTCCGCCGCCGATCGTGATCGCCGGGGAGTTGGTGGCCCCGGAGCGGTTCGGCAGCAGGCGAATCACGCGGGTGCTCGCGGCCGGGTCGAGTGTGCGCTCGGCGACCTGCGTCTGCAGGTCGAGAATCTTGTGAGTCTTGCCGGCGCTGCTCGCCGCAACGAGGGCGAGCGAGAGCGCCAGAACTCCCGCGAGCCCCGCGAGGCCGAGTGTCACCATCGGCTGCTGCCACAGTGGGCGTGACGCCTCCTGCCAGGGCTCGGGTTTGCCGCTCGCCTCGAGAAGGCGCAGCCCCGCATTGACCCGCTCGGGCAGTCCCAGCTCATCGAGTAGCTCCGGATGCTCCTTGCAGTAGCGCTCGAAGTCGGTCGCCGCCTTGATCGGCAGCTTCCCGGACAGATAGCGCTCGACCACCTGGTTGCGGGCGATGAAGTCCCGGTCCATGCCGCGCGACGGTGTCACCAGGGCCGAAGCTGCGGCTGGCGCGGGCGCCGCAGGCGCGGCCGGGCGCGGCTTCTCGGACGGGGCGGCCTGAGGCGCCTTCGATGCGGGCGCCGCCGCGCGGGCGGGCGCGGCGTTAGAGCTCTTGGCGGAGGCAGCCGCGGCCGCGCGCGCGTTGGCCCAGCTGGCGAGTGAGGGTGCATCGGCTGTGGGCGTCGCACCGGGCGCTGGTGATGCGTCGGGCGGCGGCGCAGCGGCGGCGGGCTGGGCGACGGGAATGGCCGACGGTCGGGGCGCGGTCGTTGCCGATGGCTTCGCGCCCGGTGCGCCAGCCGCGGCTGCCCCCGATGCGGCCTGCGGCTTGAGGGCGGTGACGGAAGCCGATGGCGGCACTGCCTTGGCGGCCACTGAAGGCTTTGAGTGCGGTGCTGCAGGCGAGGTCGAGGCCGCTGCGAGCTTTTTCGCCGCAGCGCTCAGGGATGCGCGCTTGGCAAGCGGCACGAAAGCCGGGGTCTCGGTAGCGGCCGCTGCGGCGGCGCTCGCCGTCTTTGCGGTCGGCGGCGGACTTGGGGCTGGCGATGCCGCAGCGGAGGCCTTCGCCAAAGCGGACGCAAGGCTATCCGGGATCAGCGTCAGCATCGAGTCATCGCTCGAGGGCGCCGGGGTGGCGCTCACGAGCGGGGGATTTCGCGAGGGCGCCGGCGCAGATGGCGCCGCGAGCAGCTTCTCAACCGCCGCCGGATCCTCGAGCGTGAGAGGTGCGTCAGGATCGACCTCGAGTACCTGCGGCGCGTCGGCCGCGTCCTGTGGCGCCGCGACCGTGGGCACGTCACTGCTCGAGAGCAGCAGCTCAGGATCCATCAGCTCGAGGGTCTGAGTGCCCGCGGTGTCTGGCGCGGCAGGCGCAGAGTCTTCAGCCTTCGCCGCCGGCGAGGGCGCAGGCGGCTTCTCTGCAGCCGCAGGCGCGGCCGCGGTGGCCTTTGCGGCGGTTGGCGCTGAATTCGCCGGCTCCTCGACCGGCAAATCAGGCAAGGGCTCCGTTGTCGGGCGAGGCGCAGCTTCCATATATGGACATATCTAACCAACCCCGTCCGCTCCCGACGTCGGGGTGGCTCACAGATCCATGCTTCGCCCGCGGGCGTGTGACGCAGGTCTCACTCGCCGCTGCGCGCGGCGGGGGGTGCGAACTGGAGCACGGTGTTTCAGCTGAGCGAGCCGCTGAGGAAGAATTCGATCTTGTCGCGATAGGTACGCGAGAGCTTCAGCTCGTGTCCGCCCTCGAGCGTCAGGAAGTATTCGCCGTTCATGTGGGCACGCAGACTTCGCACCAGGCGCAGGTTGACGATGGTGGAGCGGTGCACCCGCTGGAACAATTTCGGATCGAGCACATCCTCCAGCTCCTTCATGGTGCCGCGCAGGATGTGCGTCTCGCCTGCGACATGGATGCACATGTAGTCCCCGGCCGCATCGATCCACTGGATGTTCGCCACCGGCACGCGCACCGTCTCGCGCCCCTGCCGGATCGGCAGCACCTCGGGGCGGGCGCCCCCGAGCGCCTTGCGCCCGTGCTCGAGCAGCTCATCGAGCACCAGCTCGCCGCAACCGGTGATTTCCGCGATGACCTGCATCAGGCGGTCGCGTTGCCGCGCCGCGTTGCGCGCCTGCAGATGCTCGCGTACCCGCGCGACCGCCTCCGCGAAGCGCACTTCGTCGATTGGCTTGAGAAGATAGTCGATGGCGCGTGCCTCGAAGGCGCGGATCGCGTACTGATCGTAGGCGGTGACGAATACCACGACCGGCAGCGATTCCTGCGGCAGCCGTGCCAGCACTTCGAAGCCCGACATCCCCGGCATCTGTATATCCAGGAAAACCAGGTCCGGCTTGAGGTCGGAAATGGCAGCCAGGGCTTCGCGACCATTGGCGCATTGCGCCACGATCTCGAAGTCTTGAAGCTCGCGCACGCGGATCTCGATGCCGCGGCGCGACAGCACCTCGTCATCGACGACCAGCGTGCGTATTTTCATGCGTGCGCGCGCCCGGGCAGACGCGCCAGCGCCCGCTGCAGCGCGCGCTCCTCGGGCGGTGCGGTCTCGAGCGGCAGCGCCATGTCGACCCGCGTCCCCGGGTGCGCGTTGAGGGCCGCGAAGCGGCAGGTGTCCCCGTAGAGGACCTTGAGACGCTCGCGCGTGTTGCTCAGGCCGACGCCGCGCCGGTCGCCCGAGGGCGGCCCATCGGGCAACCCGGGGCCATCGTCGATGACCGAGAGCTCGAGGAGATTCTCGCGGGTGCGGCCTTCGATGCGCACCAGCCCCCCCTGCTCACGCGCCGACACGGCGTACTTGAGCGAATTCTCCAGCAGCGGCTGCAGCAGCAGGCTCGGTACCAGCGCCTCGAGAGCCGGCTCCTCGATCGCGTACTCGAGGCGCAGCCGCTCCCCGAAGCGCAGCCGCTCGGTGCCGAGATAGAGATCGAGCGCCTCGATCTCCTGGCGGAGCGTCACCTTTTTCATCGGGTCCTGATCGAGCGTGTAGCGCAGGAACTCCGAGAGCCGCGCCACGGCATGCGTGGCCTTGCGGTTCTGGTTATCCAGGATCAGCGTGGAGATGGCGTTCAGGGTGTTGAAGAGGAAATGCGGATTGAGCTGGTAGCGCAGCATCTTCAGTTGCGCTTCCTGGGCGAGCGCCACCGTCTTCAGCAGGGCCTCCTCCTGCTGGCGCTTCGACTCGTAGAACTTGATGCCGAAATAGAGGGCGCTCCAGCACAAGAGCAGGTACGCCGTCGACAGCGCGCCGCCGAACAGCTCGAAGCGCGTCTGCATCTGCCAGTCCGGTGCGATGAGCTCGCGGTAGAAGAGGTTGATCACCATGCGCAGCGTGAGGGCGGTGATGTAGCAGTTGACCAGCACCCCGACGATGGCGATCTGCAGCGGCTGTCCCCACAGCCGCCGATAGATGTAGCGCATGGGCGCCGAGAGCACGAAGCCGGCGACGGCTGCGATCGCGAGCAGCGGCCCCCAGCTCGATGACGTGCCGTAGGTGTAGAAGAAGTCACCCACGTACTGGGTGATCCCATAGGCGGCCCAGAAAGCCGCGTGCAACGTCCAGAAAAGGACATTGCGGTTGGTGCGGAACTGCTCGAGCGTCGGCATCTTCATAGCGCGCACGGACCTAAGCGCCGCTCCATGGGCGCACTGCGGGACCGTAGCGCAGAAGCTTAGGGCATATGGAAGTGGGCAGGCCCTGGCCGTGGGCGCAAGGCAGGCTCGCTTCGTCGCAGGGGAAAGCGCGGCCGATCCGGGCATGCACCCGCAACGCGCTCGCAAGCTACTGATTTTACTCGGGAGACTCGATCTGCAGGGCCCGGACCAGCTTCGTCTCGGACACCGTATCCAGATTCTCGAGCGGCACCGGCTTGGAGAGTGCCGGGCCCTGCGCGTAATCGAGGCCGATCGCCGTCAGGTATTGGAGCGAGGCCTGCGAGTCGGCCTTCTTGGCCGAGCAGTGAATGCCGAGCACTTTGGCTGCCTGCACGGTGGCCACCGCCATGGCCTGGGAGAGCTTGTCGCGCAGAGCGGCGGCGGTGAGTCGGGCGTCGAGCTTGATCATCCGCAGCGCTTTCGAGCGCAGCAGCGGCAGCACCTGGGAATCAAACGAGAAGTCGTCGATGGCGATCCACGTACCGAGCTTCTCGCACTGGGCGATGAAGCGCTCCACCTTCGCGCGGTTCTGCGCGCACAGGGACTCGGCAATCTCAAAGCCGATCGTCTCGCCGGCGATGCCGTGGGTGTTGAGTGCGGCGGCCACCTTTTGCGGAAAGCGCTCATCCTCGAGCGTCGCAATCGAGAGATTGATGGTGAAGGTGGTGGGCGCGGAATTCCAGGAGCTGCGATGGGCAGCGAGCCAGGCGAGCAGCTGCGTCAGAGTCTGCTCATCGGCAGCGACCGCATCGCGCTGCGCACCGTTCGCGCGCGGCTGCACCTGGAAGCGGCGGGACTGACCGCCCGGTCGCAGCTTCGCGAAGGGCAGCAGATCGATCGCCGGTGCCGCATCGGCCGGCGCACTCACCGCAGCGGGCGAGGCGGGCGAGGCGGGCGAGGCGGGGGTGTGCACGGCCGTGGGCATGGCCGCGCTCGCCGGGGGGCTCACCACGGGTGCTGCGGCGGCGAGCACAGGAGGCGCGACCGGGATCGGTGCCGGCGTCGCCGGGGGCGGTGGCGCGGGGGAAGCGGTCGGGGTGCGCACCGCGGGAGCGCTGCGCACCGGGGGTGCGCCGCGCACGGCGGGAGAGATGCGCACGGGCGAAACGGTCCGTACGGACGGTGCGGCTCGGGTTGCCGGTGCTGCCGGGAGAGGTTGAGAGGCTTTCACCGGGGGCAGAGCTTTTGCGGCCGGTGACAGCACCGGGGCCACCGGCGCACGGCGCCCGGCATGCACCGAAGGCAGAGTCACCGGATCGGAATCGAACAGCACGACCACGTCATCCTCGACCGCCGGGGGGCGGGAGTGCGCCGGGATCGGCTCGAAGGGATTGCGCACGGGACCTCCGTGCGTGGGTCGGCCCGGCGGCGACGATTTTGCGGCGGCGATGGTGGCGGCGGTGGTGGCGGGCGCTCGTACGGGTGGTGCGGCTTGAGCCGGTGCAGGAGCCCGCGCGGGCGGTGCGGCAGCGGGGGGACGGAGCGTGCGCGCTGGCTGAGTCGCGGCCACTTTTGTGGCGGCCTGGAGCTTGCGGGCCACTGCGCTCGGGTTCGGCGCCGGTCGCACCACTGGCGGCTCGGCCAGGAACTCCAGACGCACCATGCCCGAGTCATCGGGTGTCATGTCGACGGGAGCTGCGGCAGGGGCGGGAGCGAGGGCGGGTTTCACCGGCTGATTCGATGGCAGCGGCGCAGCCGCCGGAGCGGGCGAGGCGGGGCGGCTCTGATCCGGGGCCAGCTCGAGCTCGAGGATGCTGGCGATCTCGGCAGCCGTGATGATGGTTTCGGACACGTCATCGTCCGAGTCCGGCTCGCGCGCGCTCGCCGTGGCAGTCTCGGTCTCCGCGATCAGGGAAAGCTCGAGCTCACGCGGGGCGACCTCGGGGGCGGGGGCCTCGGGAGCCGGGGCCTCGAAAGCTGGGGCCGCCGGTGCAGGGTCCTCAGAAGCATCCTCAGAAACGGCGGCCTCGGGAGCGGCAGCCTCGTCAAGTTCTTCCGCCTCGTCGATCTCCTCGGCCACATCGAGCATGCCCGAGGGCTTCAGCAGGACCGCGAGGCGCTGCATGATCGTGCGCACCGGCGCTGCGGTCATGCGCTCGAGCGTATCGTCGCCGACCGACTTGCTGTCGGCCAGGATCATGGCTACGCCGACCAGGCTTCCGGTAGGCGCGCGCACCGGGAGGAAAACCGCGAGACGTCCGTCCTCGAGTGCCGTCTCGTGGCAGGGGAGGGAAGGGTCGCCGGCGAGGACATCGAGCGCCTCCACCACCAGCATGTGCTCATCGGGACCGAGCGCGCCTTCGCTCAGCCACAGAACGTTGGCTTCGTGATCGCAGAGGGAGACCGAATGCAACCGCCGCGCGGGCAGCACCTCGCGCAGTTGTGCGCCGAGCGCCTCAACGGTCTGAGGCCCGGCGGGTGGTGTCGGCACCAGCGCGACAGGTGATGTGGCAGACGAGCGCGCGGCCGTGTTTTTTGTTCGCAAAGCTTCTTTCCGGTCTGATGGTCACAGCGGGCGCGTACGGTTCCCGCCGCACGCGCTTTCCCTCGGATGTCAGGGTGGCAGCATATGACCGTCGGCGCCGTGATTTTGCTCGCGTTCTGTTCGCAAAAGGGCGACAGCACGGACTGTGCGCATTTGTCATATTGGACAGTCGCGGTGCAACCAAAGCCAAAAGGGTGCATGCGTCGCACTGCACCCGCCGTTTTAGCCCGAGCCAGCCTCAGCGCGCGCTGCCGAGGAAGTCCCGCTTGCCGAGCTCGACGCCGTTGTGACGCAGGATCGCGTACGCGGTAGTCACGTGGAAGAACACGTTTGGAATCGCCCAGTGCTGCAGGAATTCCAGACCCTTGAACTCGAGCGTGCGCTCCCCCGCCGTGAACTTGATGTCGCGGGTCTCGGTGTCGGCGAGAGCCACGGCCGGCACGCTCCTCAGGTAGTCGACGGTGCGCGCGATGCGCGCGCGCAGCTCCCCGAAGCTGCTCTCGTTGTCGGCGAAACGCGGCGGCTCCTGCGCGGCGAGACGCGCCACGGAGTTCTTCGCGATGTCGCAGGCGATCTGCACCTGTCGGATGAGGGGGAACATGTCGGGCGCGAGGCGCGCGTTGAGCAGCACCCCGGGCTCGAACTTGCGCTGCTCGGCGTGCTTCACGCTCTTCTCGAGCAGCGCCGAGAGGTTTCCGAGCACGTTCGCGAACATTTCCACCGACATGGCGTGCATCGAGATTTTCATGGTCATCCTCGTGAAGGGGTCCGGCTCTCAGGGGGCGCAGATTCTAGCCCGCCAGGACTGGCGCACGTGCCTCTCAGGTGAAACAATAGCCCAGGTCCAACACCTAATTGAGGCCGCCATGAGTCTGCTGTGGACACCCGCGCAACTGGCGATGCTGGCAAAAGTCGTCGATCTCAATGGCTTCTCTGCCGCGGCCCGTGCGCTCGGGGTGCCCAAGGCCGCGGTGAGTCGTGCGGTCGCGGACCTCGAGAAGACCCTCGGTGTGCGGGTACTCGAGCGCACCACGCGGCGCATCTCTCTCACCTCCGCCGGACGGCTGATCTGCGGTCACGCGCGGCGCGTCGTCGAGGAGACCGATGCGGCGCGCGGCGCGATTGCGAAACTGCACTCGCCCGAAGCGCGGCCGCTGCGCGTGGTGGCGGATCCCACCTACGGTCGCGTGCTGCTCTCACCCCTGGTGCCGAGATTTCTCGAGGCTTTCGCGCGCGTGCCGCTCGAGGTGGCACTCGATGCGCAGCAGCTCGCCGCGGGCACATGGGACGTCGCGATCCGCACGCGCCCGCCGGTCGATGCCACGCTGGTGCAGCGGCTGCTCGGCGCACCGCCCGCGTTGCTGGCAGCCACGCCCGCCTACCTGCAGCATCGCGGCACGCCTGCCCGCCCCGATGACCTGCGCCAGCACGACGTGCTGACGCCCGAGGTCGGCGGGCAGGCTGAGTTCCGGCTGCATCTCTCACGCGGCGCGCAGCGCGCCGAAGTGCCCATCACCCCGAAGCTCGCGGTCGATGATCCCGCCGTGCTGCACGCCGCAACCGCCGCTGGGCTTGGCGTCGGACTCCTGCCGGAATTCCTCTGCCGCCAGGGCCTCGCCACCGGCCGCCTGAAAGCGGTGTTGCCCGAATGGGCGGCCCCGCCTGCGGACGCGCTGTACGCGATCTACCCGCAAGCGCTCGAGTCCGACGCGCGGGTGCAGCAGTTCGTGGATTTTCTCGCGGCCAACATCGTGCCGGCGCTCGCCGGCGGGGCAGCCGCCCCCGCTGCCGCCCGCACCTGAAGACCCGGTACACTGGCGATCTGAAAGGGACCGGTCATGTACCGTGCACCACTGAGGGAGATGCGCTTTGTGCTCGAGGAGCTGCTGCACGCCGGCAGCCTGAGCGCATGTCCCCGATTCGCCGAGTACTCCGACGAGCTCGGGCGCTCGGTGCTCGAAGAGGCGGCGCGCTTTGCGCAGGAAGTGCTCGAGCCACTCAATCGACCCGGTGACGTCGAGGGCGCACGCTGGACGGAGCAGGGAGTGGTCACGGCGAGCGGCTTCCGCGAGGCGTACCAGCAGTTCGTCGCCGGCGGCTGGCCGGCGCTCGGCGCCGAGCCGCAGTTCGGCGGCCAGCCGGTTCCCGGAGTGCTGGTGAACGCGGTCGGAGAGTTCTGGGGCTCGGCGAACCTCGCCTTCAAGCTCGGTCCCATGCTGACGCACGGCGCGGTGCATGCGCTCGAGCTCACCGGCTCCGAGGCGCAAAAACGCCTCTATCTCCCGAAGATGGTGAGCGGCGAGTGGACCGGTACCATGGTGCTCACCGAGCCGCAGGCGGGTTCGGATCTCGGCCTGGTGCGCACGCGCGCCGTCCCCGAGGGCGATCATTACCGGCTCTTCGGCCAGAAGATCTTCATCACCTGGGGCGATCACGACCTCACCGCCAACACCATCCACATGGTGCTCGGCCGCATCGAAGGCGCGCCCGCAGGCGTCAAGGGTATCTCGCTTTTCATCGTGCCGAAGTGGCGGGTGAACCCTGACGGCTCGCTCGGCGAGCGTAATGACGTGCGCTGTCTTTCCATCGAGCACAAGCTCGGAATCCATGCGAGTCCCACCTGCGTGCTTGCCTTCGGTGAGAAGCAGGGCGCGATCGGCTATCTCATCGGCGAGGGCGGCCGCGGCCTCGAGTACATGTTCATCATGATGAACAGCGCGCGGCTATCGGTCGGGAGCGAGGGCTACGCGGTCGGTGAGCGCGCCTTCCAGCGGGCCGCGGAGTGGGCGCGCACGCGCGTGCAGGGACGCCCGCCGGGCCCGGCGGGCGCAGCCGCCGCGACCATCATTCAGCACCCCGACGTGAAGCGCATGCTCCTGATGATGAAGTCGCAGACCGAGGCTTCGCGGGCGCTGACTCTGTACGCCGCCATGCAGCTCGACCTGGCGGCCGCGAGCCCCGATCCCGGGGTGCGGGCCGCGGCGCTCTCGCGCGGTGAGCTCCTGACGCCGATCGTCAAGGGCTGGTGCACCGAGATCGGTAACGAGGTGACGGCCATCGGCGTGCAGGTGCACGGCGGGATGGGATTCATCGAGGAGACCGGCGCCGCGCAGTACGTCCGCGACGTGCGCATCACCACTATCTACGAGGGCACGACCGGGATTCAGTCGAACGATCTCATCGGCCGCAAGATCGCCCGCGACCGCGGTGCTGCGATGCAGGCCTTCCTGGCGCAGATGCAGCGTGAGCTCGAAGGCCTTACTCCCTCCGACAGCGCGGTCGAAGCAGTGCGCCGTGCCGCGCTCGAGGGTGTCGTGGCCCTCGCGCGCGCGACTCAGTCTCTCCTCAAGGCGCTCGCCACTCGCCCGGAGCTCGGCCAGAGCGTCTCCGTGCCGTACCTGAAGCTCTGCGGTTATGTCGCCGGCGGCTGGCTGCTGGCGAACTCGGCTGCCATCGCTGCCGCGCGCACGGGGGGCTCCGAGCGCGATTTCTACCTGGCCAAGATCCGGACAGCGGGTTTCTACGCCGCGCAGGTTCTGCCGACCGCCGCCGCTCTGGCACGCGTGGTCGAGGCGGGGGGAGCGAGCGTTGCGGACACGGACGCGGCGCTCATCTGAGACCGGCCTGTCGCCCGATGAAAGGAGGGGTCCGATGAACAGATGCGCGCTGCTCGCGAGCCTTTCGCTCCTCGCGCTCTGCCCCGCGTGGGGAGAGACACCCCCGGCTTCCGCCGCCGAGCAGATCGTCGGCACCTGGAAGCTCGTCTCCTACGTCGGCGAGGATGTCGGCTCCGGGGCGCGCCATGATGTGATGGGACCGCACCCCAGCGGTTACATCGAGTACGGCCACGACGGACGCATGATCGTGATCATCGCAGGGACCGACCGCAGAAAGCCCGCCGGCCCGGTCGCGACGCCCGCCGAAGCCCAGGCCCTGCTCTCGAGCCTTCTCGCCTATGCGGGCACTTACACGCTCGACACCCAGGCCCGGACTGTCACTCACCACATCGAGGTGTCGTGGGATCAGACGCGCACCGGGGAATCGCATCTGCGCAAGTATCGCTTCGACGGGGACCGGTTGACCCTCACGACGCAACCCTCGCGCGATCCGGCGACCGGCAAGCCGACCGTTCGCACGGTCGTGTGGGAGCGCGTGCGCACGCCGTGAAGCGGCGCGACCTGCTCAAGAGCACCATCGCCATGGCCGCTGCCACCACAGGCGCCGCAGGTTCCGGGGCTGCGGATGCCGCGCCGATCAGGCGCCGCATCCCCTCGAGCGGCGAAGAACTGCCGATCATCGGGCTGGGGACTTCGCAGACCTTCGAAGTCGGGGTCGCGGACGTCGAGCGTGCGCCGCTGCGGCGGGTGCTCGCGACGTTCTTCGCGGCGGGCGGCCGCCTGGTCGACACATCGCCCATGTATTCGACTGCCGAGCAGGTGCTGGGAGATCTCCTGACACCCGAGATGCACGCGCACGCCTTCCTCGCCACCAAGGTGTGGACGCGGGGAGCGCGCGCCGGCATCGAGCAGATGACGCGCTCGGCGCAGCTGCTCGGAACCAGACAGCTCGACCTGATCCAGGTGCACAACCTCCTCGATCTCGACACGCAGCTCGCGACGCTCAGGGAATGGAAAGCGACCGGGCGCGTGCGTTATATCGGCGTGACGCACTACACCGTCGCCGCGCAGGCCGATCTCGAGCGCGTGCTGGCCCGCGAGACCCTCGACTTCGTGCAGCTCAACTACTCACCGGTGACGCGCGCCGCCGAGCGCCGGCTCCTGCCACTCGCCGCCGAGCGCGGCGTGGCGGTGCTCGTCAATCGCCCCTTCGAGGACGGGGAGCTGTTCGCCGCGACGCGCGGCAAACCGCTGCCGGCGTGGGCGGCGGACATCGATGCATCGAGCTGGGGTCAGCTCATCTTGAAGTTCATCGCCGGCCACCCGGCGGTCACCTGCATCATCCCCGCCACCGCCAAGGTGGCGCATCTCGAGGATAATCTCGCCGGCGGCCGCGGGCGGCTGCCGGACGCGCGTCAGCGCGAGCAGATCGCCGCCTCGTTGACCGGTTAGCTCCGGTCGCTGCGCGGCGCGCTTTCAGCGCTGCCGGCCTCGCGGGAGCCGCAGTTTCAAGTGCGGCGGCTCATTGAGATTTTCGAGGAACTCGCGTCGCGCCGCAGGCGACAGGGATGCCCAGTCGACCTTGGCGGCGTGCGTGCGGCGCAGCTCGCTGTCGCTCACTCTTGCCGCGGCGCGGCTCGCGCTGCGCCATCGCTCCGGCAACCGTGCGCTCGCCCCGCGCCGCAGGAAATCGACCACGGCCGCGGCCACGACCGGGTCGCGTGTCAGATCGCTGTGTGCCACGCGCGCGAACGCGCAGCTCGCGCCAGGCAGCACGGCACTCGCGGCCGGCACCGTGCCATCCCCGTGGCGGGTCAGTGTGTACACGAAGTCATCGCCGCGCGCGGCCGCCGC
>Ga0070735_10001804_pt1 | contig 20035 bp, 11 predicted proteins | sample Coa_R1_FD_66443 | JGI IMG/M metagenome (GOLD analysis project Ga0070735, IMG submission 66443) | Surface soil microbial communities from Centralia Pennsylvania, which are recovering from an underground coalmine fire - Coalmine... | ecosystem: Environmental > Terrestrial > Soil > Unclassified ... | reverse complement strand
TTTAAACAACCAAAAATATTCACAGACAACCTCTACAATTCAAAATAAGATTCGTAATGCAGCCGCTGGAAAAGTTAAAGAAGTTTCTCCAGAGGAACTAGAGCAGGTTATGTCTTCTACCCCACAAGCTCCTGCAGCTGCACCAGCAATAACAGATCCTTCTACGGGCTCCCCAGCACTTGATACCGTCTCGGCTAAAGAATCAGTAATCGAAAAGAAAGCTGATGCTTGCCCAGTTTGCGGTGGTGAAGGTGAAGACATGAAAAATAACCAACAGAATCACATGGCTTGCAAAGCTTGTGGTTTGACCTATGCAAGTGCAAGTTTAACGGCTACTGCAGAAATTAAGAATCTTGCTACTAAGACTGAAGTAATTCAGAAAGTTGCAGAACTTCAAAAGAAAGCTGAAGTTGCCAGTCCATGGATCGTGACAACTGATGAACAGGGTAATGAGATTATCGCTCGTGTAGATGCAACCGCAACCAACACAAAAGAATCTGAAGAAGATAAGAAAGAAGAAATTCTTAAGTAAAGCACCAGTCGGGACGTTCTTCTGCGGGGGTTCTTACCATGTGTTATCGGGACATGAATAACAAAGATGTTTCTATTGGGGATAAGGTAACTTGTCACAATAAAATATACACCCTCAGATTTATTGAATCCTACCCAACTGCTACAATAGCTGTTTTAGAAAATATCAAAACTCATGAGATTGATAGACTTTTCCTTCGTGATATCGTAAAATTATGAATACAATGAAAGATCGTAATGGCAAGACTATTCATGAGGGTGAACTTATAACCATTATTGACCGTCCTGATATTATGTCGGCAGAGTATTGGACGGTTTTTGATTGTGTGGAGTACGGAGTTTCTACAGATTTTGTTTTGAAGAATGCGATTACGAATGAGATTAAGATTGTCTCCCAACGTAACATACAACGCACTTATTAAGTAAAGAGGATAATAACATGTTTGAAAAATTTGCTGGGCTCTACACTCAAATACAGAACCTAAAGAAAAAGCTTAAGAAACTTGATACCTCGAAACATAACGAGAAACAGGTTAAGGAGATTGTTGAGGCTCTTAACATTCTAGAAGAACGTTATGATAAAGAAAAATCTAAGCGAGAAGAACGTCTTAAGGCTAAAGAGGAAGCTGCCCAGGAAGTTGAAAAAGAAGCTATTAATGTACCCAGTGCTACAGAAGTAGGTGCTGTTTCCCAGAATTCTCCAGCTCCTGCAGATGCTAATGGGGCTCCCGCTGCCACTCCTAGTACTACACCAAATCAAAACCAATCCTGCCCACTTTGTGGTGGTCTTACTTTTCCTGATGCTGCAGCTTATCAACAGCATATGCAGTATACTCATGCCTCTGATGTTATGCCAACAGGTCCTGGTCAGAAGTTGGATAAGACTGTTGCTGCTGTAGAACCTCCTGTTGAAGCTCCTGTTGAGAAAGAATCTGAATTTAAATTAGATGCTGAGGTAAAGCCTATTCGTGGTGGAGACTCAAAAGGTAAAGTTATGCGTTGGGATGGTAAACCCAATGATCATGTATATGTCATGTGGGAATCAGGTCCTTTAAAGGATCGTGATGGGTTTGGTGGATATTACAAAGATGATTTAGAATTAGTGCAAAAAGAATCAGTTGAAGCTCCTGCCATTACTCCAGAACCTGCTTGTGCTGATTGTACTGGTGTGAAAAAGATTCATAGTGATTTGAAAAGTAATTATGAAGGTCTTCTTAAGGATTTGAAAGAAGAACGTGATACTCATTATACTCAAGGTAATCAGAAATGGGTTGAGCGTCTTGATCAGAAAATTCGAGATCTTGAGAAATCCATTGAAGAAAAATTTGGTGACATCGACTCAAAGGCTTGTTCTGTATGTAGTAAGAAAACTGCTTCAGGTGGATTTGTTTTATCACGAGATGGAAAACCTGTTAAGAATTTCGATAGCTATAATGAAGCTTTAATGTGGCTCCATCGTCAAGTTGATTATTCTTGGGATGTAGCTCTTAAGCAAATGGGTTGGAAAATTGATGAAGTCGGTGCCCAAAAAGAAGCAGGTGCAGAGAATGCAAAAGATTTAACAATCATGGATCATACACCTCCACGAGCCAATAGTGGCCCAGATGCAGGTGGTAAGGATACTCATGATGAATTCCAGGATGAATGGGCTCTGCCAGCAGGTATCGAGCTTCAATCTAAGCTTCCCAATAAACAAAAGAAAGAATTAGATGCTCTAGTTCAGCAAGCTGTCTATGGATACCAGATCAATATCATGGATATGAGCAAGGTCTATCAGGCTGGTGAGGCCGCACTTATCAGTGGTCAGGATGTAACAGCCGCTGTAAAGGCCTTTTTGGATAGTATGGTTGCAGCAGGAGGGGCTCAGAAAACTGCAGCCGTAAAAACTCCAGTTGTGCAACCAACAAAACTGCTTGTATTTAAGCGTGAATTTCTCGCTACTCCTTTAAAGGAGCAGGAGAAGTTTGGCGGGTATGAGATCAGTCAGAATGGTAAAAAACTCTTTAAAATTAATTCAAAAGATAGTCAGCCCATGAGTAAGGAACAGATTGAATTTTGTGCTCAAATTGAACTTACTAGAGGATTGAAACAGGCAAAACTAGTTGAAAAAGTAGCCTTTTTAACTGCAGGAACTAAAGTCTATATCCTTGCTCAGGATAAGCCAGGGAAACGCTTTAAATTCGCTTCTATGGAGCATGGATTGCGCGGTTGGGCTCCTATGTCAAAATTCGCATTTCAGGTTAAGGAAGGCGAAATGCGTAAGCACAAAGACCATATAGATAACACCTACGGACACAATGGTAAGGAGATCCTAGTTGACTGTCCCAATGGGTCAGGAAACTTGGTATGGCTCCCAATCAATGAGCTATTACCTATCCAGGCTCCCCCAGCTACCCCAGAAAGTTTAAATCCAGATCTTGGTGCAGAATCAGCAAAAGAATGCCCAGATTGTCATGGAAATTTTGAGGGTGCTGAAGGCGAGACTTGCCCTACTTGTGGACGCTTTGCAGTCCAGAAGGAAGCTGGTTATGGTGATATTGAAGATCCATTATCCCATGTTCCACAATCTCAGTGGGGAAGAACACATAAGAAACTTAAACCCACACCTAAGAAAGATCTTGATAAAGTTCGTTTAGAACTTGATCCTTCAGTTGAAGAAAATTCAACTGAAAAAGAAGCTCTCAGGCCAGCACTTGCACCTCAGATTCTTAATCGCAGACAGGAAGTGAATGCCACTATAGACAAAGAGGCTACAGTTGTTCATCGTGAAGATGGATGGCATGTACTTAGCGAGAAAGGGAAGAACCTAGGTGGACCTTATAAATCTAAGGCTGAGGCAGTTAAACGTCTTCGTCAAGTTGAATATTTCAAACACCATGGATCATTAAGACCTTTCAGTAAGAAAGCTGATGTTTTAACAGATCATGTCAATGAAGTGAAGAATAATATTGAACAAGTTCAGCAAAGACTCCAGGAAGTTCCAGCCGTTAAAACTGCAGATACTGAAAAAGAAGCTCTCAATATTCCTACAGTAACAGATGAGACTCTTGAAGAAACGGAGACTGGTAATTCCATTACTCCTATTCCAGGTGTTTCACCTTTGCCTACTATGCCAACTTTTAATAACGTACAACCTACAGATAATGATAATCTAGAGATTCCTGTACCTATGCCAACCTCGCCCCCTCCTCCTGGGCAAAAATGGGTATATAATGATGTAGATGGGGCTTATGTTCTTATGCCTGATTCTACTGATCCTAGTAAACTTGTATAAGGTAGGTTCAAATGAAACCTTTCTCAAAAAAAGCCCAGGAAGAAGGACAGGGCTTATGCAATTACTGTGGTAAATGGAAACCCACTGACTTAACTCCTGAACAACTAGAAGCTATTGATTGGAAGTGTGCGGATTGTGCTGCCCAGCGGGGTCAAGCTCCTGATGAACAGAAGTCTATTGAAAAAGGTCAAAAGCCAATTACCAAATATGATCCCGAATATGAATTTCTTGTTAAACTCATAAAGCTCCTTTCTGCTGAAGGTGTTCCTCCCCAGGAGATGCAAGCTCTTGCTAAAGCCTATCCCTTTGAGACTGTTGATGATGTAGGTGATTTAACAGCTAAGATTTGGACTCTTGCTACTGAGAAGTACCATATCCCTAGAGAATGGCTTACCAAAAAACTTGGTAAGTATGCCAGTATTATTAAAAATGCAGATCTTTGGCCCTCCCAAGAGCAAGCCCAGGATATGCTTTCCCATGAGCATAATTCCCTTTCCTATAACAATGATCAAGAGCCCGATACTTCTGTCAGCGGTCCTCGTCCTGATGAGGTAGCTAAAGAAGCAAAGGATTTGAACATTGATGATATCATTAAGATTCTCAATGCCAAAGAACCTCAAGTAACTCGTGTAGATACAGCCAACCATACTCTTGAATTGATTGATGGTACTACTATCACTTTTGATGAAGCTGTTCAAAGAGCTTTGGATATGAATAAAACTGCTACGGGTGAATTCACAGGTGCAGAATTTAGTGGTACAGATGCACAACCAAATCCTCTTACTGATATAGGTCCTTATTCTTCTCCTGAAGATCAAGGTAAAAAACCTCAAAAATCCCCTTTCCCTAATACCAACTGGTTGCCAGCCGATGATGAAAATAAGGATGAGCAGCCAGCATCGAATGTTGCTGCCTCTTTGAAGAAAGAAGCTATTCAGCAACAGGATGTTGTAGACTTTTATCTCCTTTCACTTTTACCCCCCGAATATCTTAATCAAGAAGTTTCTCCAGAGCATTATGATGCTTTGGCTATTTTCAAACACGTTATTGAAACTCTTAGAAATGAGTATATTGAACGTGGTATGGAAGAACTTGTAGATGAGGCTGAAACAACTGCTTGGACTAAGGCTATTCCTGAGTCAGATATGCCAGAAGAGATCAAAAAATATTACACCTTTCATGATACTCCTTTTCCAGGACGTAATTATACAGGTGATCCTGATGATGAAGATTCTGAACCAGATTATGATTATACCTGTGATAATTGTGGTATGGGTTTGGATGAATATGATGTAATGAGTTTTAGAGATGGTACTTATTGTAGTGATTGTGAAACTACTGCTATCAAAGATGCTATAAAAGAAGATGTAGCTTATTGTACCACTCATCATGTGTTCGTTACTGATGCCGATGATTTAAAAGATTATTTGCATGGTTATAAATTTGATGAGTGGGATAATCACCAAGGTGATGATCATAATATTGTTCGTTTTGATGAGGGTAAAAAGATTTGGAATGAAGTATTAGATAATGCTGAGAAACAGATACGCTTTAGATTTGAAGAACGTCAGAGACAAAGAGAAGAAGCACCACATAGTGAAGATAAACATCCTATGGATGAAGTTTGTTCTGTTTGCCAGCATAGTTGGGGTGAACACAAAGGTACTAAATGCCCAGTTGGAAAAGGAAACTTTAAATCTTTTCCAAAACAAAAGAAACTTCGTATGGATGATGGAACAGCACCTAATCAGTTAGGTGGTGATGATGATCCTATCCCAGGACCTACAGCTTCTTTAAAGCAAGCTGGAGAAGGTCGTTATATGGGTGGAGATTCAGATGGTTGGTGGGAAGCTCCTACGAATTTTGGAGATTATACTGCTTTAGACTTCTATACAATTTTTGAACATGCCCCCTGGAAACATCTTTATGGTGGTCCAGCTTGGGCTGAGATTGCAAAAACTATTTACCAAATGCAACAAACTACAGATTGGCAAAAGCTTGTTGTTTTGATTGATCATTTTCATGATTTGGGCCATAACACAGGTAAGCTTTTGGATAAGTTCCCTGAATGGCATCAATGGTTTAGAAAGTTATTGGATGAAAAGGCCAAGAAGAATTCTATTCGATATTTGCTTCCCAAAGCTTCTAAACCTGTTCAGAATCTTGTTACTGATTTTCTTAAGGTTCACGGACGCGACTGGCGAGAGGATGAACGTGGTAAATCAGAAAAGAAACAGGGACAATGGGAAGTTGGGGATGAGGTTTTGGTTAAAAATGACAGCAAAGATCCTAATCATAAACGACATTTTCCAGCTACAATTATAGAGATTAATCCCAATTCTGAATATGCTTATCATGTTCAATATGAAAATGGGGCAACGGATAATGTTATGGCAGAGATGCTAGAGTCTCCACAATTTAATGCTTCTTCCCTTCGTAGACCATTTAGCAAAAAAGCTTCACCTGATTCTCGTTATTGGATTGCTCCAGATGGCACCGAATTTCCTGTATCAGGGATTCATCCTGTATGGATTTTGAATAATGGTAAGATTCTTAAAAAGTATGGTATCAATCCTAAACAGGCAACCTATGAAATCCACAATCAGATGATGGCTAATGGATGGAGTAGAATTTCTACCGAAGGTGGAAATGGGCATGGATTTCAAATTGAGATAGCAGATTTGAATAATATTCCTCCTTACTTAGATGATTTTGTTGCAAAACATTTCCAACAGGGTGATGAGATTCTTATTGGTAACGGTAAGGAAAAAGGTGTATTCCTTCGTGATCCTTTTCCTTCTCTTCAAAAAGCTGTCAATAAAGAACGAACAAATCCAAGATACTCTTCCCTGAAAGAAGCTGCTATCAGTGGGCAAGTTACAAATAAGATTTTGCAGATGATTCATAACAACGGTGGAACTACTTACAATTTAACAAATGGGGATATGACAGGTACACCCAATTTTTCTGTTTCAGTTTATCCTGAGCGTGAGAGAATTGTTGACGGAGTTGACTTTGATATTCTTGAGGGCTTTATAGATGATAATGAAGATTTATTGAAAAACCCAGAGAATTCTATTGGGGCATGGACAACAGATGGCAAGATTTATCTTGATGTTGTTATTACTGTACCAGATCAGGAAAGAGCAATTGATTTGGCTAAGCAGCATAACCAGATAGCTATTTGGGATCTCCAGAATGGTAGAGAAATTTCTACTGGTGGTACTGGTGGTGGGAACATGCCAAAAGCTTTCAGTAAGAAAAATTTGATCAAGACGGCTGAAGAATCTGTCCTTCCCCAGGATGCCCAAAATGCTATAGCTGCAGCCTCTTCTCCTGCCTATGTGATGGCAGTAAATAACTATGCTGAGGCCCTGAAGCGCGGCCATAGTAAAGATCGTTCTCTTGAATATGCTGTAGAATCAGTGCAGAATTTGGAGAAGGTTGACCCTAAGAAATTGGTTGAATTTATAAATGAATACGTGGTAATTTAATCAGTTGACTTCCAGGGCTAATTGTGGTATACTTATGAAGGAGGCAGTAAAGCATGAGTGATATCGCTGGAATGATTGATCATACGTTGCTAAGACCCGAAGCTCCTCTTGGTAAATACACAGAACTTTGCCGAGAGGCTATTGAATACAAGGTTCATTCAGTTTGCGTAAATTCATTTCATGTGCCTCTTATTGCCAATCTTTTAAATGCCCATCCAGAATCCAAGGTTCAGACTTGCTCAGTGATAGCATTTCCTTTTGGGGCCTCTGATATCCATACGAAATCTCTTGAGATTGAACGAGCCATTTCCAAGGGAGCACATGAGCTGGATGCCGTGATCAATATCAGTCTTGTCAAGACAGGTGAGTGGAAGCGTCTTAAAGAAGAGCTGGTGGAGATACGGGAAGCATCTGATCATCATATTTTAAAATTAATTTTTGAAGTGGCTGCTTTGACTGATGATGAGATTAAGCATTGCTGTGATTTGGCAATGGAAACCAATTTGGATTTTGTGAAAACCTCTACAGGATTTTTTAAAGAGCTTAAACCCATAGAGACAGCCCGTTTTGTAAAGTTGATGGCAGAGAGTGTTCGAGGGTCCAGAGTCAAGGTTAAAGCTTCAGGCTGGATTAGAACACTTGCAGATTTTAATATGATGATAGAAGCTGGAGCTTCTAGAGTTGGATGTAGTCGATCAGTCGATATAATCAAAGAAGCACAAGGAGAGTTAAGATGAGTGAAGAATTCGGTTTAACAAATAGTGGTGATAAAGTAGTTCAAGTCCCAGTGGAAAAGAAAGAGCCAAATCTTGTTCCAATAGTTAAAAAAGACGTAACTCAGACAGCAGAAGAGTTTGTAAAGAATATTCCTCCCATTATTGAGAAAAAGAAACGAGGTAGACCAAAAAAAGTTGCTACCGTTGTTAAAGCTACAGCACCCGTTGTAGTAGAGCCAGCTAAGCCTGAGCCCAGAACATGGCATTGTTCCTCTTGCCAGGAAGATTTTAATGACAAGAATGTTATGAAGATTGGGGCTGGGACGAATCGTTGGGCAGTATTTTGCCCTCAATGTCAACGTAGCTTTGGTTTCCAGGACCAAGAAGTACTTAATAAAGTTGCAGCCCTCATTAAGAACAATCCTACTGGAAAATAATGAAAAGGCGTAGGCCCCAAAAAGTCTGTATTTGTGGACATGCTAAGAGTAGACATTGGATACGCTATAATGATATAGTATGTACCAAAGATGCTTGTGAGTATTGCTACAAGGATTGTATGACTTTTACCCAAGATAATCTCAGGACTTTGGAGAAGCTTAGTGAGTTTGCCGAGAAGAAAAGTACCTAAAAGTTTTCCTTGTTTCTGTGGTCATCCTTGGAGATTGCACGATTGGGCGGGAATTCCGATTGGTGACGAATTCTGTAAAGGTGAGGATGAACGCACTAAACGTTTTTGTCAATGTATGATGTATGTTCCTGATAATCTGAGATACTTAGAACAATTAAGTCAAAAGAAAGGGAAAGGTAAACTAAAGTGACTACACTTTCTGAGGTTGCCCCAATGAAAATCTATACTGATGAGCGTTTTCTATGTACTGTTTGCAATCGGAATAGTAATTTTATGTTTGTAGTTAAACAAGTGGAGTCTAAATATTACCTTTTAGAGATGTGTTCTAAGTGTGGAAAACACTGTGAAGATGTTCGTGAGATCCCTTCCAGGGCAGTTAAAGACTACCCCGCTCCCCAGAAATAATCATTGCTGTTAAATAGTTCCAAAATCCCTATGAAGAAATCTGCTTCTATTCTTGATTATTCTATGCCTACGCTTGATCCCGCTGTTTGGGACCAGGATATGAAGCTTTTTGCCTACCATAAAGACTTTATTCTTCGTTTATTGAATAGTATGTATGAAAATTACCAATTAAAGCAGCCCGAAGTTTGGATCACTGACATTTGTATTATTGGATCACTCACTACTTCTAAATGGTTATTCACTTCTGATCTTGATGTGCATCTGCATATTGATTTGGCTAAATTCATTGAGATCAACATGCCTGGGACTGATCCTAAGATTGCATTTGAGTATTTGGATACTACACGTAAAGAATTTGATAGAGCTAAGATATTGGCTCCTATGACCCAGCATCCAATTGAATATTATTTTGAGGTTCCAGAATTTGTTGCTACCAATACTACACTAGTTGGTATCTATTCGATATTGCAAGATAAGTGGTTAAAGGAACCAGTATTGTTTGAGGCAGATGCAGATTTTGAAGAATCTAAGAAGCAAGTAGCGGCTGAAGCGGAAGCTCTTGCTGAAGAGCTTGAAGGAAGTTTTGGAAAGATAGATCGTCAGATCAAACGTATCGATGAGCTTGAACGATTGGTTAATGCCTGGGGTTCCGATAAACAACAGCTTTTCTATAAGAAGATTGAGGATAAACTCAGGATCATTGAAGAAGAAATTTTAAAGGATATTAAGCTGAGAGAAGAGTTGATTGAGACTCGTCATGCAGCTCAAGATCCCATGGCCGATATTGAGATTAAATTTAAGTGGCTTGCTCGTTTTGGATTCTTTGGTATTCTCACAAATTTAAAGAATCTTCTTAAAGAGACAGGCGGGAAGATCACTACTCAGGAACTTCCTTTGGTTGAAAGGATTATTAGTGAGGGATCTATTAAAGAAGCAGCTTCTGATTATCAAGCTTGGTGGATTGATCCCAATAGTAAAGTTTATGGTATTGATATTACCCATGATGACTGGGTAGCTGATCAGTGGAAAATGCTGCGAGATCAATATGGCTATAAGGATATAGAACAATTTTTTTCTAATCCCAATTTGGAATTTGATGAGATTCGTGCCTACTTAGTTTCAAAGGGATGGTCTCGTGCAGGAGATTTGAGCAATGGAAATTTTGGTATTCAGGTAAATGATCTACTTCATATACCTAATGGAGTTTTTGATTTCCTTTTAGATCATCAAGTCGGACTTAACAAAACAATGTTTGAGGATGTAAATGGTCGATGGATTTCTGTTCCAAATGATGAATTGGTAGAAGGCCAAAAAGCTGTAAATAAGGCTTTATCAGGTAAACGAATGAGGTCTATGAAAGAAGCTTTCTTAAAAGAAGCTTTCGAGACTGAACCTAAAGAAACAGACACAGATATCTGTGTAGATTTTGATCGAACAATTGCTAAACCCGCTAAGCATCCAGCTATCGGAGAACCTATTGATGGAGCTAAGGAGTCTTTGGCTAAATTGAAGGAACTTGGATACAATGTCATTATTTATTCCTGCAGAGGTGATTCTGAGGAAGGTTTAAAGGCCATGGAAGAGTGGTTGGATAAGCATGAGATGCCTTATGATTCTATATTTTCTGGTGAAAAACCTTTCTATAGATTTTTAATTGATGATCGTGCTATTCAATTTGATTCTTGGGATAAGGTAATGAAGAAGGTTGAGAAATCAAATAAGACCGCTTCTTCATCTATTCTTAAGGTTGAACCATATGGTGGAGGAATCGAATTTCCAGTTCTAGTTAACCCCTCCCGCCAGCAAGTTGCTCGTTCATTAAAACAGACTGAGATGGGTGAACTTCGTGTAATCCAGGGTAACAATTCCTATATTTGGGATGCTGCTAAAGCTACACATGAACATGTTTTACAATATTTAGTCGAACAGGGTCTTGAAGAATATTCAAATGTTCAGACAGGTTATGTTCTTAATCCTTCTGATATTGATGAGTTTTCTTGGGGAACAAAAGCAGCTTCTTTAGCTATTGTAGCCGCCACAGTAAATCTCCCAACTATTGACCCTAAGACTTTAAACCGTAAAGAACCTTATGCCTTATTTATTGGAACAGGTGACTATGGTAGCGCAGGTAAGATAGATATGTTCAATGTGTATGGTGAACATCCTATGATTACCAAATCTAATGCTCTTCCAACTGTAACTTTAGATACTCTTATTCAGAATAACATTCCAGTTATTGGTAAGGAACCTCGTGCAGGTGAGAAGCAACCTTTTCAAGATATTTCTGGTATAGTCAAGAAGGCATATTCTTCTATCGGTACAAATAAATATTGGATTACACCAGCAGGAAAGATCATACAAATTGGTCAGAGTGAGATGCATGTCGATTGGATTGCTCATCATTTGGTTCAACTTTTCAAAATGGGGGTTGATGTGGAGGATCTTGATCAGCCTCTTGCCTCTTATAAGGGCAGATATTTTGATGATCTTTCTGAGAATGATCAACCTACTCTAGAGCGTATTATGAATAATATGCAAGCAGAGGGATGGGTTCGTATTACATCTGATGATGCTCGTACTCAATTTACCATTGATGCAGTAAATGATTTTGGTCCTGGGGTTGATCAATTTATCGCAGAACATTTTGACCCTAATGCAAAGAAACCTATTGGAGTTTTTCTAAGAGGTGGGGGCTATAAAGAAATTTTAGATCCTTTCCCAACACTAGCACAGGCATATCAAAAAGCTCTTCGTAATAAACATGCTTCTTTTTCTAAGAGAGATCTTATTGCTAAAACGAAGAAGGTTAAGCAGGGTGATTATTCCTGCCTTATGGCTTTAGTTCCCCATGAATTGGCCCAGGAAATTGTTGAATGGGGAGTTCGCAACGTTCCTGATGGGGAGCTTTATTTAAGTGAAGATGGTAAATTTGGGCGAGAGCTTGAACCTCATGTTACCATCAAATATGGTCTATTGACCAATGATGCAAAATATGTTCGACGTTCCTTCAATGAAGATAAACCATTCCATGCTAAGCTTGGAAAGGTTCGTCACTTTGAACCACCAGAACTTCCTTTTGATGTTTTGACCATAGAAGTCATTAGTGAAGATCTTAATAAAGCTAATGAAAAAGTCTGCAAGAAATTTGATTGCGCTAAAGGTCTTGTGTCTGATGAATACAAATCTCATATTACCATTGCCTATATGAAGCGTGGTAAGGCTAAGGATTTTATTGGTTATGATGGCTTTAATGGTAAAGAAGTAGATCTTGATACTGTGATCTTTAGTCCTCGCAAAGGTAATCGTACCTATTTCAGTATCTCCCAGGATAAGGAGAGTTCATTCATTTTGGAACAAATCAATAAATTTGCTGGTATGGATATTGGTTATTGGGTTGACCCCAAAGGTGATATCTATGATGTCCATGGTGCAGGAATGATCCATAATGAATGGGTATTGAATAATTTAGAAATGCTAGAAAAGGATTATGGAATCAATGTTCCACCTGAGCTATATGATGAACGATTGGCTTATTTACAAGCCGTAGAAGAGCAGGGGGATGATGAAAATCTTGATCCACCTTCGTCTGGGGATGTTTGGCACCAAATGATTCAACAGGGTTGGGTACGTGTAGGAGATGCTGATGAAGGCATTGGCATAGAAGTAAATGATTTACGAAAAATTCCTCCTTTTATGGATAACATTTTGGCTGAGGATCTTCGTGACGGATTAATGGTACGAGTTGAAGATATCGGACACACTATGATCAGTGTTCAGTATCCATTTAAGAATCTTCAGCAAGCCGTTAATGAAGCATTAGTTGGTCAGTCCAAATATGCTTCAGGTGACAACTTCCTTCCTTCTCTTTTCAATGCCCCAAACAATGAGTGGCAATTTGAACATGGTGGAGATGACCAAGAAATTGCTTTAAATCCAGATCCAGTCTCTGATGAGACCACATGGTATGCACCCTGCACTGAAGGTAAACCCCGTACTAAAGAAGTCTGGAGACAGTTTATGTCTATCTTCCGTAATCCTTTCTCCAAGAAAGAAGAGATGACAGTTGATAGTGCTTATGATCCTGAGCTTGAGCAAAAAGAGAAGGATGCTCTTGGTGAGGATGAGACTTTGCTTGAATATTCCAAGGGATTCTATGATCCTAAGAAACATGATTTTCCACATAACACAACTTGGGACTCCTTAACACAAGATGGAGAGCCTAGTAAACCAACTTCTGTAACCTACTCTCCTGAGATGAATGAAGATAATCTAGATCAGAATTCTCCAGGTGGATATCCTCGTCGCTTTATGGGTAAGCCTAAAGGTGAATGGTTTTCCAATGAAGGTGAGGTAAATGAATTTTTGATCAACATGCTCCGAAATCGTCAGGCTGCTGTTATCGCAGGAATGACAAAAGAAGCATTTTTGCAACACGGATATTGGATTGACCCTAATGGTAAGGTATTTGAGGTCCGTGGTGCTGGTGAATTTGATGACAATGATTACACTCATTGGCAGTGGGTTATGGATAATTTGGATATGTTGAAAGACGACTATGGAATTACAGATCTTGATAAAAGTGACTATAGCAAGAGTTTAGTGGCGCATGGATGGACAAGAATCGGGGATAGCATAGATGCAACCCAATGGCAGGTGCAAACTGCAGATTTACATGCTATCAATAAAGCTGTAGATAATGTGTTAGCTCAGTTTGTTCCAGAAGGTGCTACTATAGATTTTACCGATAGCAAGAATTTATTTGTCACCTTAACATGGCCTTGGAAGAATGCTCAAGTAGCCGTTAATAAAGCATTACGTCAACCAGTGATGGCTAAGCAAGCTTCAATTGAAGAGGTCAATGGTATACCTGTTTTAGTGAATCCTTCTCCTAATGAGGTTAAGGGGCTACTTAGAAAGGGATCTCTTAGAGCTTTGATCGATCCAGAGACTGGTGATATGTTTGCTTGGGATGCCGCTAAATCTGAACATGATAGTATGATTCGCTTTTTTGGTTTGGCTATTGATTGGGAAACTGATGATGGGACATATATTCGCCATGTTGTAGACCAAGTTGATCTCGATGAATTATTCCAGATCCAACAGGATGTCAGGGAAAATCTTCGTCGTAAGAAAAAGAAAGCAAGTATTGAACGTGTTGATGATGTTAATGTTTTAATGAATCCATCCAGACAAGAAATGGAAGGATTGGTTCGTACTTTACGGGGAGATCGTATTCGTGGATTAATTGATCCACACACTGGAGATCTTTTCGTTTGGGATGCTTACAAAATGGAACATATCCCAATGATTAATGCTTTGGGTCTTGATCTGAAATATGATATGGATTCTCCTTACGTTTTATACTTTACTCCTTCTATGATTGATGAGATTCTTGCAAAGCCCCAGGAATTAAAACAAAAACGCCAAGTAGCTGCAGGATCTTACTCATCCACTTACACAGATGAGCAAGGTGAAGAAATGTACAATGATCAGCACATGAATGACACCGATGAAGAGCCTTACGTAAATCATGATCAAAGAGATTATCCATACGGTATGCATGACAGTCCTGAAAATACTGGTTTCAATATTGGTTGGGCAAAAGACAATCAGCCTTATGTTGTGCGCCTGGATATTCTAGAAAACCCTGCTTACCGTTCTGATCCCTTTGGAATTGGTGAGTACAACGTCACTTGGTACGAGTCTTTACCTGCGGGTGACGGTATAGAAGCTACCAATCCAGACTAAGTAACAATGTTTAAGTAGTTAAGAAAGTATCATATTTTTGCAAGAATATAGGAGTCCTACGCTCTGTAGATTTTTATTTTATTAAAACTTCAACTAAGAGGAAGTAACTAACAATGATTAATCCAAAATTTCATAAAGCTAAAGAAAGACTAATTACCTCTGCCCAGCGAGTGGCAGGAGCTTACCTTTTGTCGAAGTATGGTACAGCTCATCTATCAGGAGAGCCCAAGGTTGAATTGACTGCTACAGAGGGTCCTACAAGCTCTAGTTTTGTGTTTAGCGGGACTATTACCTGTTTTGCTGCTGATAGCCTACTCAATCAGGTTGGAGTCAATATGACAGTAAATGAGAACGATATTGAAGTTACTTCTGAGGATATCCAGGCCAATATAACAGATGCTGTAAATGCAGCAAAAGATCAACCAGAACACGTTGTAGCCTCTTTAGATGGGTTTAAATTGACCGATGATGGGACAGTTTATTTGAAAGTAAGCCATTCGGACCTGCAGGATGCCAATTTGGGCTTAGTAGGTAAGAATGAGTATGCAATGTCTCCTAATAGGGCTGAACTATTACAAAATATTGTTAAGGATGCAATGCTTGATCTTCCAGTTACTTTTACAGGTGAATTTAAAGAACCAGTGATTGCCAAGAAAGAATGCCCAACTTGCAAAGGTAAAGAACATGAATATCGTGGTGGATGCCCAGATTGTGGTGCTTATTCAGGACCCAGTAAGGATTATTCACAAGAGAAAGAAGCTTCTATTCCTGCAAAGAAATCTTCATGGCTCACAGCCGATTTAGAAGTTCCAACAATTGATGAAAATGGTAATGTCATTCTTGCTGAGATTGATGAGACAAAAGAAGTTGCTAAATTGGCAATTAAAGAAGATTTGCCAATGGCTCGTGCTCATGACTCTATGGCACATATGGCCCAATTCCAAGAACAATCCGATCTTGAAGCACAGTTGAAGGTTGAACATGAAGCAGCTAATTCTCTCCTATCCTTGCTCCAGGGCATGGGTTATGGGACAGCCAAGGCTGTTGAGATCACAAGCTCTAAAGAGGGCTATGATATCATGACAGCTATTGATGACGCAGGGACTGTGAAGGCTGTAAGCATTCCAGTGACTGTTAAAGAGGGCAAGGTTGTTCTTCCAAAGAAAGCTCTCGTCTCAACACTTATTGCTAAGGGACTTGATGCAAAGGCTAAACTTATGGAACAATTTGATTTAGAAGCACTCGAAAAACTTGCAGCTATTGATGAGAAAATGGCTTATGAAGCTGCAGAAGCAGACGCTATTATTGCTGAAAGACCAGTTCAAAAAGAAGCTGCTGGAGAAAAACAGCCTTTCTTTGACAGCGACGATTCAACAATGACTGTTCAGAAACATTTGTTACCAAATCATGAAGATTTGAAAGTGGGAGACCGCCTAAATGATGGAGTTGATGATTGGGAGATCGTTAATGAAGAGGGTCAACAGAATGATAAAAATGAAGGTTCAAGCTCACAGTGGACTTTAAAGAAAGTACAAGGTCCTGAACGTGATGGTAAGAAAGTAAAAAATAGAATTCCCTCATAAGATTTGATCATCTAGGAGCCAACAATGAATTTCTTCCGTGACGTTGTATCACATCTACTCAAAAATGCCTTTGAAGGCCATACCCAGTTCTCAGTTGCTGATAGCACAGCAGTTGGGGCTAATCCTGTACGTTCAATTACTTTAGATGCTGTACCCTCCAATGAGAATACAATTATCTCATTATCCTGGGAAGGCGGGGAGAAGCTATTTGAAAAGACATTGAGTGAGCAGGAAGCATCTCACCAGTTTGATCTTATTTCCACCGATTTAGCCGAAGTTGCAGCCCTAACAAAAGAGGGCCAGTATGATTCTGCCAAAGATCTTATGAAGAAACTTGGTCAGAAGTATGCTGAGAATACAGGTGATATCGTAGATACCAATTTACCAAAACTTCACAATACACAAGCTTCTGAAGATAGTCAATTACTTCGCAAAGCTAAGATTACCATGCAGAATCTATGGTTCTCTACAACTGATGAACTATTAGAATATCAAGAGAAGCAGAAAGGTGCAAAATCCACCCAGGATCATATTCCTCTTTGGGATGCCGAGAAAGGTAAAGGTGGAGAGAAAACAGATGCACTTGCTCCAGCTTCCCTATCTTATGAAGATCTTGAGAATGAGAAAGAACGAGATCATGAGGATATGCAGAAGCATATTGATGACAAAATCAAGACTGAGTTGGAATCAGCTTTGCAGGAAAAAGCTGCCAGCGTATTTGGTCCTGATCAGATTGAGCTTGTCAAAGTCCTTAAGAAAAATGGACGAAATTGGGACGAAATTAAAAAGATTTTAACCAAAGATTTCAATTTTGATAAAGACTCTGTTAATATATTTGTTGATGAGCAGCGTGAGTCTTTAGATCCAACTGGTATTGATGTAGAGCCAGTTAAAGAAGAGCCAGCAGGTAAGCCAGGGGAAGATAAGGCCCCTCTTACTCCTCCAGAAGAGCTTGTTTCTCCTGAGACCCATGAGAAACTTCTTCAAGATCATGAAGATAAAAAAAAAGCTCCCCTAACAGATTCTAAAGAACCTAGCTTCACTCCAAAGGATGTCATGGACATTCCAGAGGATGAAGAGATTGAACAACAGTCTTCTTTGAACAATGAGATCGCTCGTGCTGATAATGATGAGATCCATAAAGTTGCAGCACCTAATGATTTAAATCCCCTTCAAGAACCTCTTACCGAAGAACCCACTACGCCTAATCAAGATACCGTTCCAATGGATAAAAAGCCTTTGGATCATGATGCCCCTCAACATGGGGATAGAGTTTTTGTGACCACAGATATGAATAATGAAAAATCTGGGTTTGAAGCTAATTTTATCAATGCTTTTAAGGGAAACCGTGGCGAAGATCTTGCTTTAGTTGAGACCGATAGGGGTGATCAGCTAGAGGTTGAACTACATCGTGTGGTTAAGATCAATGAAGGTGCTTCAGGTGCCCAGGATTCTGAGCCTGTGATGGAACCTATTATTGAACAACAGCAGCCAGAGAATGATGTTAAAGTTACTCCAAAGATGGATGATTTTCATACCAGTTCTCAGGAAGATCTTTTAGCTATCAAAGCTGAGACAGAGGATTTGCTTGGCAAGATGGGTCAACTAGAGAAAGAAGCTGCAGAGACTTTTAGAAGTCCTGTTGCAGTCGATGATCTTTATTTGGGCCAGCTTTTGGGCCGTGAGGAAGTTTCCTTTATGAAAGAAGCTGTTGTTCAGTGGAACTTTGAACTTGAGATGCGTGAGTGGGGTGTTAAAAGCGTCTATGTTACTGTTCCAGACCAAACAATTAATTTAGACTACGAATATTTTAAACAAGAAAGTGCTCCAGGAGCTATGGATGACGGTTATGAAAAGGAATCCAAACAGGTTGCACTTAAGGATGTTCAAGTTGAAGGTTTAGATCGTACTGGATTTGATTCATTAGCTCCTCAGACCTTAGAGTATACAAGGGATGGCCGCTGGATCTTGGACTTTGGAACATCTTCTCATTACACATCTTGCAAATATCCTCGTTTAACACGAACGGCTGATGGAAAACTTCCACCAGAACATATTTGTGATACATGTGGAAAGCCTATGGGCTATCAGGGTTTTATTCATCCTACTTGCCCAAAGTGTATTCGTGAAAAACATAAGAAAGTAACGGGATCTGATTTTGAGAAAGGAATTTCTCAAAATAAGACATCTGCAGATCCTGCAGAAGAAGCTCCTAAAACACAATTTAAAGATTACAAGATTACACCTAAATATACCCCAAAAGAAGATGCAGTGCCAGCTGCACCTGAGTTGGGTGATGTATTGGGTAAGATGGAATCCTTACAGGCAAATTTAGATACCTTAGCAACAGCTCGAAAGCAGATTCAAGCCAAACTGCAAGAAGAGCTTGCCAAGATTGATGAGGCTGGGGAACGTGCCCAGACAGAAGCAGCCCTTCAGGAATCAATTGAGAAAGCAGCAGTGCTTATCAGTGCCTTGGATAACAAGGTTGTGCAGTGGAAGGATAAGCTTTATACTCTTCAAACAGAAGAAATTCAATATGTTCCAAAACTTACTCCCAAGGAAATGTTGGCAAAAATTTATGCCAAATTTGAGGGAGCCGAAAAATATGTACAGGATGTTCTTAACGGAATGCTAAGTCAGGGTAAAAATGTTCTTGAAAAAACTCTGATCCGATGGCCCAATAAGAAATCCAGTGTAGATAAAGAAGCATCTATTTTGGATGAGATAAACCATTACAATGAGAAGCTATTAGCAGCCCTCAAAGAATTATCATCCCCTTTATAAGCAGGGCCTATGGAATTTTTGATCAACCTTTTAACGGACCCAAAAATTGTGTCCATGCTATCATTACCAACTATTGTGATAGCTGGTTTAGCTTATGCTTTGTATAGACTTTTTCAGAAGTATGACCGTTTACAAGAACAGCGTTTACATGAGTGGAAGAGTATGGTTGATGATTACAATCATCTAGCCAAGGATATCAATAATACCCTTGACCTCCTCATAAAGCTGAGCGGTAAAAATGGTAACGGCGGGAGCAAATAACATGAGTGCTGACAAGATAAATAAAATTGATAGTGAGATTAACCGAATCCATACTCATATTAAGAAATCCAATCTAGTGTTGCGTCAGAGAATCAAAGAAATTCAACAAGAAATGACAGAGTGGGATGTTTTAGGTGGATTAGAAGATGGCAAAAGCAACGGCAACGGATTTATGCATAGAGACTAAAGAACACAACTATGAGAATATCTATTCATTCCTCATAGGAGACGAATCATGTCTTAGTGGTTTTTGGCGCATTTATCGTTGCAGTATTTGTAAGCATTTAAAATTGCTTTCAAGAGAAAAAAGATAAGCTGAGGGAATATGTCAGAATTTGATTCGATGTTAGAAACGACACATAAGCAGTTTCAAACAATGAAGCTGATTGCTTTGAATCCTAGCTATTGGTCTTTAACAAATTTAGGTATTGATTTATACGATAACCAAGTTGAAATTTTAGATGTTGTTTGTGATCTTGGTATACCCTATGTTGGTGTACTTGCCTCTCGTGGATCAGGTAAAACATATTCTGTTGCTATTGCTATAGTTAAGCTCTGTTTAGATAATCCAGGATTTCGTGTTGGTGTCTTTGGACCAAAAGCCGATA
>Ga0070735_10001803_pt1 | contig 20053 bp, 19 predicted proteins | sample Coa_R1_FD_66443 | JGI IMG/M metagenome (GOLD analysis project Ga0070735, IMG submission 66443) | Surface soil microbial communities from Centralia Pennsylvania, which are recovering from an underground coalmine fire - Coalmine... | ecosystem: Environmental > Terrestrial > Soil > Unclassified ... | reverse complement strand
ATCACGGCATGTGCTTGCAATGTTTTTTTATCATCAATGGTAAGAGTAAACGGTTTTTCAGCAAAATTAACCTTGGTAACTTTGCCACCAACAAATTGAGTGCCAAAATGCTTTGCATGCTCACGCATGTTCTGCATTAATTTGGGACCTAAAATACTTTGTTCGCCCGGCCAATTTTCAACATAACTTGTTTTCATCAATTGACCACCGGGATCATTGCCATCAATAATAAGTGGTTCAAGATTTGCGCGGGCTGCATAAATAGCAGCTGTTAATCCGGCAGGTCCTGAACCAACAATAATCAATTTATGTATCTTGTTTTCCATCGATGTTTTTTCTTTTACTTACTATAAAAATTGTACATTTATTTTTTAGTCAAATAATGAATAACATAATTAATAGCTTTCTCACGCGCACATACACGACTTAATTCATGCAATGCAAGTGGCGTGTCTTGGCCATAATGTTTTGAATCTGGTAAACTAAAATAGACAAACTCCTTCATACGCGGACGTTTATCTAAATTAAGATAATTCACCATATCTTCATTACTCACCGTTATATTTTCACGATAAATTAACTGATCAATGAGTAAAGTTTCTTTCACTTGTTTTTCAGCTAATTGCTGAATCCAAAAGTTAAAATCCTTTTGTTTTCTATATACATTATAATCGGGATTAGATTGAATTGCACCTAAAATTATTTTCTGTTGACGTAAAACAAGGTGTTGTGGCGCAAAAAAACGATGCCGCGAAAGAAGTAATTTAAATGCTTCTTCAACCATTGCAAGTCGTTGAGAAACATCATTGCGATATGAGAATACTTCAATCAATTTTTTATGCATATCTTTATTTGTTTTTATTCTAAAATGATCTTTAAACTGATCAAAACAAAAATAAGTATGCGGAACAACTTCTGCAACATGCACTCTAAAATTATATGATGCTCGTAATTGATCACTAAAATAATCTTGCAATCCTTTATTGTTAGTAACAAAATCATCGCCCTTTTTTTTATTTAAAAAAAGTGATTGCAAATGACCATCAATTTCATCGTTACCAAGCTTTATCCAAAAATTTTGCACAAAACGTTCATCTAAAAAAGCATGATCTTTATCAACAATAGAAATATTAAAATTTACCCAATCACCAATAGAAACTCCATGATCACCCGTGTATCTTTCTAAATTTTTCTGTTCTTCCTGAATAAAAGATTCTACTTGCCGATCTAAATCTTTATAATTTTTTCGATTAGGTGCTTTAAAAGGAAAATATTTCCATTCATTGAGTGCAATAGAAGGAAAAACACTCAGTTCAAATATAAACCGCGCATCTTGATCATGCTCTAATGCAATATCTACTAATCGCGGATCACCCGCCACTAAAAATTTTTGCGCTCTTAATTCTTGAAACAAAAAATTAACAATTCCAAACTTAAAAAAAAATTCTTTTAAATGCTCAGTAATATTTGTTTTATATTGTTTTGTTATATATTCGACCGGCACTTCTCCTTGCTGAAATCCATGCGCTTGAATATTATCTTTTAATGCAAAAGCTGTTTCACTGAAAAATGTATTTATTAATGATTTGGAAACGACAATCGTAACACGACACAATGTCGGTTGTTCATAATTATGTTCGATACTAAAAATAGTGCTGTTATCTGAGCTGATTTTTTGCTTCATATGCTTTTTTTCCTCCACTAAAACTATTATGACGTTTTAGCTTTAAACTTTTTTTCCAGCGTGCATGAGTTCACTGAAATTTGCAAGCATACGATTTTTATATGAAAAGAAGGGATTTTTTTAAGAGAGATGTGTTGAAAAGATATTATGACTTTTGAAAGAATAGTCCGTCTACGTTCTTCGAACTACGTCGGACAGTCTTCTTTCTTGCTATCAAACTTTTTACATTTGCTAATGATTTCTTATTGCGGCGCAGCCAGACGAAGTTGCGCAGCAACGAAGACTGGTGCAAGAGGAGGGACTTGAACCCACACGCCTTTCGGCACTGGATCCTAAGTCCAGCGCGTCTGCCAATTCCGCCACTCTTGCATTATTTCAAAATTTTTTTTATAAACTCACACAACCTTTAAAGAAATGGCCGTGCCAACCGTAGCTTTAGCGTAGGTTGGTGGGCTGCCTTGGACTCGAACCAAGAACCCACAGATTAAGAGTCTGTTGCTCTGCCAATTGAGCTAGCAACCCAATATCAAAAAACATAATAATAAATGTACCATAAAAATAAATAAAATAAAGCACTAATTGATGTAAAAAGCTCAGATTTCTATAAAAAGTGATTTCTCAAAAACTCTCATATATCTTTCCAATGCATTTTTTTCACTTTAATGTATTATTACATAAAAAAAGCCCTTATCTAATAGGCCTTTATCAATCACTATTATCATACAAAATATCATGAAACCACCCGTAGAACCTGTAGAATATTACTATTTTCTGGAAGAAGCTCTTACTGAACTTGATAAAAGCATACTCAAGAGTTCAGAAGAGTCTGTTGATCGCCTTTTGCAACAAATTTATATTGATGCAAGAATAGAAACAATCGATATATCAGATATTCAAGAGCTTATAACAACAACAGATCAACTTGAAATAGCCATGCTTACAGAACTATTAATGTATGTTCAAGAGAAAAAAGAGTATTACGATAATAAACAACGTGAATCGTATGATTTCTCTGCACTCAAACCAGCAGCTTTATTTTTCATTGTTTTACTCATATTAATAGGTTTACTCTATTGCTTTCATACCTACTATCATGTAGCCAAAAAGAAGGAAATGCTGGATCTTATAGAAAAGCTCAAGCCCTATGGTGTAACAATCAAAGAATGCTCAAGAAACGTCTATCGCAACACAGAATATTGGCTTGAAATGGATGATTCAGAATTTTTAGCAAAAATGGGTATACTCAATAACTCTCTTTCTGCAGGACAACTTTCAGCTGAGCAGTACGACAGAGCAAGAAAGATGATAGATTTAATGGATAATATGATCAACCAAATTTATAAAATTCATGCAACATTACGTGGTACATTTAGATGGATTTTTATTATTATTGGAAGCGGAGCTTTCTTTGTCATGAGCATCATATATTCTTACCTACAACAATGGTACAATCCACAATACAAAGAACGTTATGAAAAATTTACGTGGCTAGAAACAAAAATTCAACAAAGAATCGATACTATTAATGATAATATTGCCATATTTTAAAATAACAAATCTCGATTTTATCAATAAAAAATATGCTCAGCTTGAAAAAAACATAATAGTTCTTTCTAAAGAGCAAATCACCGATCTGGTGAAAGAAATTTTTAAACTTGCACGACATGAATTCTTTGAAGTAGCTACGCTTAATAAACTTTTAATACGGATTCAAAAAAAGAAAGCATATTGCTCTTCAAATCATCAAGAACAGTACGAAAAATTTTCTTTTATAGAAAAGAAATTTCAACAGAGAATCCATAATATACAAAAAAAGTATAAGCTTTAACACATTTTGATGTTGCTGAAAGTAAAAACTGAGGACTTTTTAAAGTCCTCAGTTTTATTCTTTTTAACTATTTTTAATCATTTCAAAAAAGGTTTCTCTTTAGTCAGAGTAATAAACTTATTATGATACTCTAATGCAGCATCATGATTAATTTTATCAAGTGCTTTTATGTTACCTTTTATAGAAACAACCCAACCAATCTGATCTTGTCTAGGTTCAGCCAGCTGTGCTTTAATTAACCGCACTAAATCTTCTTGCGTAAACTCTTCTTTTGGTTTTTCTTCTGGTTGTGTAGTGGTTACGGGTGCTACATTTTTTCCAGAGCGCACTTGTACAATACGATCTTTAATTTCTTGTGTTACTTGCTCTTCAGACATTACTTTTTTAGAAATGAGCACTTTTTTCAGCGTATTAATATCATTAGTCCACTTTGCAACCGGCGCTCCATAAACGTTGTATACTTTAGAACCGTATTTAGTCTTTTCTTCTACTTTTTCTACCACCATTCCATTCCAATTGCTTGGTACGGTACCCAATTTATCCAAAAGGTCTCTAAAGAGTTTGATTAAAGTATCATCATCAAGTGGTTGCAATTTGGATACGCTAAAAATTTGCTCAGTAGCTTTTGGTGCAATCTTTTCAATTTCAGGTTTTGTTGAAGTTTTACTTGTTGGTGTTAAAGCTTTTTTAGGCCCACCAGAAGGAGCACCTCTTTTTGGAGCAGGTTTAGTGGAAACTTTCATCGGTTCTTCACCCACTGGTAATGAAGGTTCTGTTGCGCTTTCAGGAGTTTCAGGTGCACCAGGCTTTGGTCCAAATTTTTTTGGTGGCGCAGGTCGTGTTGATTTTTTCATTGGTTCTTCGCCAACGGGCAACACTGTTTCAGTCGGTTTTTCTTCAGCTTTTTTTTCTACAATCTTTTCAGGCTCGCCTTTTATTTCAGGTTCTTTGGTAGATTCGATTGTCGGTTTTTCTGCAGGTTTTTGTACCACCACTTCAATCGGTGTAACATCTGTTGCAGCCATTTTTTCTGACATTTTTTTAAAGTATAAACGGGCTAATGGAGGATTTACCGTTGCAAGAGTAAAAAGATCATCCACGCGCATGTCCCATGCGCTTTCTACTGGTGTAAGCAATTGCTCATCTAATCTTTTGATAAGTGCTTCTTGATCAACCTGTGGAATAACTACTGCTGGTATAGTAGGTTTTTCAAGCAGCTCTCTTACATCAACTAATCGGCGCATCTGTTTGGCATCAATGATATGCATACTTATAATGATTAAGATTATTATCATTTTTTTCATATGAAATTCCCTTTTTTCTTTGAACGCTCGAAGAAATCCTTCGACAAGCTCAGGACGAGCGGAAGGAAATGAATTCTTGTTATAACCATCACCATATATTCATTACCAATAAAAAAGCGAGCGATTATTTTTTTAATCACTCGCCTGCATATAACAATCACATTTAATGGCTTTAAACAGTGGCTAATTCTATTTCTTTTTTCTTAGCCAAGCTTTCCGCTTTACCAATATAATTATCAGTAATTTCTTGTAAAAGATCTGCTAATCTATTATGAAAGTTTTCCGAAACTTTCTTATCTTTTTTAGCATCCGTGATAAGATTTTTAAAATCTTTACGCACGTTTCTGATTGCAACTCTGCATTCTTCTAATTTTTTGTGAAGCATTTTAATTAACTCTTCACGGCGATCAGAACTCATTTCTGGTAAACGTAATCTAATAATTTTACCATCATTGACCGGTGATATGCCTATTCCTGAAGCAGCGATTGCTTTTTCAATATCAGGGATAATTGATACATCCCATGGTTGCACCGTCAATAAGCGCGCATCAGGTGCTGCAACAACTCCCAATCCTTTTAAAGGAACAGGATCTAAACCATATGCAACTACCGGAATATCTTCTATCATAGAAGTATGCGCTCTGCCCGTGCGAATTTTTACTAATTCACGCTCAAAATGTTTGAGAGGGTTTTCCATCTCAGCTTCCATAGGCTTTTGGAAACTTTTTATGTCATTTTCTATTAAAATGATCTCTGCCATAAAGATTCCTCTTTGGTAATTATTTGCCTAATTCAAAACGAGCAAATCTTCTAATACGAACTGCTTCGCCCGTTTTAGCAATAATTTCTTCTAAAGCTTGTTTTACTGTTAGCTGATCATTTTTAATAAATGGTTGCTCTAAAAGACAAATGTCGCTATAAAGCTTTTTCAATTTACCTTCAACAACTTGATCAATGATTTTTTCAGGTTTTCCTGAATCAGCCAATTGCGCTTTAAAAATTTCTCTTTCTTTTTGCAGAAGATCTTTATCAACTTCTTCAGAAGAAACATACATTGCTTTATTTGCAGCAATTTGTAGGCAAAGGTCTTGCGCAAACTGACGCACAGCCTCAGTATTAGCAACAAAATCAGTTTCACAATTGATTTCAAGTAAAACCCCAAGGCGATCACCTGGATGAATGTACGCTTTAATAATACCTTCACCAGTTTCTTTATCAGCACGTTTTGCTGCTACTGCTGCACCTTTTTTGCGAAGCAATTCTAATGCTTGCTCAAAATCACCAGCTGTTTCTTCTAATGCTTTGCGGCAATCCATCAATCCAAGACCAGTATGATCTCTTAATTCTTGCAATACTTCTTTATCTATTTTCATGCGACCTTCCTACGTAATGTATCTATGTACTATTTTTAATTGTGCCAGAAATAGCGGTTTTATCAACTCTTTTGCCCCAATTTCCACTACGTTTCAATCGGGGTCCCCATCGAAAAGAATTGAAGATGGGGTTGAGTTACATTTTCTCTGGATGACTAATACCCAAAATATCCAGTACCAGGGCAATGGTATTGCGCAATAATCCAATCATCAACAAACGCCCACGGCTTTTTTCTTTATTTTCACCATCAATAACACGTACATGACTGTAATAACGGTGGAACAATTGTGCAAGTTCCAGTGCATAATAGGTTAATAAATGAGTTTGATGATTGGTGCTGATATCCATTAAAAGCTGCTCTAAAAATACTATTTTTTTAATCAAAAACGCTTCTTCTTTGCCAATATAGTGCGCATCCTGAGCATTAATATCATGCAAATCGGCTTGCTCTGCCGCTTTTGCTAAAATACTACCCGTACGCACATAAGCGTACTGAATGTAATACACCGGATTTTCTTCTGTTTTTTTGAGTGCTAACGCAACATCAAATTCCAATTGTGCATCTGCTTTGCGGTTTAAATAGAAAAAGCGAGCAACATCTTTGCCAACCGTATTAATAATATCTTGCAACCCAACAATGGCTCCCGCACGTTTGGACATACGTACCAATGCACCATCTTCTGAAATTTTCACCAATTGGTACAAAATCACCGAAAGTGGAATAGTGTTATATCCTAAACCATCTTTTACCGCATTCAAACGCGTCACATAACTATGATGATCGTGACCAAGCACCATCATAAGATTATTAAAACCACGATCAATCTTATTTTTTAAATACGCAATATCAGCTGCAATATAGGTGTATTCTCCGGTAGATTTGCGCACTACGCGATCTTTGTCATCACCAAATTGCGTGGTTCTGAACCATAATGCACCTTCTTGCTCAAACAATAAACCGTGCTGTTGCAGAATGTCTAAAGCTTGCGGAATTGCATTCCCTTGATGTAATGTTTTTTCAGAAAACCATACATCATATTCTATGCCATAATCTTTCAGCGTACTTTTTAATGCTTCAAGAAGATTATTTTTGGCATAATCAGCAAAAAAAGAATTTGGCTCTTCAAATAGCTTTTGCCCGTATTGCGCATAGCAATCTTGAGCAAGTTCCGTTAAATATTCGCCATGATATCCATCTTCGGGAATAGTTGCATCCATGCCTGCTACTTGCAAGCAACGCACTTTGAATGATTCACCTAGTTTTTGAATTTGATTACCAGCATCATTAATATAAAACTCTTTAGTAACAATGTGTCCCACAAACCGCAACACATTACCTAAAACATCTCCAATAATCCCGCCTCTGCCATGGCCAAAATGTAACGGCCCAGTTGGATTGGCACTCACAAATTCCAGCGAAACATTGTATTTTTTTTCAAGCTTATCTGGCTTAAAAAACGCTTCTTTTTGTTCATAAAGCTCATGCGCAAGTAATTTAAATGTCTCTGGTTTAAAATATATGTTAATAAAACCAGGACCTGCTATTTCTATTTTCTCTATTAAAGGATGCGTAAAGGTGGTAGCTATTTCTGTTGCCACCTCGCGCGGAACACGCTTTAATTGCTTTGCGAGTGCTAATGCAATACTGGTTGAAAGATTACCAAACGCTTGTTTTGCTTCATCAACGTTGATGTGTAATTTACAAAGATCAGAAGTTATTTCAACCGTTCGTCCTGCCGTGTGCTCCGAAGCTTTATGCGAAGGATGCAAGCTTGTCGAAGGAGGAAATAATGTTTTTATATGATCGCTAAATGCTTTTTGAATGTGATCGATACTATTCATACGTGTTTCCTGGAGCCTATTTTAGCACTATCCCCCTCCGCTCGTCCTGAGCTTGTTTAACCCCATCTTCAATTCTTTCAGACGGGGACCCCGGTTTGGAGTGAAACGAAAACTGGGGCTAAAGGATATCTTCGAGTGGTTCAAATCTTTTTATCTTCTTATATTTTAGCACAAATATGAATATCTCGATAGATCAAAACCATAACGCTTTTTTTTTAGTTCTTTGTTTCTATAACAAATTGATCATTCTCATATTTAATGATTACTTCTTTAGGTTTTAATTTACACACTTTTTCTTCCCAATCGGTCAATATTTTCCCAAATTGATCTCGCGTCATCTTCAGAACAGTAGGAACATCTTCTTCAGAAAACAAATCTTTAAGAAATATATAGTTATCATGTCTCTCCAATGCAGTAACATTTCCATTGGTTTCATCATTTTTCCATATATCTGTTAAGCCCCATTCTTTAAAAGAAGATACATCATAACCCACACTACTCATTAAAAAATCACCAAGAATACACATTTCTACATTTGATGCGTCTTGATAAGCGTAACCTGTCAGAGGCAATGCTCGACGAGTTAATTTAATAAATTCCATGATGTAGTCCAGAGCAATCGACTTCAGTAAGCTCAAATTTCCCATTATCCTGGGTCAAAATTATTTCTTCTGGTTTTTTTTTCATTAATTTTTCCCATTCTATCATGAGTTTAAAAAGCTCTTCTTGTGATATCTCTAATCGCTCACATGGATTTTCTAAGTCATCATGAACATATCCTAAATAAAGATTTAATCCTCTTTTTTCAATATCAATCATATTTCCAGACGTGGAATCGCCATCTTCCAAAGCGTTAATCAATCTTTTCCAACTGGAACTACCAAAACATACGACTTCTGTTTTTAAAAAAAATGCAAGTTCTTCTAAAGAAAAATTATTTTCACTTATACGATAATAATAGCCAAACTCAGTACTATATCTTACAAATTTTAATATATTCATTATTATTTTATGCACAATAATCGAGGTCATCTAAAAAATTATTATCTTGAAAAGCTTTGACAGCTTTCATTACAACGCGTGCATATAGTTTATGATCTATATGATCTAAAAAACCTAACGGTTGATCCAATTGTATAAGATCGATTATTTTTATAACAGCAGAAAAATCATTTTCTTTAAAAAATAATAGCTTTTTATTCTGTTGATCGATACAAAAGTAAAAATGCGCTCCTCCAAAATCTTGCGTTAAAACTTCGTAATAAATCTTCCCATCTTCTTTTTCATTAATTTTTCTTATTTTAATATAAATACTCAGAGTAATTCCTTTCACAATAAACTAGATTGCCAGTTATAAAGTTCATTTACTAATGGATGTGCAATATCATAACTCACAACATCCTCCTGCATAATTAATAATTCAGCATATTCGTGTTGCAATAATTTCAAATCCCCTTGAAAAAAATTACCCTCGATAAGACGCTTCCAAACTCCTGCTATATCTGGATCGGGGTCAAATCTAGCAATCTTATTTCCCAGCAAATGCTTTTCTTCAAAAACATGACTCTTTATTTGTTGTATAGTCTTTTCTGAAATTCCTGTATTACCAGCAATTTTTTCAATATCCATACTATTTTTTCGCATAGAATCATAAAAAGTTGCTGCTTCTTTTTCAATCTTACTCATTTTCTGAATTGACGTATCTGCATTAATTAAAGAAGCAATAGGGTCATTTTTTACAGTAGAACTTAATGCCTTTACTCTTTTGTTTAATTCAGCAAAGCTTGAAGAATTAGACCATATTTTTTTTGCATTTATCTCAGAGATAATTTGTACTTTAGTTAGATCACTACCAATTTTTGAATTATCCTCCATCTTCTGCACAATACTTGCAATTTCTTCACCACACTTTGCGGGAATATTTTCGGCAGTTAATGCAACTTCAGCAGATCTCTCTCCTTTGCGCATGCAACCTATCAATGCAGCCCACTGTTCTTTGCCAAAAGCTGATACTATTTTCGTTACCTCATGCAATAACATTGTATCAATAATAGTTTTAGTGCCAACGCGTGCGATATCTTCTGCTGACGTATTCCTTGCCTGTTCATATACATGTTCATATAGAGCTACCAACGCCTCAGGATCTATGGCAAATTGGGCTATCATTTCTTCATAGCGCTTTGGATCTGATTCAAGAACATCACATGCTGCATCACATACACCAACTGTATATGCTAGTTTTCCTAAACAATAACCAACTGTTGCTAATGATTGCGCTGTTTCTTTGGCTGTTTCAATAGGATGCAACACTGCATGCACCACACCGCTGATAGAATCCACAACTCCATGATATATGCCCCGTTCAATAGGATGCATATTATTAAGCACATCAGTATATGCGCATTTTGCAATGTTATGGGCATATTCAATAATCGCCCAGCACGTATCCAATGCTTGAGTGGTCACCACTATCTGACCATGCTTATTCGATTCAATAGATGTGTTTGCAAGATCAATTACTACATTTTGCATATTATCAACTAAATCACCACTAATTGCCGTATCAATCACGCTAATTGTTTCATCAAGAAGTGTATGTTGTAAATGACCACCTTCAAATAAAATTCCTTTTTGATCAGGCGTTAAATGACAGGATTTAATGCATGCAGCTTGTTCAGCTGCAACGGCATGCATTTTTTTGAAAAATGCAGGATTATCAACATGATACACTGCTGAATTATATCGCTGTTGTGTTCTATCGGAAAACAATGTTTTAACATTAATACCATCTTTAAACTGTGCCTTAATAGCTGCCGCACCTTGTTGCACATATTCTTGTTGCATGCAGCGCTGCTGTTCAATTTTTGCTTGTGCTGCAAGATACGCAGGTTCTATTTTTTGGCGTAATGCAGGATATTGTTCAAATACTGAAGTTACTTTTACTTTTTCACCAATCAACAATCGCGGAATTAAAGTTTTTACCCGTTCATTGCCAATAGTATACGCTTGTATATTATTACCTTCATGGAATGCTTTATACACTGCACCAAGATTACCATTGACAGATGTTGCGTGATGTTGTTGCAATTGTTTAGGAGTGCTTTTAATATTCTTCCCATCATAACTCTGCCAATCAATATGTTTCATAATACCCTGCATCATTGAATTATGAGTTGATTGTTCAAAAAAGAGAGTGGGAGCATTTTGTGCGTAAAACTCTTTTAAAAAATCTGCATATACATTGAGCAATGCCACCTGATTCTGATGAGAAAGTGTTTCGCAAAAAGAATGGTCTTTACCACTGAAAACAATATTTTCTATACGGGTGCAATATGTTTCCAAACGTTGTGCAAGATTAGCAGTTAATAGAGAATCAGAAGATGAAAATTGAGCTAATTGATTAATACAATCACGAAATCCTGCAGAAAACGTATATCCTGGTAATACACAACAATGATTGTGCACCGTTGCATCATGCATCAAAGGGCTTACTACATGGGTAAAATAATATTGTAATCGTGGCGATGCATGCGCAAGAACAGTGTAATGAGCTGCGTTACGATAAGAAGAGTTTGTTAATACTGAAACATTACTTGAAACATTCCAATTATGTGATGGTTGCTTTATTGGCTGGTCAAACTTTACCTCTACAGATGGAATGCTACGACTGTTATTGTTACCGCTCGGAGAAGATTCATAAGACACTAAAGAAAATGTCCAAATAAGAAGAAAAAAAAGATATAAAAACTGCATACATACTCTCCCTGCTGTAGTATATAAAAAAACTTGGTATGCAGTTTATAACAAATCAGTTATTGTGTGAACAAAAAAAGCGTGCCTGGCATTTAACCAAGCACGCTCTCATTATAGATCAAAAAATTATAGGTGATTCATCAAATCTTCACCTTTTATGTTGCTTACAGAATCGGTTGCTTCTTTTTTTACCACATCTTTCCAGAGCCTCATTTTTCTCCAAGCATTATCCATAAAATTTCTTGCTTGTTGCTGCATAGTCGGCTCAGTTGCTTCAATAAGTTCCACGTGCGTATTTTGCGGTATAGAAATTTCTCCATTCTGTTCTTCAACATTTTGAATAATTTCTTTGTGTTCAATTATTGGTGTTTCAACAAAGTTAGTCGGATTATTCACAACATCACTGTTATCAGTTTCTGCATTCACGTTCACTATCGATGCATCATGCGCAGTTTTGACAAACCATCCTGCAAGTAGCATTGGAAATGCAACTTTTCCCATATGTAATGCTACTGCATATATTGCAGCTGCTCCGGTAACTGCTGCACCAATTTGTACTGAGCGTTTTTTATACCAAACTGCAGGAACTTTTTCTACCTGCTCATTTTCCATTCCATATGCAGGAACAATAATCATGGTACATAATACTATGGTAGCAATCTGTTGAATTAATTTATTCACGAAAAAACCTTCATGTTTTCTAGGCGCTCGAAGATATCCTTCAACAAGTTCAGGACGAGCGCACAAAATAATGTAAAAATACTATATAACACTATGTTTAATATAGCTTTTAATGCAAAAATGTAAATTATTTTTTTATCATTTTTATAACATATTCCTTCAACACATCTTTATCAGTAATATTATGATCAATCTGTTGTTCATATGCTAAACGTAATAACCGCCCCATTTCTGGACCCGGTTTGACTACATCACTCATATCAGCACCTTTTAATAACGGTTCAATTTTATTCGTGGCAACTCCCGCTTGTTCAACATTATTTCTAAAAATTTCTACATCAGAAAAATCGCAAGTTAACGGTTCATGACTTTTACCATTGCGGCCTCGTTTATCAGCAATACACAAATCAATCAGCTTTAATATATTTACTTTATAATACAGTTTGTTTGCCAACTTTTTATACGCGGGCAACTTTGCCTTATTTGCAACAAATTGCAATGGAATCATATGATATAAAACTAATGATGATACTGCATCAATCAGATCAATATTATGCGTAATGCGCTTGAGCATGGTACGTGCAAAAATTTTGCTATCTTTTTCATGACCAATGCTTTTAATAACCCCATTAACTTCTCTGGTTTTTGTTACTTTGCCTAAATCATGACACAATGCAGCGTACAGTAGTACCAACTTATCAAATTCATTATCATATTTTTCAGCAATAATTGCAGCAGCATCAAGCGCTTGCATGGTATGTTCAAATACATCACCTTCAGGATGCCATTGGGGATTTTGCTCAACGCCTACCGTTGCTGCTAATTCAGGAAGAACCTCACGTAAACGCCCAATAGCGTGCAACCATCTTATTCCCAAAGAAGGTCTAGCTGATAATAACAATAATTTTTTAAATTCTTCTTCAATCCGTTCACGAGAAATATGAGAAATATCCATCTGAGAACATACGGTATTTAATTCTTCATCAGGATACATTTCAAAACGTCCAATAAATTGCATTACGCGGTAAAACCGCAATGGATCTTGGATAAAAAAACGTGCATCGGGAGTACGCAAAACTTTATCTTTAATATCATTCATGCCACCACACGGATCAAGTAGCTCTCCGGTAACAAGATCAAGCGCCATCGCATTCATTGTTAAATCTCTACGCCGTGCAGCAGTTTCGATAGACATATGTGGATCAATTACTACGGTGGGTTTGCGCCCTGAACTATCAGCACGTGGTAATGACCAATCAATATCAAGGCCATGCACGCGTAACACACCAAATGCTTTACCAACCAAACTGACTGGCCCAAATTGTTTTAAAATCTGTTCGAGTTGATCTTCAGTTAATCCATGCACTTCAATATCAATATCTTTTACCTGTGTCCCCCCGCTCATCCTGAGCTTGTCGAAGGACAAATCACGTACCGCACCACCAACTAACAAAGCCCGTCCGTGGTGTTGAGCAATTGCCGCTACAATCTCATACATTTTATCATACTGTTTACCAACTAATTTCATTTTTTCTCCTGACTGCAATACCATTGTTCTTTGAATTAGCATTCCATTTTTTGTATGCTACAAAACATACAAAAAATATATGTAATAAAAAGGATAACCAATGAATAAATCTGTGTATATAATAGTTTTCCTTGGATTTATCTCTTCACACACCCATCTGCTGCATGCTGAAAAAATTTCCACTAAAATAAAATCATTAATTGATAATTTCCGAAGTTATAAATATGAAGACATTAAGCAAAAAGTATATCAAGATTTATCAATCAACAGCATTGCTATCACTAATATTAATGGGCCTATTACCATTACTACCGGATGGAAAAAAGATATTATTTCATTAAAAGCAACCAAGCGTGCTAAAAAAGAAACTGATCTTAATAATATTAAAATTGTTAATACCATTCAAAACAATCAGCTTGAAATCACCAGCAGGCATGTCAATCCTAAACTGGTGGGATTAGTTGAATATGAGCTTATTGTTCCCGCATCACTCAATATCAATTTGGTCATTACTGAAAATGGCAATGTGTGCATTAATGATATTAACGGCACTATTAACGTGGTAGCTAATGATAACATTACTATCACTAATACCAATCAAGCAGTATCCGCTCGCACTTTAAAAAAAGGATCTATTTCTATCACCAATGCGCAAGGTGCAGTGAATGTACAATCCCATCATGGTAATATTTATGGTGAAAATATAGCACACAATTTTACCGCACAATCAACATCGGGAAAAATAAACGTGACGTATAAAACGTTACCTGCTGCAAGTACTGTTGATCTTAAAACAACATCCGGCAATATTATGCTCGCATTGCCCACCGATACCAATGCAGAAATTCGGGGAAAAACTACTCATGGAACTCTTATTTCTGATCATTCTATTACGCTTAAGCCTTACGCAACACAGCTCAATAATATGGCATGGAATAAGTTTAAAAAAGAAGTGGAAGGGACTATTGGATTAGGACAAGCAACCATTGCTCTTAATAGCATTAGTGGCAATGTAAAAATTGCTGAAGTAAAAACAACATAAAAATGGTATACTATGTATAAATACCTAAAGGATTTATCATGAAAATAATATTTTTAATATTACCCCTTCTCTTTTCTACCGCCCTTCAAGCAGGATGTTCATCAGTAAACCTTAAAGTTGGTGATAAAGCGCCCGAGTTTGCTTTAGTCAATCAAGATGGTACTATTGTACATCTTTCTGATTTTCTTGGTAGCAAAGTAGCACTCTATTTTTATCCTAAAGATAATACTCCCGGATGCTCACAACAAGCATGCAGTTTGCGTGATGATTTTGAACAATTAGAAGATGCAGGTATTACTATTTTGGGTTTAAGCAAAGGTTCGATTAAAAGTAAACAAAGCTTTATCAAGAAAAAACATCTTAACTTCCCCCTTCTTATTGCTACCAATGATGTTCTGAAAGCATACGGCGTTAATACTGGTTTATTGCGTCTTTATCTTCCTAAACGCTGGACATTTTTAGTTAATGAAGATGGCATTATTGTAGCAATTATTAAAGATGTTGATACAAAACATCATGCTGAACAGATATTAGATGCGTTTAATGCGGGCAAGTAAAATAATTTTTGGCGCATTAATAACTTTTTGTATTGCAAAATCGCAACAAGATCTGATAACACACACGGTAACAGATCTTGATCCCTCTACCAAAGAAATTGCAATTTATTTTGTTATTCCCAAAAAAGATTTTATTTATAAAGATTTTATTGCCTTTTCAATCGATAATCCGCACATTATCTTATCTGCGTGGAAAGCGGATAAACAATCTGTTGCACATTATTCTTCATCATTCAAAGAAGCAAAACATATTTTTAATGAAGATGTTACTATCTTTCTGACGGCAACAAATAAAGCTCCTGAACTTTGCAATACCAACCTTTATTGCACGTATTATCGCAAATCAGAAAAGAAAATAAATCACCTATTGTTTCCGCTGACATTTTCTGCGCTACCAACACATGCGCAAGAACCTTGTATTGTACATGAACCCCTTGAATTCCATACAGCAACGCTCAAACCACTCAAAAAAGAATCTTCTTTACATGGATATGTTGATACTGCAACAAACATTATTAACATGGTGATCAGTTCGGTAAAGATTGATCACAAAAAATACTTCGCATTCGTGCTATTTATTATTCTCATACTTTTCTCATTCTTTTACTTTTTTAAAGATGAATTAAACATACATATCATGTTAAAAGAATGGATTGAAATAAGCATTTCTTTATTATTGTGCCTGAGTGCATCGTATCTTTTATTTTATTTCCACACATTTACCACACCTTTAACAACAATGCTTTTGGCAATTTTAACTGTTTTATATGCAGGGATTTTTTATATAAAAAAAAGTACGAAGGTTCAATCAAAAAACCTTCGCACTTTGTGTACTTTTATGGGAATGCTTTGTATGAGTAGCATACTATTACTTGCGTTTAAAGCTGTGCAATATGCCGATCAACAATTTGGCTTATTATAAATTACCGTTGCTTTTTAAATTCATCATGCCGGCCACGCATTTTTTCTTCATCATGATTTCTGCGTTTTTTTTCACATAACTCGCGGTACATTACATCAATAACTCTATCCAAGGTATCGTAAAAATCCATACCTTCATGTTCATATGATGAATTAAGATTATAATCAGCACTTTTTACGTGCAATTCCACGCGATGATGACGATGCACGCTACTTGGTTCAAGATAGAGATCGATATAGACAGGACCACGATCATTTTCTAAGAATTTTACCACCCGTTCAAGTTGACCGTTGGCATATTCTTCCATAATGTCAGAATGATCCATATTACGAAAAACGATACGTTTGTTCATTGTAGACTCCTTTTTAATACAATAAACATATTTTACCGAGAGCGTACAATAAATTTAATTGGAGTCCCACGTAAATCGTATTCTTGACGCAAAACTTTTTCATAATACGCAAGTTGTGATTCACCAAACCATGTCGGCTGATTGACATGCATCACAATAGTAACAGGTGCAGTATTTATTTGATGAGCCGAATGGAACTGTAAAAGATTGCCATTGTGGTATAAAGGGCGCCGAACAGACGCTTCTTTAAATAATTGCGTTAATTCATTTTGATTAAATTGACGGGAATATCGATCCCATAATTCTTTAACGGCAGGTAATATTTTGCCAACATTTTTACCAGTCTTACAAGAAATATTTAAGGTGATTATTTTTTTCAAGAAAAAGTCATATGCAGAAAGCGCATGATCAAAACGTGCTTTGGTTGATTCATCAATCAAATCGCTTTTATTAAACAAAATAATAAGCGCTTTATACTGACTATCAAATGCATAGAACGCCAGTTTTAATTCCTGATCAACAACTGCTTGCGCACTTGCATCAATAAGTAATAAAACAATATCAGAACCTTTTAATGCTTGCATGGTTTTTTGTACCATCATACCTTCAAGCGGTTCGGTAACAGAACGCATCCTGCGCACACCAGGCGTATCAGAAATCTGTATATCTTCTTGGTAAAAAGTGACGCGCTCTGCAAGAGCTTCACGCGTAGTGCCTGCCTCTGGAGAAACAATGGCACGTTCTTTTTCAAGTAATAAGTTCATTAACGAAGATTTACCAACGTTAGGTTTTCCGAGCAACATAACTTTATATGCTGGTTCTTCCACTTCAACCAAAAGTGGTTGTGGTAAATGTTTCATAATAAGATCTAAAAGATCAGCAATATTTTTGCCATGAGCAGCGGAAATAAAACAACTTTCAGAAAAGCCAAGACCTTCAAATTCGTACAGGTTTTCTTCTGATTGACTCACATCAGCTTTATTAATAAGCAATAAAACCGTTTTGCCATGCTTGTGAAGCAATTGCGCAATTTCACGATCTTCCGTAACGAGTCCCACTTTGCCATCAACCACAAAAAGAATAATATCAGCAGATTCTATCATTGCCAATGCAACAGCACGAGCTTGATTTAAAATACTGTCTTGCGATTTTCGTAAACTAATACCACCCGTATCAATCAATTCAAAACTTTTACCTTGCCATGAAATAGTATCACGTAAAAAATCACGCGTTACACCTTCCAAATCAAGTGTTATAGCTTTTACATTTTCAGATAAACGATTAAATAATGTTGATTTACCAACATTAGTGCGGCCCACAATAACAACCTGAGGAAGTTTTATTTTTTTCATTGTTTTTCACGTATTTCGGTAATAGTTCCTGGAAAATGACGAAGTATTAGTGCAGCTTTTTGCCATCTTGTTTCATCAGAAACATCAAAGCGCGCTTCTTTAGTAAAACTTGCTACTTTTTGATTATTATAACGGCTGCTTGGCCTAAAATGTTCAGTTTGCTTTGAGGCAACAGGTTTTTGCAAACCTGATGTATTTTTTGCTGGCTGCACTGCTGGTGTAGCAACAACAGTAGTTTCATCATTTTTTACTTTTTTATGTAATTCAATTTTTTGCGTACCGGTAAACTGCATATCCAGAACCGTTTGCGATGAAAAAAGATCTTTTAATAAGGGCTGCCATAATGTATGAGTACTATCAAGCCACTCTTTAAAAAGAACAAAATCTTTTGATAATTCAATAGAAAGTTGATGCGTTTCGACGGTATAGGCAATAAAACGTGCTTGTTTAAACACGGAATGCACCAACGGATCATTTAATGTTGCAACTTTAGTAACAAATTTTGACCATTGCTGATCATAACTGATTGCATCACTTTCTTCATCTTCATCATCATCTTGATCATCTTCTGTTTCCACATCACCATTATCTTCAATTTCAGGTGCAATGGCAGCTAACACGCACGGCGCGGATCCATCACCATTATCATTCTTTTTTTTATCTTTATAACATAAACTTGCAAGCATCATTTCCAAGAAAATATGTTTTGTTGCAGTTTTAAGAAATAGTTCTTCATACGTATATAATGCTTCAATCATGCGATGCAGATCATCTAAAGTGCACCATTGTGCACTACTTTCTAATAGTTTGACTGATGCAAGTAATTCATGAGGACGCACCCCATATTTAACCCATAATAATGCACGCAATAAAATAACCATACGCTGCCAAATAAATTCTGCTTTATGCTGATCAACGTTTAATGAATGCAGCAAGCAAATCAGCTCTTGCGATTTTCCTTGCATGGTCAATTGAATAAGACTCATAATGTGCTGATCATCAGTGTGACCAAGAAGCAATAACACTGAATCTTTTGTTACTACTGAACTGGAGAATCTTACTTGCTCTAAAAGATTCAACGCATCTCGTGCAGAACCTTCAGTATGACGCACAATAATATCAAGGGCATCATCATTATGTGCAATTTTTTCTTGCTTACATATAAAACGTAAATGATTTTTTAATGCATCATGCGCAATGGGAGTAAAAAATAGTTGAAAACAACGAGATCTAACCGTATCAATAATTTTTTGAGGATTAGTGGTTGCTAAAATAAATAATGCTGTTGCCGGCGGTTCTTCTAAAATTTTTAATGCTGCATTAAACGCAGCTTTACTGAGCATGTGTGCTTCATCAATAAGATAGACACGCTTACGCCCCATAATAGGTAATAAGGAAGAAGATTCAATAACCGCGCGAATGTTATCAACACCGGTGTGGGACGCTGCATCAATTTCAATAAAATCAGGATGATTGCCTTCTTTCATGGCAATGCATGATGCACACGTTAAACAAGGAACGGGAGAATTTTTAGGATCTTTTTGAAATGCAGGTAATGCATAGCAATTAATTGCTGCTGCAAAAATACGTGCTGTTGATGTTTTTCCACAACCACGCTGCCCTGCACATAGATAAACCGGAAAATAATGACCAAGATAAAGACTATTTTTAAGAATACGCACCGCAAGATCTTGTCCCACAATGTGATCAAAATCTTGAGCGCGCCATTTTCTACTTAAATTTAGTGCTACAGTACTCATGTAAGTCATTATCCTGAAATATGGGAAATGGGAAAGTATCTACAAGAATAAATTACATCCTGCTGCTTCTTTTC